>ENA-UZWV01012881-UZWV01012881.1-metagenome-genome-assembly--contig:-Day-3-1m-contig-12881_pt1 | contig 10221 bp, 13 predicted proteins | sample MGYA00260342_ERZ794902 | MGnify/ENA metagenome assembly ERZ794902
AATTGTGTAATACGTTTTTGTTGTGCATCTACCCATTTGTTCAATGCACGTTGAGTATTACCACCAAACAAGCCATCACTTGTTACACCAATCACTGCCTGTCCTGCTTGAATCTGTCCACGCTCAGTACTTTGCAATTGATTGGTAACTTTAATAATAGTTTGTTCTACTGCGGTTATCTGCGTTTGAAGAGCGTCTAAGGCACTGTTATCAATATCTACTTCACTAATACGTGCTTCGTATTCGTTTGCTTGTGTGTTTATTCTATCTAAATCTACATCCAATTGTGCAATTTGATCTTTGTATGGTTGTACTTGTTCTTCAATACTTGCTACAGTTGTACCACTTAATTGTGATCTAAATTCAGCAACCAAGTTATTGAGGCGAACTAATTCTCCATCTAAACTGTCAATCTCATCAGTATATACTGCAACTCTATCTTCCAGTATATCCAATTGTGTTTGTATAATAGCGTTTTGTTCATCAATAGCAGGCTGTACACGACTGTATGCACTATCAATACGTCCTTGCTCTTTGTCAATCTGTGCTTGTATATCTTCGTTTAAATTGCCAGTACTGGCTTCTGCTTTAACAATCTTTTGTTCAGCTCGACTTATAATGCCTTCATTTCTACCAATCTCAGTTGCTATACGTTCAATCTGCGCAACACTTTCAGTAGCCATGCTTGTTTGTTCAATATGTGCTTTTGATAGGAAACCAAAGATACCCATACTGGTGATAAACATCAGTACTATAGTAGCGATGGTTAAATAAAACTTCATTAACCCTGGTGCAACATGCCAATATCTGTGTAACCACACTGCCGTGGTCACTTTGGCAACTTCCAATGCACTACCCATAATAATAATAGGTATAACGGCCGCTGCAAAAATAGCAGTCAGTCCTATAATACTATAATACGCCGCTACTCCACTAATTGCAAGAGCGATTGCTAATGTCCAATATCCAAATACTTTCATACTATTCCTTGTTTAACTCATACTTTTCGGCAATGCCTTCTTCGACTAAAATGTCATTAATACATTTACGTCCAGCGTCATCATCGATATATACATATCCCAATGTGCGTCCAAATTTGCCACGTTTATTAAGAACTGTCTTTACAACAAATTCTTTGGGCAATAACTCTATTAGACGTGCCTTAGCAGCTAATCCTTTTTGTTTAATTTCAACATCAGGCGTTTGCAATGATGCTGTTTCTATTCCATATAAACGAATTCTTTGACGTACTAAAACATTAAACCCTAGATCTATTTCTGCTTCAATAGTGTTTCCATCAATTACTCGTTCTAACTTACATTTATACTCATACATTATAATAATACCTCTGTTATGATTTTACTGTAAAGGTATCATTAATGCTATCACCATTGATAGCTAATTCGTATCCACCTGATTCAGTTGGTCCATATGTGAACCCATGATCTGGTAGATTACCTAACACTTGTTTTAATATGTCTTGACTTGTTGTTTGGTTATCCACAAACGTGTACCCGTCTATCCATTCTTGAATTGTTTCTGCTGTGTGTATTGCCATTATGAATTATCCTGTATCCACTTTCTAGCAACTCTGTTGCGTACAGGAGCAGTAACAAATGCTCTGATGGATTTTTCTACCTGTTTAAAATTTTCTGCACGTGTTGGATCTTCTAGTCCACCACTGTTATCTACAACGTGGAAATCTTTAGCACCAAATATTTGTTGAAATTTCATAATGTTTGATTGTACTTGTTTCCACATACTACTAACTACTTCACGTCTAAGAACTCTTGGACGATCCTGATTACGTTGTTGTGATACTTCTTCACTTGTGTTAACAAAAAGCATCATTGGTTCATAACCTAAGGATTTTAGTGCGGCACTGTGTTGGGAAACTTTATCAACATCTTTACCTGTGCCATCAATAATAATACCAAGTCTGCCATCCAAGTGTGATGATTCTTTATTCTTAGTAATCTGTTTTGCACGGTTGCGAATTTCTTGTCCTTGTGGACTGGCAATAGCATCTGGATCTCGCAAATTAAGATCCTGCTTTTTTGCTAGGTATTCGTATATATCATCGCTATTGATTGTTTTCATTCCGAGTCCGGTTAATAATTTTTTAGCGACAAAACTTTTGCCGCTTCCTGGACCTCCAGACAAGAAAATTGCTTTAAAAATAGCAGGGTCATTGACGCCTTCTGCAAAGTTATCTTCTTGTGTTATTTCTTCTATAAGCATTACACTAAATTCCTATTGTTTAGTGTATTTATGCTTTTGTTGTAGTATTAATCCCAACGATAAAAGATATGAGCGCCAACACGGCCCACTAAATGCAAATCGCTAGCCCAACGTGGGTTAACATATGTGGCATGATAGTGTGTTGCACCTTCAGTAATACCACGAAACTTGCCTTCTTCTATAATATAATACGCTAACATCTGCGCATTTACCCAACGATCAGCATCCTGTGGATCATCTGCTTTACCATCACACCACCAACTAAACTGACATTTATTACGAATAGGATTGCCATTGGCATCATTTACTGATTGCTTTACTACTTTACAAATTGTGTCTGGATAACGTGAATCTATAACACGATTTAAAACAACATCAGCAGTTGCCACTTGGTCTGCCATGCTACTACCACGTGCTTCATAATAGATATTCATTGCTAAACAAATATGCTGTTGTTGATTAAGCTCGTCCAGTATTTTTAACTCTTGATCTTGTGCATTGGCATACGCAATACTGCTAAATGTAATTGCGGTAACGATTGAAAAGTTCATCACACCACTAAGAATATTCATTGCTATTGCTCGATACTTCATTTTTACTGCCTCTTTATAGTATTGTTAGTAGTAACATTAATAAAAGTATTCCTATGACTACACCAAGCAGCCAACCTGTTAGGAACCCAATTATTATGTCTATCATTGCTTTTATCATACTTATACTATATAGTAAAACGTCTTACTTGTCAAGTAAAAAGTTATACTTTTTAGTCACATTCTGGAAACATTTGCACTACAAAGCTCTTTACTTTATCCACATGCTGTGTTTTCCAACGTTGATCTACAATATTATATGGTACATTTATTCCGTACTCTCTAATTGTATCTTTTGCCAGTTGATATATCTGTCGTTTGTTTAATTTTTCAATTCCATGCATTGGGTTTGCATATTCTTGAAAGCTAGGATGTCCAATAGCATACACAGCAATTTGTGTGCCATCTACAGGTACTTCTACCTTAGCGATCATCCTGCGCTTGCCATCTTCGCATAATGCGCTTCTCATAATATTAACCTCTAACCAGTAATTGGTGTGTTATTGTTGTCTCCGTACAGGCACCATTGCCTACACAATACCATTATAATACGGTAAAAAGGCTTGGTTGTCAAGTAAAATTTAATGGTTTTTTTGTAAAAAGTTATGAAGCAGCAATTAATTCTACTTTCACTGTCCAATTAATGTTGGTTGCGTTAGCACCAACCACATACATACGGAAATCATTGCTGGAATCGTCTATTATTAGATCCCATGCACTACCAACATTGTTGTTGTATTTTGTACTGGCGCTGTCATCACTTACTATAGAAATTGCACCACTACTGTTATCAACCACACCTTCACGCTTAATAGCCATGCTTCCAACACCGCCTATAACTTTACCAATAGCTGTAATTGTAAAGAACCAACTGGTATCAGCTGGTGGTCCTAGACGTGCGCCACTGAACAATACTTCTGTTTGTGCGCTTGTGCTTGTAGATGTAGTTGTATATTTGACGTTTTGATCACCACTAATAGTGATTGTATCGCCCACTGTACTTACACTGATGTTATTGTTTGCATCAATGCGTTTAAACTCGAAATTGTTACCGTTACGTTGTTTGAATGTAGATTGTCCAGAACCTACATTACTTGCAGTAATATTCTCACTGATAGTAATAGCATTACCATTATCAGTAAGTTGTATACTGGCTGACTGTATTAGTGTTTTAAANNTCTAGGTTTCCAACATTATTTTGTAGGAATATACCAACACCGCTGCCTATGTTACTAGCATTGTTTACGCTTGATCCACCAGTGTTAAAAGCTCTCCATCCAGCACTGGATCCACCAAAGTATCCTTCATATACATTATTAGTTGTGTTGTATCTAAATTCACCAGGTTCAGTGTTTGGTCGTTGCGCTGTTGTACCACGTGGTACTTGGATTGCCGCAGTTCCTGGTATCACTGGATTTTCACTAAGACTAATATTAATATCACCGCCTTGTCCAGTGTCATTTAAAATTTGTAATTGGCCTGATGTTGTTGTTAGTTTACGTGTCTGGCTTAGTAAGCCATCTTTTACAACAATACCACTTCCAGAGTTGGCATCCAAATCCTGTAAGTAAGTTCCCACTGGAGTTGCCATTGCAGTAAAGTCAGTGATTGTATTTGTAGCAGTATTACTATTGCGTGAATATGCAACATTAATGTCACTACGTACAACAATGTCTCCTTCGTTTAATGTAGGAATAAGTGAAAGTTGTGCAGCCAAACTGCTTACAATTTTTACTGTACCGCCATTAACTGTTGTACTATTAATAATTGTAGTACTTGATCCGCCTGCGCCGCCTGAGGCAGTACCGCCAGTGGTGTCAATACCTCCAGCATTATACCCAGGGTATGCTGTAATGTCAACAGTTTCACCTTGTGGTGTTAATGGACTTGGTTCTACTCCGTTACTTGAAGGATTATCCGTTTGTGTTACTGATGCAGTATAACCTACAATCTCACCACAGTAACTAAACACTGGCTGTCTTTCACTAATTTCTGGACTAGGATCTTGTAATTTATCCAATAATGATATCATACCAGGCTCAAGTATTAGTTCAAATATATTTTTGTATACCTTACCATTTTTGTCAACTACCGGATACCCAGCCAATCTATCGTACTGTGCTTTTAATTGGCTTGCTAATCGTGTGTTGCCTTGTATTCCTGCCGCATCTGCATTGTGCATTAATCCCATTTCAGTATTGGTGGTTGAACTAACATCATCACTAAACATACTACCGCCAAGTGCGCCTTCAGTACCACCTACATTATTTTCACGATCCATTAGTGATGTTAAATCAGATTTAACACTGTTGATACTTGCTACCAATCCATTAATTTGGTTTTGTGTTAGTGATCCGCCTTTAATAGCATTCCACTGACTGGATATATCTCCCAATATACCACCATTAAATAAATTTAAATTAAAATCTTGTCCATCAAATCCAAGACATCCGCCCACTTGATCTGGTACCATATTACCAATTCTATCAATAAGGTCTTTACCGGCTCCAAGGAAACTGTCCATAGTTTGCTCTAGTACGTTTGGAATAGCTATGGGTTCAATCGGCGTTGCACAAAAATTAACCATGTTTGCAATTTGTGTTACTTCAGCAAGTGCGCTGTTAACACGACCCAGTGTTTCTTCTATTCCAGTGTGTGACATGAACTTATCAAATTCACTATCAAGTTGGCCTAATGCATCTTTAAGTTCTGATTGTATGCCAGGTACACCCAACATTGCTTTGAGGTTTACACTCAAGCATACTTGTATATTTGGTATTTTTAATCCACGACCAGCTATAAGGTTACATATAATTTCTCTTAATGAAAAATCATACTGACTCTTGACAACAATTTTTGCATCATCACCAAACCCGCCAGTAATATCAGTGTTAACATGATGTCGAGTATCTAGATACTGCGATACATCATTGAGTCCATTTGGAAAATCTGTTGACATTACGCTAATCCTTGCTTTCTATAATATTCGTTTATACTACCCACTGTAATATCGCCCCCACCTGGTGGTCTCCAGCCTGGATTTTGATTCCATGCCGCTGATCCACGTCTGTATGCTACATGAGATTCTGATCTGCTAGCATATGCAGGTGCTGCTTGCATAACACCCAGATGATTTCCGCCATCATAATTCCAACGTTCCAAGTATTCATCATATACTTGCAATTGCTGTGATGCGCTCATATTTTGTATTTCAGCAGTAGTATACCCTAATTCTTTTGCAGTAGCAGGCATAAACTGGAATAGTCCAGTTGCACCGCTTGGGTTTGTTGCTGTAGTATCAAATCCACTTTCGCCCTGAATAATCTGATAAAGTTCTTCTCTGGTTAAGCCAGGATATTTTTCTATCATTTCATCTAGTTTGGCTTGGAATGCAGCATCATTTTCTAAACTTGCAGGCGGAACAACATTAGTAGGAGCATTTCTATCTGCTCGTTTTTCAGCACTATCTTGAGTACTGTTGTGTGCTGTGCCGTTGCTGGAACCAGCGCCACCGCCACCGCCACTGCCACCGCCACTATTTGAAGAATTTCCGTCTGCAGAAGTTGCAGTATCTCCATACAAGTCTTCACCAGTTGGATCTGGGCCTTCATTTACAACACCTGGGCCGCCACTGCCACCACATGCAAAAACATCAGCTGATGCTTGATCTGCTATAGGACTACAATGGCCAGGTAATGGACAAAGGTTATCAGCATTTGAATCACTATCTAATAGATTAATTAGTATACCATTTACAAATACAGTACCATCGTTATTGCTTGCCGTTAGATCGCCGCCACCATGTGTATTGGTGTCTCCCAACACACTGGTTAAAAGTCCGTTTATATAAACATCGCTTTGGCCTATAACTTCTGTTTGCGCACCGCAACTTCTGCTGTCTGTATTTCTGTGAACTGCCGGCATAATCTTTTCCTATCTAACGATATTTATCAGAAGATAAGTTTAGATCCTTCAGCACTAGTGTCAATACCAGTGGTTGCTTGCATATAAGCATCTTTAAATGGCTTATGTGCTTTAGCTTGTGCTACAACCAAGTTTTCGTTAAAGCAAATCTCTGGTGTATCAGTCATAACATCTGCTGTTGCAAAATATGGAGCCATTGCTGGGCCTTTTTCTGTCATTACCATCGCAAGTGGCTTTCGCATACGTATTTGACCGTTGCTGTGTTCTTGCCACACACCAATAATCTCTTCTCCGCTGGTAAGTTTAAGAGCAATAACATCGCCCTTTTTATTAATATCAATAATCATAAAGTATATCCTGTTCCGTTAAATCCTGTATTTTCAATATAGCTGGCCAATTGGTCATATCCACCTATTAGTTTATCATCTATAATAATCTGTGGTACTGTTCTTGCATTTGGCGCTGCTTCTAATAGTTGCTCACGTGTTGCATCTACACCAACTACTCTCTCAGTAAAAGGTAATTCCATCTGATCGAGCAGTCGCTTTGCCATTACACAGTAAGGACAATTGGGCTTACTGTATACAATAATGTTGCTCATAAGCTCATCCCTTTAAAGGTATCTTCGCTAACATCTTTGTTAACTCCACCAATTACATAACTACTAATTTCTGTTTCTTGTGGTGCTACTTGTACATCTGCGCCACTGATCCATTTTTGTGTCCATGGTAGTGGACTTGCTTGTGGTACTTTGTATGGGCTTGGCAATCCAACCGCTGTCATACGTTTGTTTGCAATCCACTCTACAAATTCACTCAGTAGTTGCTCGTTAAGACCAATCATACTACCATCTTTAAACAAGTAACTTGCCCATGCTTTTTCTTGGTCAACAGCATCAACAAACATTTGTACCATTTCATCTTCACACTCTTTGGCAATCTTAATAAAGTCTGGATCGTCTTTTGGTAAGATTTTCAACAAGTATTGTGTACTTGCCAAGTGTAGATTTTCATCACGACAGATTAATTTAATAATCTTAGCATTACCTTCCATCTTTTTAAGTTCAGCAAACGCCCAACTACATGCAAACGATACATAAAAGCGAACGCCTTCCAAGATGTTTACACTCATGATAGTTTTGTACAATGCTTTTTTAAGATCGTATAGATTAACTTCTACTTTTTTACCATTTACAGTGTGTGTACCTGCGCCAAGTAAACTGTAGTAACCACTTTTCTCAATCAAGTCATCATAATACTTTGAGATGTCATCAGCACAATCTACAATTTCTGGAATGTCCATGAGCTCATCAAAGATTTTTGTTGGGTCATTGTAGATGTTACGAATAATATGTGTGTAACTGCGACTGTGGATTGTTTCACTAAATGTCCATGTGATTACCCAGTTTTCCAATTCAGGAATACTAACAAGACTACCAAATGCTTCAGCAGGCGCACGGCCCTGTACACTATCCAATAGTATCTGACGCTTGAGATTACTTGTAAAAATATGACGCTCATGCTCATTTAAATCTTTGAAGTCTTTTCCGTCTTTGTATACGTCAACTTCTTCTGGACGCCAAAAGAATCCCAATTGTTTGTCAGTTAACTGATCAAACTTACGATACTTCAGCGTATCATAACGCTGGATGTCTACCCCGCCTTCTGGGTCTAGAAACGCTAATGCTTCCGTGTGGCTGCCTTCTTTGTTGCTGTTAAAAACACTCATAGTTCACTCTTCCTTATATTACACATGCGTCACAGTCTTCGTCATCCATCTGACCTGGCGCTAGTTCATTATCTTCTGCGTTGATGTCAAGCTCGCCTTGGCCATCGAATGTATTAAAGTAGTATAATTGCTTGCCACCATATTTGTAAAACATAATAAGGTGCTGTAGCATAACACTCATTGGGATCTTTTCATCCTCAAAGAATGTTGGATTGTAAGTAGTGTTAACACTGATACCTTGATCAATATACTTTTGTAACACTGCCATAATTTTTAAATAACCTTCGGGAGACTTTTGATCCCATAACAGATCATATTTGCTTTTTAGTTTGTGGATACCCGGCACAACTTGCTTTAACACACCATGCTTGGATTGTTTAACACTTACAAAACTACGTGGCGGTTCAATGCCATTTGTACTGTTTGAAATTTGCGCTGATGTCTCTGCCGGCATCAGTGCCATTAGTGTTGAATTACGGATACCTGTTTGTTTAAGTTGTTCACGCAGGCCTTTCCAGTCCATACGTTCTTGATGTGGAACAAGTTCGTCAACATCTGTTTTGTATGTCATGTTTGGTGTAATACCTTTGCCATACAATGTTTCCGGTGTGCCAGGGCATGCTCCACGTTCTGCCGCTAAATCTGCACTTGCTTTAATTAGATAGTAACTCCATGCTTCTGCCCACTCATCCACAAGTTCCAAGTTGGGATTCTGATACGTTGTATCATTTTTAGCAAGCCAATAAGCAAAGTTAATAATGCCAATACCAATTGGTCGGCGTTTCATTGTGCTTAGTTCTGCCGCTAATACTGGATACTTTTGATAGTCTAGTAATGCATCAAGTCCACGCACTGCTAGTTCACATGCACTCTTGAAGTTATCAACACTGCGCATTACTCCCCAATTTACGGCACTCAGTGTACACAGACTAATCTCACCTTCTTCATCAAACACATGGCTTAATGGTTTAGTGGGTAAATCAATCTCACTACACAAGTTACTCTGATGTATTGGTGCAACTGCTTTATCAAATGCACCATGATCATTTGCATGATCCACATTCATTAGGTATACACGACCAGTGTTCTTACGCTCTTCAATAAATGCACTAAACAGGTCAATTGCTTTGATACTCTTTTTACGTAGTCTTGTATTGCGCTCTGCTGTTTCATACAAACGTTTAAATTCGTCTTGGTCAGCAAAAAATGCTTCATATAAGCCAGGAACATCTGATGGTGAGAACAGTGTAATATCTCCACCTGTAAGTAGACGCTCATACATAAGTTTATTAAATTGTACACCATAGTCTAAATGACGTACACGATTGTCTTCAGTGCCTTTGTTGTTTTTAAGCACCAACATATCTTCTACTTCCAAGTGCCAGACTGGATAGTATAATGTTGCCGCTCCACCACGTACACCACCTTGGCTACATGATTTTACAGCCGCTTGGAACATTTTATAGAAAGGAATAACGCCCGTGTGTGTTGCGTCTCCTTTGCGTATAGGGCTACCGATAGCTCTAATGCTACCTGCACCAATGCCAATGCCTGCTTTTTGGCTTACATATTTTACAACTGCACTTGATGTTGCATTGATACTATCTAGACTGTCGCCTGTTTCAATAAGCACACAACTACTAAATTGACGCTGTGGTGTACGTACACCTGCCATTACTGGTGTTGGCAAACTGATCTCAAATGTACTAACAGCATCGTAATAGTCTTTAACCCAACG
>ENA-UZWV01002849-UZWV01002849.1-metagenome-genome-assembly--contig:-Day-3-1m-contig-2849_pt1 | contig 10214 bp, 7 predicted proteins | sample MGYA00260342_ERZ794902 | MGnify/ENA metagenome assembly ERZ794902
TTTGTTACGTAAAAATGAATTCGAAGATGTGTTACATCAATACGAAGGTATGGGACTTAACGTCAAAGGTGTTGATGCTTCGGCACGCTTTTTGGATGCCTTAGCTGGTAAGAGTGACCCAGAGGATAAGCGAAAGATTATAGGCGCTATGTTTATCAATGTTTTTGATGATGAAGCCCATTTAATTCAGGATGTCAAATGGCTAGCGCAAGGCACAATTTATCCAGATGTTATAGAGAGTGTGTCGGCAACTGGAGGTCCAAGCGCTACTATAAAAAGTCATCATAATGTCGGCGGGTTACCAGATTTTATGAAGCTAAAAGTAGTAGAGCCATTAAAAGCTTTATTTAAAGATGAGGTCAGACGTGTTGGTGCTTCTATGAATATGGATAGTCAATTATTAGGACGTCATCCTTTTCCTGGACCTGGATTGGCAATTCGCATTCTTGGAGATCTAACGCCAGAGAAAGTTCGTATATTACAAGAAGTAGATGCTATATTTATAAATAACCTACGTTCTTGGAATTTGTATGACAAAGTTTGGCAAGCAGGAGCAATGTTGTTGCCAGTAAATAGTGTTGGTGTTATGGGAGATGAAAGAACCTACGAAAAATGTGTAGCACTAAGAGCAGTAGAAAGTACAGATGGTATGACTGCGGATTGGGTAAATTTACCCTACGAGTTTTTACAAAAAACTTCGAACGAAATAATAAATAAAGTAAAAGGTGTTAATAGAGTAGTCTATGATATAAGCTCAAAACCACCTGCTACTATAGAATGGGAATAATAGTGACTTTATTTAGTCTATTGTTTCTAAAATAATAAGTGATTAAAATAAGACTAATGAAAAGTATTTTATCTGTTATAATAATTGTTTTTAGCATACATCTTAATGCTCAAAATTATAAAACACATAAAGTAAAACCTGATGAAACTATCGAGAGTATTGCAAAACAATACTTAGTTACACCGTTTGATATTTTAGCTCTAAATCCTGATGCTAAAAATAACTTCGCAGTAAATACAATTCTCATTATACCTAACTCTAAGGTTAAGAACGTAGCAATCGAATCTTCCTCAAAAGAAGTGATTGATTATAAAAAACATAAAGTAAAACGAAAAGAAACGCTTTTCGGTTTATCCAAAAAATATAATGTTACCGAAGCTGAAATAAAAAAGGCAAATCCAAGATTGTATTCTGAGAACTTAAGAAGAGGCGACAAAATTAGAATACCACATTTCAAAACTGTTATTTCAAAACAAACATTGTCTAATACCATAAAAAAATATGCGGTTAGGCCAAAAGAAGGGAAATGGCGTATTGCTTATAAATTTGGTATTACGGTTCAAGAATTGGAAGATTTAAATCCAAATATTAAAGAAGTTCTTCAGATAGGAGATGTGCTAAATGTACCAAATATTGCTAATAACGAAGAAAAAGCAGCTACCGAAGAATTTAATTATTATGAGGTTCAGCCCAAAGAAGGTTTTTATAGGCTTAGAGTAAAATTAGGTTTATCTCAAAAAGAAATAGAAAATCTTAATCCAGGACTTGTTGAATCGGGTTTAAAGAATGGTATGGTTTTGAGGTTACCAAAAGATGTTGAGATTGCTTCTTCAGATATTGATAAAGACGCAACTACAACAGACCTAAGAGATAACATTGTAAATACATCTACTAAGCGATTAGCTGTTTTATTACCTTTCAAGTTACACAAAATAGATTTAGACTCTGTAGCTGAAGCAAAGGCTATGATGAAATCTGATAGAGTTTTGAGTATAGCTTTGGATTTTCATTCAGGGATTTTAATGGCATTAGATTCTGCCAAATCTTTAGGTATAAGTACAAACCTTAAAGTATTTGATACACAAAATCGAACATCAGAAGTAGCTAGTATAGCTGGTAGAGAAGATTTTTCTAATTATGATGTGGTTATTGGACCAATGATGATTAAGAATTTTGACCGTTTTGCATCTGAAGTTAAAGACGATGCTGTTCCTGTTTTTGCGCCATTGACTTTGCCTTCAAAAGTATCACGGAATGTTTATCAAACTATTCCTAACAAAAAGATATTGTCTCAAAAAATGATTAATTATGTCAAGCAAGATTCGACTATAAATCAGGTATACATTATATCAGATCAAAAGCATAGAGCAGAAAGCAATAATCTAAAAAAAGAGTTTCCTAATGCGAAGCAGTTATATTCTGAGTTAACAAAAGAAGGGAAAAATAAAGGTAAGGATGCTTACTTCATATATCCTGTGACGTTTGAAGAGCTTTTTAAAGAAGGAAAAAATATAGTTTTTTTAGAGACAGACGATGTGTCTTTTGGATCAAGTATTATTAGTTTACTCAATGGTTTATCTACAGAAGATATTCAAATTATATTGACAACTACCAATAAGAGTATTGCTTTTGAGAGTAATGATTCAGATAATAACTACCATTTGTCTAATTTACAATTTCACTACGCAACAATTAATAAAAAGTATGATACTGATAAAAAAATAGGATTTGTCAATGAGTATAAACGAAAATATGGTGTTTCGCCGAGTAAGTATGCTACTCGTGGCTTTGACTTGACATTAGATATTTTATTGCGTTTATCTGCAAATGAAGATGGTTTTGACAGCTTAGAAGAGAATCTTGAAACGGAATACATTGAGAATAAGTTTCGCTATAATAAAAAAACTTTTGGAGGTTATGTCAACGAAGCAATATACATTGTAAAGTATGATAATCTTAAAGTTATCGAAGTCAAGGAATAACAACACTTTGGTCTTATTTGTGTATTAACAAGTTTTCTATTGCGTTATATTGAAAATTAAATCTCTGTTTTTGATGAATTTTTTTTAGTCTTCTTTTTAATTTTTTCTTTTAGTTTTGGTCAAAATCAAAATGTTAAGACATTATCATGGAAAGAAGATAGACCTTTAGCTTGGAAAGATTTTAGGGGTAAACCAAAGGTTAATACTAACGCAGCAGCATTGACGGCTTCAGGTGTTTCTTTTGGGTTTTCAATTGGTAAAACAGGAAACAAAATTACAGATTTTAACACAAATGTGGAGTGTGTATTTTACCCAACAGAATTTTGGTATAAAGACGAAGATGCCAATCCACATATCCTCAGACATGAGCAAATACATTTTGATATTACAGAATTATTTACGCGTAAGTTTAGACAACAAATAAGTGAACTTAGAGCCTCGCCAAAAATTAAAAATCAGCTTAACAGTTTGTATGAAGCTATAAGCAAGGCATCATCAAAAATGCAAAATTTATACGATGAGGAAACTAATCATTCTATAAATAAGGTGCAACAGAAAAAGTGGGACGATTCATCGTTGCAGAGCTCAGAACTCTCGAAGCTTTTAAAACTAAATAAAAAAGACAAAAACCAAATATCACGCTAAGCTATTCTAATCGTTTTCTTAATGCATCCAAACATACAAGTTTTAATAGAACTCGCTAAATACAAAATGCCCTTTGGTAAATACAAAGATCAATACTTGGTCGATATTCCTGAGTATTATTATACCTGGTTCAAACAAAAAGGTTTCCCAAAAGGAAAGTTAGGCAACATGATGCAACAGATGTATGAGATTAAGGTTAATGGTTTGGAAGAATTGATGTACACTATTCGAAGAGAGTATTGATTTTTAGATCCGTTTACGTTTAGTTGATAAAATTGTTTTAATGCTTATGTAAAACTCAATACAGATATTTTAACATACTTCAAACGAAGTTAGATTAAAAAGCCAAAATATCAAGCATTTTTATTCCTATTAATTACTCTAAACAAACCTAAAACAATTCACAAATAAGTAGTTTTATTTTGTACATTTGCTCACGTTTAAAAGCGTATCATGACAAGCAATCCAAAGTATATTTTTGTAACTGGCGGCGTGACGTCTTCTCTCGGAAAAGGCATTATAGCTGCATCCTTAGCCAAATTACTTCAGGCTCAAGGTTACAGAACAACCATCCAAAAATTAGATCCATATATTAATATTGACCCAGGTACATTAAATCCATATGAGCATGGAGAATGTTACGTAACTGACGATGGTGCCGAAACGGATTTGGATTTAGGTCATTACGAGCGTTTTTTAAATGTACCAACATCACAAGCTAATAACGTTACAACAGGTCGTATTTACCAGAGCGTTATCGATAAAGAACGTCGTGGTGAGTTTTTAGGAAAAACGGTCCAGGTCATTCCTCATATTACAGATGAAATAAAAAATCGCATTCAGATTTTAGGAAATTCTGGAGATTATGATATTGTTATTACTGAAATAGGTGGTACTGTTGGTGACATTGAGTCTTTACCATATGTTGAGGCTGTACGTCAATTAGAGTGGGATTTAGGCGAAGGAAATACTTGTGTTATTCATTTGACTTTAGTGCCCTATTTATCTGCTGCTGGAGAGTTAAAAACTAAACCAACACAACACAGTGTTAAAACCTTGATGGAAAGTGGTGTACAAGCCGATATTTTGGTATGTCGCACCGAGCATGAGTTAAGTCATGGTATTAAAAATAAATTAGCACGTTTTTGTAATGTAAAAGAAGAAGCTGTTATACAATCGATTGATGCTTCTACGATTTACGATGTTCCGAATTTAATGTTAGATGAAGGTTTGGATAAAGTTGTACTTAAGAAATTAAAACTTAAAAGCAATCCACCAGATTTAAGTCAGTGGAACACTTTTGTAAAACGCTATAAAAATCCCAAGAGTGAAGTTACTATAGGATTAATTGGGAAGTATGTTGAGCTTCAAGATTCTTACAAATCTATTTTAGAGGCTTTTATACACGCTGGTGCTGAAAATGAAGTGAAAGTCAACGTAGAATCTATACATTCAGAATTTTTATCACCAAATGATGTGGAAGATAAACTTGGACATTTAAATGGTGTATTAGTAGCTCCTGGTTTTGGAGAAAGAGGTATCGAAGGAAAGATTGATGCTGTTCGTTATGTCAGAGAAAAAAATATTCCTTTTTTAGGAATTTGTCTTGGGATGCAAATGGCAGTTATTGAGTATTCTAGAAATGTTTTAGGACTTACAGATGCCAATTCTACTGAGATGAATGAAAATACATCGCATCCTGTTATAGATTTAATGGAGTCACAGAAAGATGTTATAAATAAAGGTGGTACTATGCGTTTGGGCTCATGGGATTGTAAGCTTGAAAGTGATAGTTTAGCTTATGAATCTTACGGTCATACCGAAATTAAAGAACGTCATAGACACCGTTATGAGTTTAACAACCATTATAAGTCACAAATCGAAGATGCAGGACTAAAAGCTACCGGTTTAAATCCTGATACTGGTTTGGTTGAAATTGTCGAAATCCCAACTCACAATTGGTTTGTTGGTGTACAATATCACCCAGAGTATAAAAGTACGGTTGCCAATCCGCATCCCCTTTTCGTATCATTTGTATCAGCAGCTTTGGATTACAAAACAAAACAATAGTGTCAGTTTGGCATAAGTATAACTTTGGATAGCTTTTTGGGATATCAAAGATAACTAATCAATTTACGGCCGATACTTCGGCAAAATAAATATGGAAGAAAAAAAATTTGACATTAACTCAGTCATAGGATTTATACTCCTCTTTGGAATTATGATTTGGTATTTCTACCAAAACCAGCCAACACCCGAAGAGTTAGAAGCTCAAAAACAAGCCGAAACAGAAAAGGTAGAGGCAGAAGAGAAAGCGAAAAAGGCAGAACAAGTATTAACTACTAAGATAACCACAGCAGAGGATTATTCTAATGTATCTGCTTCAGATTCACTACAACAGATCGTAATTCAGAATAAATTAGGAGCATTTGCTTACGCTTCTAGATTACCGTCTGCGACTGATGCTACAACTGATATAGAAACTGAACTTTTAGCATTGAAGTTTAATAATAAAGGGGGACATTTATCAGAAGTTAGGCTTAAGGCTTTCGTAGATAATGATGGTGCGCCCATCTATTTGGTTAAAGATGGCAATACTAACTTTAACATTAATTTTTCAACTACAGATAATCGTGTTTTAAATACTGAGAGTTTATATTTTCAACCTACTGTCAGTAAAAGTGGAGATAATACAATAGTTTCGATGAGGCTTAAAGTTTCAGAGACACGTTATCTAGAATATAGATATGATCTAAAACCTAACGATTACATGATTGATTTTTCAATTAAATCTCAAGGCTTAGATAATGTTGTTAATAGTTCTCAGGAGATTAATTTAGACTGGAAATTAAAAGGATTTAGTCATGATGAAAGTATATCTTATGAGAATAGATATACGCGACTAACCTACCAACATGAAGGTGATAAGATTGATAAGCTAGCTCAAATGAATGATGATGAAGAGTTGGTCTCTGATGTGAGTTGGTTATCATATAGACAGCATTTCTTCAGTAGTATTCTTGTTCCAGATTCGCCGTTCAAGTCAGTAAAAATGTCGTCTATAGATTTAGTCAAAGACGAAGAGATAGATACCGTTTTCACAAAACTTTATGCCTCTAAAATTCCTTTGATGTTAACAGGAGGTGATTTTAATAAATCTATGGGACTTTATTTTGGACCTACAGATGCTAAAACTCTTAAAGTTTATGATAAAAATTTAGAAGAGAGTATCCCATTTGGTTGGGGTATTTTTGGTTGGATTAATAAAGCTGTTTTTATACCTTTATTTGGATTTTTAAGTGGTTTTTTACCTTATGGTATTGCCATTATTGTAATGACAATTTTAGTTAAAATTTTATTATCTTTTGTTCAATACAAACAGTTCTTATCTCAAGCAAAAATGAAAATTCTAAAACCAGAATTAGATGCTATAAGAGCTAAGTATAAAGACAATAAGCTAAAGTCTCAGCAAGAAACAATGGCATTACAAAATAAAGCTGGTGCAAGTCCACTTAGTGGTTGCTTACCTGGTTTAATGCAAATTCCAGTGTTTTATGCTTTATTTATGTTCTTCCCAACGGCTTTTGATTTACGTCAAAAAAGTTTCCTTTGGGCTGAAGATTTAAGTTCTTTTGATTCTATTTATGATTTTCCCAATGGATTTAGCATTCCATTTTATGGAGATCATATAAGTTTGTTTCCAATATTAGCAGCTATTGCAATTTTCTTTTACATGAAAATGACAACAGGTCAACAAACAGCTATGCAAGGTCCACCTCAAGAAGGTATGCCAGATATGAGTAAAATGATGAAGTATATGATTTACTTCTCGCCAATATTAATGTTGGTATTCTTCAATAACTACGCTTCAGGATTGAGTTTATATTACTTCATCTCTAACTTAATTAGTATTGGTATCATGTTAGTGATTAAAAACTATATTATCGATGAAGAAAAAGTACTAGCTAAGATCCAAGTAAGTAAGAGTAAGCCTAAAAAGCAAAATCGCTTTCAGAAAAAAATGGCTGATATGATGGAGCAAGCCGAAAAACAAAAGCAAGTGCAACAACGCAATAAGAAAAAGTAATTTTATAGTTTATAAATAAAAAAACCACAGCCAATTGTTGTGGTTTTTTTATTCGATTTAAGCACTATTGATTTTTGAATTTACCACATTTATTTCATAATTGTATTTTTTTAGTGTCTTCGTGGATAGCCTTACATACTAATATTTTAAAAAGGCTTTATTTTTATATAATAATACAGAAGGTAAATCTTCAATAGTTTAAATATCATTAATAATCTCCATATTATTTTTCTAAGAAAGAATAACTTTATTATCTAATTCTTTTAGAAAATATTCTTTCTTTTCTATCAATATTATCATAGAATTTTACTCATTATCTTTTTTGGAACATGAAGCGCTAAAAAAGTAATACTGCAGCTATAACTCCGATTTTAGTTGTCTTTAATTAAGGTAACATTGTTTTCTTCTATTATGTATCCAGTAGCAAATATTACACCAAAAAAAAGTGGCAACTGTAATTGATTTTGTTTCGTGTAATTATTTTAGATTTATTTCTTTATCGGTTTAAATCACTTGGTTTTATTTTGTTTCAGTGTGAAAATATTTTAAAAGAAAAGCCTCCTGAAAAGGAGGCTCCTACTAACTAAATCAATCAATATAAAAATGAGGTAATCAGCCCCGATTTTCCGAATTTAAGATGCTGGTAATAAAACAGCATTTACAACGTGTATCACTCCGTTTGATGTTTGCACATCCACAGCAATGATTCCTGCGTCGTTTACGGCACCATCAACAACATCTGCAATGTTCCCGTTTGTACCTGGAAGTATTATGTCTATAGTTTGTCCTTGTAAAGTTGCAGGACTAGTTGTTCCATTAGGAGTTAAATCTCCTGATTGCACATTATTGCCAGCTAAAACGTGGTGTTGTAATACAGCTGTTAATGTAGCAGATGGTATATCAGCTGGTGAATTCCACATCATATTGGAATCTAACAATGCTTGAAATGCTGCATTTGTAGGAGCAAATACAGTGAAAGGAGCAGGAGATGTTCCGTTGGATGTAGATAATATTGTTACGAAATCTGGCTGTCCAGAAGTTGTTAATGATGCTACTAAACTTCCAAATTCTGGATTTGCTATAGCCATGTCTACAACTGTAGGAGGTAATAATACTTTATTTATAACATGTACAACACCATTATCTGTAGTAACATCCGCAGTAGTAACGTTAGCACCAGCAGTTGAAGAAAAACCACCATTGATTTCAACAGAAGTTCCGTTTAGTCTTGCGTATATACTCAAATTTGTATTGTTAGGTCCTGTAGCACCTACATTTGCATAAACACCATCAGCAGTTATAGCACTTGATGGTACCTCTGTACCTATAATGACATGATTTAACAATACTGTTGTCAATAAGTCTAATGGTATATCATTTAATGTATTCCAATCTGAATTAGTATTTAATAAATCTTGAAACGCATCGTCAGTTGGTGCAAATACAGTAAAAGGTCCAGGTCCTTGTAATGTTATAATTAAGTCTGCTCTTATTAATGCAGCTGCTAGAGAATCAAAACCGTTAGCAACGGCAACATCTACAACTGTAGTTGTAGTTGGGGGATTGTTGTAGTCATCATCACTACATGCAGTTAACATTAAAATCAATAAAAATACTGGTAGTAATTTGAAGCAATATGATATTTTTTTCATTTTTTTGAGTTTAAAGACTATTTTTTGTTCATATTGTTCAACAAATTTATAAAATGATTAAACAAAAACTTATTTTCAGTATTATTTTTACAATAATTTTAACATCGCTTACAGCTCAAAATGAGTTGAATGGATTTGATGAAAATGGAGAAAGACACGGTATATGGCGTAAAAATTATCCAAATAGCTATCAATTGCGTTACGAAGGAAAATTTAATCACGGAAAAGAAATAGATACATTTAAGTACTATAAACTTAAGCGTAAGAAGAGTGTTTTGAGTGCGATTAAGGTTTTTAATTCTAATGATAATACCTCAGAAGTTTTATTTATGGCTTCAAACGGTAGTAGAGTCAGTAAAGGTAAAATGGATGGTAAAAATTTTATTGGTAAGTGGCTTTTTTATCACAAAAACTCTAATAGAATCATGATTGAAGAGTATTACAACGCTCAAGGAACGTTAGAAGGTAAACGCAAAGTATTCTTTATAAATTCTGTTTTAGCAGAATCTACAGAGTATAGATCAGGAATGAAAAATGGATTCCTCAAAATTTATTCACAATCTAGCAAGCTTTTGCAGGAGTCTGTTTACGAAGACGATAAATTAAGCGGTAAAACTACCTATTACGATTTAAATGGTAGTGTAGAGGCTTCAGGTAATTTTATGGCTAATCTTAAAACTGGCGTTTGGGAATACTTTAAGAACGGAATACTGACCAGAAAAGTAGATCATGATAACGACAAAGTTCTTTTTAAAAAACAATAGTATTTCTCAATACTTTAGATTTATAGATACTATACAATAAAATGCCCATTATGGGCATTTATTTTTTAAATTTGCATGCTTTTAACTAGTAGATTAAATGAATAAAAAACGTGTCATAGTTGGACTTTCTGGCGGTGTAGACTCCAGTGTTGCTGCATACCTTCTGAAAGAGCAGGGGTATGATGTTATTGGGCTATTTATGAAAAATTGGCACGACGATTCTGTAACGATTTCAGATGAATGTCCGTGGTTAGAAGACAGTAACGATGCTATGCTAGTTGCTGACAAGCTTGGTAT
>ENA-UZWV01000900-UZWV01000900.1-metagenome-genome-assembly--contig:-Day-3-1m-contig-900_pt1 | contig 10205 bp, 10 predicted proteins | sample MGYA00260342_ERZ794902 | MGnify/ENA metagenome assembly ERZ794902
GTTTCAAAAAAGCTTTACAGCTAAAATAATGTTATAAAAAAAGCGGTGACTTTGTAGAGGTCTATAGTTATCTATCCAAACCATTTCAACGGTCGAGGTAGAATTTAGCACCTTCTTTAAAGCTAAAGGGTTGCTAAGGCTTCAACGGGTCTAATCCCTCTGCCTTTCTTGATAACGATTACAATAAAAGTAAGAACTGTTTCGCAAAAGTATGAATTATTTACGTATTACCAATTTTTCTGAGTAATATTTACTTTTTCAAAAGCAAAAAACCCCGCTAAAACTTCTCAGTAAAACAACAAATCTGACGTATTGACAGCGGTGTTTCCTTGAAAGTTCCAGCGAGGCTTTCTTTTCTGTTTTGGTTTACAATGCCTTGAAAGCTTGTTCTAAATCAGCTTTCAAATCAGCAACATCTTCCAAACCAACAGATAGACGGATCAGATCTTGTGAAACTCCTGCATCTGCTTGCTGCGCAACACTCAATTGTTGATGTGTTGTACTTGCTGGGTGAATGATCAATGATTTTGTATCTCCAATATTTGCTAGCAATGAGAATATCTCCGTAGCATCTGTTACTTTCTTAGCGGCTTCAAATCCTCCTTTGATCCCAAAAGTTACGATTCCACTTTGCCCTTTTGGCAAATATTTTTTTGCCATTTGGTGGTATTTATTACTTTCCAAACCTGGGTAATTTACCCATGCAACTTCTTCTCTGGATTCTAGCCATTGTGCTAGTTCTAAAGCATTTTCACTGTGTTGTTTTATACGAACTGGCAATGTTTCCAAACCTTGAATAATTTGAAAAGCATTGAATGGACTTAACGCTCCACCAAAATCACGCAAACCTTCTAATATCAGTTTGAACGTATAAGATGCCGCTCCTAGCACATCATGGTACACCAATCCGTGGTATCCTGCTGAGGGCTCTGTAAATTCTGGAAATTTCCCATTTGCCCAATTGAAGGTTCCTGCATCAACGATAGCTCCTCCCAAAGAAGTTCCTTGCCCTCCAATATATTTTGTCAGCGAGTGAATCACAATATTAGCACCGTGTTTGATTGGATTCAACAAAGCCGGTGTCGCAACAGTATTGTCGACTATAAAAGGCACCTCTGCCTCTTTTGCATGTGCTGATATAGCTTCCAAATCCAATACATCTAATTTTGGATTTCCAAGCGATTCAACAAAGAAAGCACGTGTATTGTCTTGCACAGCGTCCTTAAAACTGTCGGGGTTCGATGCATCTACAAAACTTGTTGTAATTCCTAATCTTGGTAAGGTTACATTTAACAGATTGTAAGTACCTCCATACAAACTACTAGATGCCACAATATGATCTCCTGCTTTTAACAAAGTCATCAAACCTGTTGAAATAGCAGCGGTTCCTGAAGCAAAAACAACAGCTCCAATTCCTCCTTCAATCGCTGCCAAACGTTTTTGCAAAATATCGTTTGTTGGATTGTTCAGTCTTGTGTAAATAAACCCTAATTCTGCCAACGAAAATAAATTTGCTGCATGATCTGTGTCGTTAAAGACATAAGACGAGGATTGGTAAATAGGAACTGCTCTTGTTCCCAATGTTTCTTTTGTTTCGTGCCCCGCATGCAATGCCTGGGTTGCTAATTTTTGAATGTCCATACTTGTTTGTTTTTACGAATTCGTTTTGAAATAAATCTTCCACCCTAAAAATGTAGAAGTTTTTTAATTTCTTTTGGTAGTTTTGTATACTTTTGAACCTGCTGTATATTTCTAAGACACAGTGGAATCAAGATACTTTACTTGATAAAAGGAAAATGAATTTTTTTCGAAATTCCATGTGCAAATGTAGAAACATTTTTTTAAGAAGGCAATATTCATTTCTTTTTTATAATTTTGCAATCGCAAACAAAGAGGAGAGATTTGACTGATTGCCACCTCGTAAAAAAAGAGCTAAAGCAGGATTCTAATCTACTACTTTAGCCTTTGGGCAGTTTTCTTTTATCTCTTTCTAACTAAAATAAAGAAAACACGTATGGCGTATTTATTTACATCTGAATCCGTTTCAGAAGGGCATCCAGACAAAGTAGCAGATCAAATATCAGATGCATTGATTGACAATTTCATGGCATTCGATCCTCAATCGAAAGTTGCTTGTGAAACTATGGTAACCACAGGTCAAGTTTTCTTAGCGGGAGAAGTAAAGTCGACCACTTATCTAGACGTTCAGAAAATTGCACGTGAAACCATTAATAAAATAGGGTACACCAAAGGAGAATATCAATTCGACGGGAATTCCTGTGGTGTTTTGTCAGCCATTCACGAACAGTCGGAGGACATCAACCGAGGAATTGACAGAGCTAAAAAAGAAGAGCAAGGAGCGGGAGACCAAGGAATGATGTTTGGTTATGCCACCAACGAAACAGACAACTACATGCCTTTAGCGCTCGAATTATCGCACCGTTTATTGATTGAACTTGCAGAATTGAGAAGAGAAAACAAAGATATTCCATATTTACGTCCAGACGCAAAAAGTCAAGTAACTATTGAATATTCTGACGACAACAAACCACAACGTATTGAAGCTATTGTCATCTCTACACAACACGATCCTTTTGACAAAGATGATGCAACCATGTTGGCAAAAATAAAATCGGATATTCTATGCATTTTAATCCCAAGAGTTCTGGCAAAATTGACACCAGAAATCCAAGCCTTATTTGGAGACGACATCAAATACCACATCAACCCAACGGGGAAATTTGTGATTGGTGGACCTCATGGAGACACCGGTTTGACAGGGCGAAAAATCATTGTGGATACGTATGGAGGAAAAGGAGCACACGGTGGTGGAGCTTTTAGTGGAAAAGACCCAAGTAAAGTGGACCGATCTGCTGCGTATGCCACGAGGCATATTGCGAAGAATCTAGTAGCTGCCGGGGTTGCTGATGAATTATTGGTACAGGTTTCTTATGCTATCGGCGTAGTAGAACCTATGGGGATTTTTGTGGAAACTTACGGAACTTCAAAGGTGAATATGTCTGATGGCGCCATTGCAAAAAAAATAAGCACTCTTTTCGACATGCGTCCTATTGCTATTGAAGAACGTCTGAAGTTAAGAAATCCTATTTATTTGGAAACGGCTGCATACGGACACATGGGAAAAACTCCTGAGATTAAAACAGTACGTTACAGTTCTCCTAGTGGTGAAGTCATCGAAAAAGAAATTGAAACGTTTACCTGGGAAAAATTAGATTATGTGCCGCAAATAAAAAAAGTTTTTGGTCTGTAATCTAGACACCGTCAATTGTCAACTTCAGATTGTCATTAAAAAGAGACCAAAGCAGGTCTCTTTTTTTTATTTTTGTTTTATTCTAAAATAAGGGAATGTTTACAATTGGAATTACAGGAGGTACTGCGAGTGGTAAAACTACCTTGGTTGAAAAAGCAGTCGCACATTACGGCAGTGAACGCGTGGCGGTCTTATCTCAAGACGCTTATTACAAAAGCAACGACAAGCTAAGTTTTAAAAAACGTTCCAAACTCAACTTCGACCATCCAAACGCTTTTGATTTTGACCTTTTGTACGCACATCTTTTATCGTTGAAAAAAGGAATAAGCATACACGCTCCAATGTACTCTTTTACAAAGCACCAAAGAACATCGAAAACACAGCTTATTTCTCCAAAAAAAATTCTTATGGTAGAAGGGATTCTAATACTTCACGACAAAAGAATTGTAGAACTCCTGGATTTGAAAGTTTTCATGGAGGCTCCTGAAAAGGTGCGTTTAGCGCGCAGAATTCACAGAGACCATTTGGAACGAGGCAGAACAGAGGCAGATGTTAAAAACAGGTTTCAAAAGACACTGAAACCCATGCACATTTTGTATATTGAACCTTCCAAAGCCATCGCCGATATTGTAATTCAGAATGACAGCAACAAGAACGATGCGTTTCACGTGTTATTAAATAGTATCCCCTCGAGCTCATGAAATTCTTAAAAAAAATCCTAACTAGTAAAATTTTTAAATTCTTTACCAATCGGTATGTATTAATTCTTTTAATATTTACGATTTGGATGTTGTTTTTTGACGAAAATTCTTTTTTACATCATCGAGAGTTTGACAAGGAAATCGAGGAACTCGAAAATTCTATTGAGTTTTACGAAACAGAAATCGGACGGAACAAAAAAATGATTGAAACCTTGGAAGACTCCAATCTTTTGAAAAAGTTTGCACGTGAAAAATTCTATATGAAAAAGGACAACGAAACGCTTTTTTTAATTGAGTTCGACACCCTCAATTAAAAAGAAAGACCGAACTTTTTCTGCGAGAAAAATGGCTCGTTAAAAACCCAAAACCATAACCGAAAAACTGAATGGTTGTGCTCATCAAACTCAAAGCACCGACGCGTAAACTTTTATTAAGCACACTGGAATGAGCGAAAAGAATCGCATAATACATTCCATACATCAACAATCCTAAGGGAGTACCGATTGCAAAAATAAACAATGCTAAAAGCAGACCGAGACTAAAAAGACTGGGAAACCAATAGGTCCAACTTTCGGTGCCAGGAAACCGTTTGCTCAAAGAAGGGCGCGCTTTTCCAAAAGCTCGGGTTTGTCTGTAAAACTGACCAAAGGTACTGCGTCTTTTGTGGTAGACAAAAGCTGGTTCTATCAGTTGTGTTTCAAATCCATTCTCCCACAATCGAAATGTCAAATCAATATCTTCTCCAATTTTCAAATCAGAAAAACCTTGGGTAATTTCAAAGGCTTTTTTTGACAAACCTAGATTGAAACTTCTCGGTTGAAATTTACCCACAGCTCTTTTATTTCCTCGAATACCTCCTGTTGTAAAAATAGAAGTCATGGAATAGTTGATGGCTTTTTGAATGTTGGTGAAATTTTCATGCGCAGCATCTGGCCCTCCATAAGCATCTGTAAAATTATTTTTCAAGGCTTTGTCTACGGCGCTTAAATACGTTGGTGGAATGATACAGTCTGAATCAAAAATCACAAAGTAGTCTCCGATGGCCTGCTGCATTCCGTAGTTTCTACTTCTACCCGCACCTTGATTCTCTGTTAAAAAATAATGGACATTTAGTTTTTCTTCAAACTTTTTCACAATGTCTTGACAGGTATTTGGGGAACCGTCTTCAACAACCAATACTTCAAAAGAAACCGCTCCTTCGAGCTGTGTCAAACTTTCTAACAACTCTTCTATTTCTAGAGGTCTGTTGTAAACGGGTATGATAATAGAATACGTCATTCAACAAATAAAAATCAAAGATAACAAGCTTCTCATGAATTCAAAGAAGATCTGATGCAAAAAAAATGCAAGCCTATTGGACTTGCATCTTTTTTAAATACTGTATTATTTACGCATCCTCATTTACAAATTTCTCCATCACTCCATCGCTTACTCCCATATTTGAAAAACCTCCATCGTGGAAAAGATTTTGTAAGGTTACTTTTTTCGTCAAGTCAGAAAACAAAGAAATGGTATAGTCTGCACACTCTGCTGCTGTTGCATTTCCTAAAGCGGACATTTTTTCAGCATAATTGATAAATCCATCAAAACCTTTCACTCCGCTTCCTGCAGTGGTTGGTGTTGGCGATTGAGAAATCGTATTGACACGTACTTTGTGGTCTCTTCCAAAAAAGTATCCAAAACTACGAGCGATAGATTCTAAATACGCCTTGTTATCTGCCATATCATTGTAATCTGGAAACACGCGTTGCGCTGCCATATAGGTCAATGCTACAATAGACCCCCATTCGTTCATTGCTTTTTTATTGTACAACAAATTCATTACTCTATGAAATGACAAAGCTGAGATGTCAAAACCTTTGTGGGTAAAATCATAATTTGAATCTGTGTAGTGCTTTCCTTTTCGAACATTTAAAGACATTCCGATAGAGTGCAAAACAAAATCTATTTTCCCTCCCAATATCTCAGTAGATTGATCTATTAGATTTGACAAATCTTCCATCGAAGTAGCGTCGGCAGGGATCACTTGAGAACCTGTCTTTTCAGCCAATTCATTTATTGTTCCCATTCTCATAGCAATAGGCGCATTTGTCAAAACAAAGGTTGCTCCTTCTTCATGTGCACGTTCTGCTACTTTCCAAGCAATTGAATTCGAATCCAATGCTCCAAAAATGATTCCTTTTTTCCCTTTTAATAAATTGTACATACTTGTATAAATTAAATATAGTTTAGTTTGATAAAATCGATACCCTTTGTAAAGTGGGCAAATATACCATTATAGTTTAAAGTTTGAAAATTTATGCGTCAATATACGCAAGCGCATCTATGACAATAGGTTCGTTAGAGCTTTAAAAGCTGTTTTGCGTGTTCCGTTGCGGAGGTACTCATTTGTTTTCCTCCCAAAATTTCTGCGACTTCAGCAATGCGTTCTTCCGAACTCAATTTTTTCAAATGGGTATTGGTCATTCCTGCAACATCTTTTTTATAGACTTTGTAATGATGACTTCCTTTGGCAGCGATTTGAGGCAAATGCGTAATCGTTATTACTTGCATATAATTCCCCATCTCATTCATTACTTCGGCAATTTTGTTAGAAATCTCCCCGGAAACCCCTGTATCAATTTCATCAAAAATAATGGTTGGCAATTTCAAGTATTTAGACAATATCAACTTTACTCCGAGCATAATCCTGGACATTTCCCCTCCAGAAGCGACCTTTTTAAGGGTATCAAAACCGATTCCTTTGTTTGCCGAAAACAAAAAAGAAAGTTGATCACACCCGTTGTTTGTATAAGATTTCATTTTTTCCAAGCCAATTTGAAATTGTGCATTTTCCATTCCCAATTCAGACAACACTACTTGAAGTTGGTTTGTCAATTCTGGAATTGCTCGTTTTCGATTTTGGTGTAGCTGATTTGCCACATCGTCTAACTTTGCTCTCAAAAGTGCTTTTTCTTGTTCTTTTTTAGCAAGCTTTTCGGAAGCGTTGTCAACTTGATTGATTTTCTCTTCTAAAACCCTTTCAATTTTCGCAAGTTCTGCAATAGAATTAGCTCCATGCTTTTTTTGCAAATCGTACAAGCATTGCAGTCTGTCATTGAAACTTTCTATTTCAGAAGGATTGAAGTCAACGTCCTCATTCGCTTTTTCAAGTTCATACACCACATCTTCCAATTCAATTTTCAAGCTATCTATTCTTTGAAAAAACGTCTCGTATTCCGAGGCATAGGACGAAATCTTTTGGAGGGCAGCACACAACGAAATAAGGGAACTTTGAATGCCAACCTGTTCTTCGTTTGCTAGGGCAATACTCTCTGCCAAAGCAATTTTAATCACTTCGATATTATTTAGCTTTTCCAATGTTTCTTCCAACTCCTCTTGTTCTCCCTCTCTAAACGATGCTTCAGAAAGTTCGCTGTATAGATGCGTATTGTAGGCATATTCTTGCTGAGAAAGCTTCTGATTTTTTTGCAAATCTTCTAATTCTTTCTGCTTCTTTTTATAAAGTTGCAACAATCCCCTGAAATCATGGAGTAAGGCATGATTGTTTGCCAAGGCGTCGATGATTTTGAATTGATAATTGGATTCTGATAATTGTGCGGTTGTATTTTGAGAATGCACATCTATCAACTGCACTTTTAGTGCATTTAAAACCTGTAGTGTTACAGGCGTATCATTTACAAAGGCTCTCGATTTTCCACTTGGCAAAATTTCTCTTCTCAAAATAGTTTCTTCTTCATAATCCAAATCATGCTCTTCAAAGAAATTTCGAAGTTCATAATTTTGAATAGAAAAGGCAGCTTCAATAATGCATTTTTTATCCGTTCTTTTTAGATTGCCCAAATCGGCCCTATTCCCCATTACCAGCCCTAAAGCTCCTAACAAAATAGATTTTCCGGCCCCGGTTTCACCAGTTATTATGGACAAACCGTCTGTAAAATCTACTTGAAGAGATTGAATCAATGCATAATTGGAAATGGAAAGTGCTGTTAACAAAACCTACCTATTTAATAGTGAGTGCTTAAAAAAATTCGTGGACCACTTTTCTAAAGGTTTGTTTTGCTACAAAAAACATTTAGAAATTCCGTTGCTAAAATTAATCAATTTTTTGCCATTTCGTCAAATTGACTGGCGATATTCTTCGTAGACTTGCAAGTACCTCCCTTTTGTTCTGTTCTTTTCCGCTTTGGAATACGTTTACAATTTCATCTGCTTTGGCATCAAAGAAAGTACGAACTAAAAAAGAGTTTCTATTCTTATTGAATAACTTTTCTATTGTGAAAATTGATTGTCCCATTGCCTCCTTTGCTTCGGATTCTTTCTGTGAAAAAACATCTAACCCTTCCCTATGGTAAGTATACAAAGTAGTTCTATATTCTTCATGCGCTGTGGATAGGATTTGATCTAACAATGAAAAACGATTTGCTTGATTTCTCTTCAGCGTCCATCCTTGGTCGTTGCTTTGCTGTGCGAGATTTGCCACATCCATTGCTTTTTGAAAATAAGTTTCTCCTCCTTTGAAAGCGAAGGTATCTGCATCTATTCCTAAAATTGTATAGGCATAAAATGCCATCAATGAGATTAAATTTGAATCGTATGTGTTTGGATTGAAATTCAAAGGCTCAAATTCGGTGTACTGAAAAGAAATATTTGTGTCCTTAAAATTGAAAATGGGAGAACTATAGGAAGTCCCAAAAACAGGTCTTACGGCATTGACCTGTAAGGTTCCTGTAAAAGAATTGCCTGTCTGAGCAGTGATGATAAAAGTCATCCCACAGCTTACTTTTTCATTTTTATTGTAAGCTACACCCGTCCACTTTTGCTGGTTGACAAACTCCGTAAGCGCTGTTTTTAATGTTCCGAATATCTGTTTGTTTGTTCGGGTAATTTGATCCGCGTTGATTTCAACAGTGCAGTTCAACTCTTGTCCCATTAAAGGATGTATCAACGCTAAAAAAAGGAAAAATACGAACTGTTTTTTAAACATCCATTCTTTTTAAGATTTCTGTAAAGATATCAATTGCCACGAGATCTTTTGTCTTTAACGGAAATTCGACCAAATTATTTTGAGAATCGATGATCGAGATTTTATTGGTATCTCCTACAAATCCAGCTCCCTTGTCTTGTAGAGAATTCAAAACAATCATGTCTGCTTTTTTCCGAAGGAGTTTGCTTTTCGCATTGGCAATTGCATCATTGGTTTCCAAAGCAAAGCCAACTAAAAATTGTTGTTCTTTTTGAATGCCCATAGAAGCCAAAATGTCTTTTGTTTGTTCTAAATCAATATGAAAAGAAGCGTTTTTTTTCTTGATTTTTTGAAGAGCCACCTCTTTCGGGGTGTAATCGGCCACAGCTGCTGCTGCTATTGCAATGTCAACGTCTTTGTAATATTTGTGAACCACCTCAAACATCTCCGCTGCACTTTCCACATCAATTCGTTGCACAAAAGAGTGCTTTATTTTTTGTGAGGTAGGCCCTGCAATTAAAATTACTTCCGCTCCTAAATTGGCCGCCACATTCGCCAATGCAAAACCCATCTTACCAGAAGAATGGTTTCCAATAAAACGAACGGGATCAATGGACTCATACGTAGGTCCCGCGGTAATCAATACTTTTTTTTCTTTCAGAGGCAATGTCTTCGCAATCTCAGCTTCTATAAAAGCAAGAATTGCTTCTGGTTCTGCCATGCGGCCTTCGCCTACAAGTCCACTCGCCAATTCTCCACTCCCGGCGGGAATCAGAAGATTTCCAAATTTTTGAAGTTTCTCAAAATTCTCTTTTGTAGTCGGATGTTTGTACATGTCTAAATCCATTGCTGGCGCAAAAAAGACTGGACATTTTGCTGAAAGATAGGTCGCCAATAATAAATTGTCAACGATTCCGTTAGACATTTTCGAAAGCGTATTGGCTGTAGCAGGGGCAATCAGGAAATAGTCTGCCCACAATCCCAATTCTACATGATTGTTCCACAATTCATTTTCTTCTTCTTTGTCATAAAAGGTAGAATGTACTGGGTTTTTAGAAAGTGTAGACAGGGTAAGCGGAGTGATAAAATCTTTAGAAGCAGGAGTCATGACAACTTGTACTTGAGCACCTGCTTTGATAAATAATCGCACCAAATGAGCTGTTTTATAGGCAGCAATTCCTGCTGTCACTCCTAAAAGAACTTTCTTTTCTTTTAAAACGCTCATGTAAAATTCTTATTTTTCGTCAGAATTTCTAAAGTAGACTTT
>ENA-UZWV01014763-UZWV01014763.1-metagenome-genome-assembly--contig:-Day-3-1m-contig-14763_pt1 | contig 10201 bp, 4 predicted proteins | sample MGYA00260342_ERZ794902 | MGnify/ENA metagenome assembly ERZ794902
GGAGTGGCCTGAGTACTTTGCGTTAGTACTGTATCACCGGTGACCTGGAGTTTTTCTCCTGTATCAGTAGTGCTGCCAATGACAGCATTTTCCGGTGTCAAGAGGCCATTCTTGACTATAAACTTTTTATCATTTGCCATTCGGTTCACTCTCCCCAGATCGGCGGTTTAAATTATTCAATGTATACTTTTATTTATTAATCTTTTATTAGTGTAGCTGAAATATTATAATCAGTAGAGTTAGAACTGGCAGCAGTTGCATTAACTATAACGTTTCCTCCTGATAAACTTACTTCGTATGTTGCTAAACTTGCGTTTGTGTATATTGTTGCGAACTCAGTTGCATACGCACTAGTACCATCGTGCACAACTAATAACTTTGTAATATGTCTGTCGGATCCATCCGTTGCTGTAATAATCAATTCACCGCTGGTATAATCTGTTTCACTAAATTGAAATATTGTAGAAGGGAATGGAAAACTTGTTGTAGAATTATCTGAAGTTAAATCAACTTCATCAAGCCTTACGGTGTCAGCTCCTAAATTAGGAACAGTCAAATCACCGGTCATTGTATCACCGGTTACATTAACATACCTTGCATCAGCAATAGGAATTGTTAGTACTGCAAGATTACCTGTTGTGAAACCAGTAACATGACCAAAGTCATCAAAGTTTATACTGTCAATAACTTCAGCGTTATTGAGATCCATTGAACCAGTATTTGCGACACTTGAAGTATCAGCGTGGCTTAATGTAACATTAGCAGTAAGTTGACCTCCTCCTGTTAATCCGTCACCAGCAAGAACATGTATATCATTACCTACAACGTTAGATAAGAAAGTATCGACTTCTGTTTCAGTATAGTACCTATTGTCTAATTGACCTGCATCTAATTCTGTTTCGGTATAATATCTATTATCAAGTTGTCCTGCATCTAATTCTGTTTCAGTGTAATAACGATTGTCTAATTGACCTGAGTCTAATTCAGTTTCAGTATAGTACCTGCTGTCTAACTGACCTGCATCTAATTCTGTTTCTGTATAATAACGATCATCAAAATTAACTTGATCTAATCCTGTCACATGACCGAACTCATCTAATACAACATCTTGTATTACTTGGCCACCACTTCCTAATACACTTACTTGTGAAGAAGTATTTGCATGATTAATCGTAATCGTTGAATCTAGAGTTTGGTTAACGGTGAATGAACCGCCACCATCAATTGCATCTCCTGGAGTAATTGTAATTGTTGCGTCATTAATATTATTAGAAGCCGCGGCTGAAGCAGCAGAAATAATTTCAGAAGCATGTTGACCATCAAGTAGATCTGCGTCTAATCCTGATCCTGTACCATCAACAGTTTGGATTGCTGTCATTATTTCAGCAGCAGTTTGATCTGCAGTAGCATTATCTTCTATGAGATCAAGTTTTGCTCCATCTACTGAAAGATCACGACCATCAACTGTTCCTGATATTGTAATATTACCATTAATATCAAGTTCACTAAACTGATGTACATCGACATTAAATAAACTACCATCGTTTGTTTCTAACTGTAATGTTGTATTCGCAGAATGCCAATCAAGACCAGATACACCAAGTACACCTTGCGTTGAGGCAGCAGTGATACGACCATCTTCATCAATTGTTATGACAGGAATCGCAGAAGAACCACCGTAAGATCCTGCCGTAACCGCGGTATTAGCAAGCTCCGCAGTAATATTGATTGTTCCATTAGCTAAGTCGGTAAGTGTTGTAGTACCGCTTCCAGTGACCTTGCCGGTTAGGTTAACATCTATCGTTGGGTCTGGAATGTTTGTCGCGTTTGACAGATCAAGATAATAAGAACCTTCTTGTCCGTCTAATAAATCTGCATCTAATCCTGATGTTGTTCCATCAACTGTTTTAATTGCTGTAAGTATTTCAGATGCAGTTTGGTCAGTAGTTGCTCCTGCTTCTATACCATCAAGCTTTGTTCCATCAGCACCAACATCACGTCCATCAACTGTACCTGTGACAAAAATATTTCCTGTAACATCAATTCCTGCGCCGAAGTCAACGTTAGCATCAAAGGCAGATATAACAGTGTTGAAAGAAGAACCATCACCTGTATTGATTTGGAAAGTATTGTTTGCGTTGTACCATTCAGTACCACTAAGACCTGCTACGGCCGCCGTAGAGACCGCAGTTAATCGACCATCTGCAGCAACAGTTATAATTGGAATGGAAGTTGCACCACCATAACTTGCAGCAGTAACTCCTGAATCTGCAATGTCAGTAGTAATTGTTCCATCAGCCAAATCAGTTAATGTAACCGAACCTGTAACATCGCCGGATAAAGTAATTGTTGGGTCAGGCTTATTAGTGGCGTTTGTAAAGTCGACATAGAAAGAACTGTTCGCACCATCTAAGAAGTCAGCATCAATGCCAGAGAACTCTCCATCATTATCTAAAATGATTTGAACAATTTCTGTGTTACTTAAAATATATGGCGTGTTTGAAAAATTATCGTAATCTAAATAATAAGTACCTTCTTGTCCGTCTAATAGATCTGCGTCAAGATTTGTACCCGTACCATCTACTGTAATTAATTCCGCAAGTATTTCTGCGGCTGTCATATCACCGGTAGAACCAGCTTCTATTCCATCGAGCTTTGTGCCATCTGCTAATATATCACGACCATCAACAGTTCCGCTAACTGTTATATCACCGGTAACACCTAAGCCTGTAAATTGATTTATGACAGTATTAAATGTACTACCATCAACGGTTGAAATTTGGAATGTATTATTTGCTACATACCAATCAGTATCTGAAACACCTGCGACTGAAACATCAGCGGCTGCTGTGATACGACCATCTTCGTCAACTGTAAATGTTGGTATTAGAGAAGCTGAACCATAGGACCCTGCAGTAACTGCTGTATTCGCGAGTTCTGCAGCAATAGAAATTGTTCCATCACCGAGGTTAGTAAGGGTGGTCGTCCCTGACCCTGTAACCTTCCCTGTTATATTGACGTCAATTTGAGGATCAGGTTTATTGGTCGTGTTTGTAAAATCTACATAATACGTACCTTCTTGACCGTCTAATAAATCGGCGTCAAATCCATTGCCTGTTCCTTCGTCACTCGTGGTAACGATACGTCCAGTTGTTCCACCTGAAGCAATTTCCCAATAATCATTTGCTTCATTCCATTGTAGAACTACATTTGAATCTGTTCCTCTCTCAACTTCAATACCTGCATTCTGACTTGCAGCACCTGTATGATTAGCGTTAAGAGTAATGATGTTATCGGATAACTGAATAGTTTCCGTATTGACATATGTGGTATTTCCTGATACAGTAAGATTGCCTTGAACGACAAGACTTCCTGCCATTGTATCATCTTGATCTGATCTTAGGAATTGGTCGGAATTTAATCCGTCTAATAAATCTGCATCAAGGCCTGAGCCTGCTCCGTCAACGGTTTTAAGTAAGGTAAGGAGATCGTCTGGACTGGCACTATACTCAATAATGGATTCTGTTCCACCATCATCTCGTTTAATGTAGATTTTACCGTCAGCTGTATTAATCGCAAGTTCACCTAACTCCAATTGAGAGGTAGTCGGAACTCGACCTGCTACGGCACTTCTTCTTAACTTAATTAACGTTGACATATATATGTCCTTATATCATATACCTATTTAGGCAGATTTAAAAGGTGCCTCCATCTAATGTTGTAACTGCTACATCACCGCTTGTTACGGTAAAGTTCGCGACATTGAACGAAGCAACACCAATATTGGAGTCGGTTGCCAATTCGCCAGCAATTAATATTTGATTATCACTAACTGTTGTATTAATGCCTTCGCCTGCGGCAAAGCTAATTGTCTCACCTAATGCAACTACATCTGTAGTTCCGGTCTCTGCTGATATAGAAATACCACCAGCTGTTAGGCTTGAAACAGCATTATCTAAAAATTGTTTGTTAACTGCATCTAAACTATTGACAGGATCTAACAAACCTGTTATAATAGAGTTATCAACACTAATACTACTACTGGATGAAGATAATGTCAATCCACCTGATGTAGTAGATAATTCATTGTTCGCAAGTTTGGTGTTTGCACCAACAATTAATTGTTCATCGATGTTCGCATTAAGTAATCTTGAGTTTCCATCAGGATCCAACAAGTATGTATTATTTTCAGAATCAATAAATGATTGAGAATATACATCACCATCAGTAACATACCAACTATCGTCTATATTACTAAAGTACGTACCGAAGTTAAACGAACTACTTAAGAAACCAACCTGTCTGCCTGTAGCGTAAAAATACATACTACCGGCATTTGTTCCCATGATAATCTGGGAAGCAGCCTGATTATATCCAATATTTATATCTTTAAGTCTAGATGTTCCGTCAGGATCTATATAGAATGAATTGTCATCTTTGGAAGCAAATCTTGTTGCTCTTAATTCACCATTAGATGTATCACCACCTTCTGCATTAATATACCTTGCATCAAGATCAACGTAATTAAAACTAGTCGTAATATCAACGTTAGAGTTATTTTGAACTGTTCCATTACCAGTGACAGCACCAAGAAGAGTTACATCAAACGGATTTGTATAGAAGTTTAATTTCTGATTTGGATTATCAGCAATAACTTGAATACCGTTCTCAACGTTATTTCTAACCGCATCTTCGATAACACCATAGATGGAAGGTACGAAGTCAACAACCGCGTTGGATGATACTGATAAAGGAATGTTTACAATAGAACGAACACGTCCGTAAATATCAAACTCAAAGTTTGGTACCGTTCCTTCAACACCAGCTTCTCTTAAACCTGTAAATGAATCCCATACAGTATCCAAAGCAAATGCAGTAACATTATTACCTGAGTCATAACTTTCAATTGTAAGACCGGTTCCAACTTCAAGACTTGGCGTATTCGTTGTATTGAATAAATCAAGAACGTAAGTATTAGCACCTTTCGTTATATGGAAATCTCTATCAAAAGTATTTTCTACATAAAACTTAGTAACCGCATCAGAATTGTTGACAGGCTCTGCTAAACCTGTTATAATTGTATTGCTAACATCGATTGAACCACCAACATCAAATACAAGATTTGCGGTACCGTCTGTTATAATTGCTTGGCTGTTATCAACCTTAAACGCAGTAACACCTGCAGTGACAAATCTTAATTCATCGTTATCAGCACCAGGACTTGATTCTGCTTCAATAAAGGTATCTTGGTCAACGTCTTTGACTCCACCTAAACTTGCCCATGCGTTTCCACTATAACCTTCAAATACTCCATCACTTGTATTGAAACGAACCATACCAGCAGCAAGGGCAGAAGGTCTCTCTGCGGCCGTACCAACAGGAACTGTGATTGCACCAGTTGCATCAATAACAACGATTTCAGTATCACTGTCAATTGTTCTTACGTGTAATGCTTTCCAATTTGATCCTGTAGCACCAAGGTCAAATGTATTATCGGTTTGTGGTAATAAGTCAGAAGTAAAATCAGCAACTACATTAATTGAATCTGTTACCTGATCACCTAAGGTTAAATTACCTGCGATTGTTACATCACCTGTAAACGAACCGTCACCATCAACAACTAATGTTGTACCGTCCCAAGTAAATCCTGCGTCGTCAGTAAGTGCACCTGAAGGACCTGCGACTACAACTCTGTTATCTGTAAGAGATGCTACTGATAATACATCGGTTGTTTGATTATATGTTAATCCTGCATCGCCTTGTATTTGACCATTGGCACCTGCGACAAATACTTGGCCTGCGGTAACTGTTTCAATTGTTGGAGCGGTTAAGAATTCTGCAGAAGCATTAACTGTTAAATGACTGCCGTCAAACTGTATATTGTTATTAGAAGATAACGCACCAGTATCAGTTACGAACATCATTGTGTTCGCTTCGAGGTTACCTACTGATAAACTATCTCCTGATAAACCACCTGACGTACTAAAGTCACCATCTACGGAAATACCACCAACAATTGTTAAATTGGTTCCATCCCAAGAAAGGTTTGCTTGTCCTTCTAGTTTACCACCGCCTGAAGTATATACGATTGACCCAGCAGGAATAGCAGAAACTGCAGCTTCCTCAAATGTTGCTCGACCTGTATCAAAATCAAATACGATCTCATCGTTAGGACCGTATTTTAAATCACCATCCGACTCCAAAGACATTCTTTGAACACCGGCAGTTTTGAATTTTAATTGATCGTTATCTGCACCAGGAGAATCTTCAGCTGTAATTAAAGTATCTTTATCAACGTCTTTAACACTACCTGCTAATTCCGACCAACCTATACCATCATAACCTTCAAATCTTTCGTCAGAACTATTATAACGAACCATACCAACTTGGTTGTTAGCAGGACGATCGGCAGTTCCACCAACAGGTAAAACAAATGCTCCAGTTTCATCAACTGAAACGACACCTGTCGAACTCTTTAACGAAGGAGTAAATATTCTACGCCAATTTTTAGTAGGAGTACCTAAACTATAAGTATCAGAAGCATCAGGAACAATATCGGAAGTAAAGTCAGCGACAACTGTTATCGTATCAACTTCATTATCACCTAGAGTAAGATTGCCACCGATTGTTACATTACCTGTAATATCAGTATCGCCATCTACTGTAAACGTTGAACCATCAAATGTTAATTTATTACTATCAACAAGTTCACCATCGGTTCCTGCTAAAGTAACTCTGCCTGATGTTAAATCAGTAACATTAACTGAACCTAAAGTTGTTTGACCAGGAACAGAAAGTATATCTAAGAATACACCACCGCTTGCCGTAATAGAAACATCATCAAAGGTAAGATTGGCAGAATCAATTAATTCGCCATTTGCACCTGCATACATGATTCGACCTTGAGTCAAATCTGCAATATTAACACTGCCTAACGTTGCTTGTCCTGAACTTACATCAAGAGAATCTAAAAATACGCCGCCTGTTGCGACTATGCTTGTTCCGTTATATGCTAAACCTGCGTCGTCAATTAACTCGCCGTTGGCTCCTGCATATACAATACGACCTTGTGTAAGATCAGAAACGTTTAAACTATCTACATCCGTTTGGCCGTCAACTTGTAGACCACTTAAAAATACAGCACCTTGAGCCGTAATGGATGTTCCGTCAAACGTAAGATTATTACTATCAACGAATTCGCCGTTGGCAGCAATAAAAGGAATTCTTGTGGCAGTTAAATCTCTAACATTTAAACTGTCTGTATCGGTTTGACCATCAACTTGTAATCCATCAAGGAATACACCACCTGCGGCAATTAATGATGAACCGTCAAATGTTAATCCTGAACTATCAGATACCGCTCCGTTTGCACCGGCAAATAATATTCTACCATCTGTAATACTTCGTATGAATAATGAATCAGATGATACTGGTCCTAATACATTTAAATCTGTTAACCCAACGAGTGTAGATGTTGTTTCACCTAATGTAATAGAAGTATTACCAATCGTAATATCGTTGGTTGATATAATAGTTGAGTTGGCACCAAAGTTTAAAGGATTAAACGCAACATTTTCAAAATCAGTAATATGACCAAAAGTATCTATTGATATATTTTTAGGATAAGATAGATTTGGATTTGTTGTACTAACTGCGTTTGAAGTATCAGCATGGCCTACAACAACATTTGCTGCTTGATCGTATTCCGTTTGAGTTATAATGATTCCGTCGGCAGATGATACCGATTGGACGTATTCACCTATAGTGTCTATTCCTAGGACAACGGAATCTGGAACGATTTGAGGTTTTCGTTCTGCTGGTGCAACTATTGCTGTTGACTGACCTTGTTTCGGGACGGCCTTAATCGTGCGGCCAGCACCGATCTTGACCTTTATGCTCACTTACGAAACCTCCGTAATAGTATCGACTACGATTGCTAAGCCTTCGACTATTTTGGTTCGTTCTCCTGTTTGTTTTTCCATTACAACGTCATATTGGTATTTACCCGGAGTCAACGTATCTGTTTGTTGATCTGTTAATACGAGCGTGATATCGTTGTTCGATACTTCTATATTAAAATTGACTGCAGATGATTGAGAATATACTTTCTTAATGCTGCTATAGAAGTTATAAACTGAAATAGTGGCGTCATCATATTCGACTCCTTCGTCATTGAACAGATTAAGTTCAGTACGAAAGTCAAGTCCTTTATCGATGTATATGTTAGCTCTTGATGCCATGGTTACGAAACCTTTTATTTTTTTCTATTATTACCTTATTTATAATGTCCGGTTCCACAAATAGAAAAGGACATTACGATAATGCCCTTATAATTCCATTAATTTTTAATGACAGAGCAATATGATTTACATAATATAATTATTTTTTCAGATCGTTGATTTCAGCTTTCAATTCTTTGATTGCTTCAATCAGTACTCCGACTAGGTTACCATAGGCTACATGTTTAACGCCGTCTTTTTCAGATACAACCTGTGGAAGTATTTCTTCAACTTCTTGCGCAATAACACCAGTTGCAGATTTACCATTTTCTATCCAATCAAAATCAACTCCGCGTAAACTATCAACCTTATCAAGCGCATTGGTAATTGTTTTCACGTTTTCTTTGAGTGACTCATCAGATGTTGAATTAAAGTTAACAGCATCAACATCACCGCTGAATGTACCTTCAACAGCCGAAATATCACCTGCTGCTGTAAGGTCGCCGTTAAGCGCGTCAAACGTAAATCCGGTCGTTGTAGATGTATACTCATTTCGTATCTTGAATAGCTTCTGATGTGACATGTCTAACAATAAGTCAGTACCATCACTGTACAATTCAGCTTCACCACCAATATCACCAAAGAATATTTCACTATCATCGTTCATGATAATGCTACCAGTAGTTACGGTATTTGTAGCAGTTCCGTCGAAACTGCCACCGCCGCCTGTTGGCCATGAAGTGATTGTTGAACCGTTTAGTGTAGCTGCACCATTAATATCAATGTTCTCAACTGTTAATTCGTCAAGACTTGATGTATAGTACATGTTAGTTTCAAGGGCAGTATCACTATCTGTTGTACTTTCTGGGTTAGGACCTGTAGTACCATATAACGGTCTTGCACCAGATCCACCTTGTACTAAGGTCAAGAACATTGCTGTTGTTTGTAAACCAGATGTATGGATATTATCAACTTCTACTTCAGTTGTTGATCCTCCAGGACCTTGAATACCTTGGATTGCCGAACCTTGAACACCCTGTGGTCCTGGCTCTGTACTGTCCTCACCAGTTAAACCGGTCGGTCCTTGGTTACCTTGAACACCTTGCCAACCACTTAAACCCTGAGCACCTGGTCCACCAGCTCCACCTTGAGTACCTTGTCCTGTACTACCNNGATGGTCCATCTGGTCCAGCTGGTCCCTGAGCACCAACACCGTCAGAACCTGCCGCTCCAGCTGGTCCTTGTGGTCCTTCGGGTCCTGGACCACCACCGTCACCAGCAGCACCCTGAGGTCCTGCCCCACCGCCGTCTCCTGGGAATCCTTGAACACCCGTATAACCTTGAATACCAGGTTCACCAGCTCCTATTGTTCCTTGATTACCTTGGAAGCCATAGAATCCTTGAGTACCTTGAGTACCATAACCACCTAATTCGCCTGGAGGTCCCTGATTACCTTGGAAGCCTTGCGTTCCTTGAATACCGTCATCACCAGTACCAGGAGGTCCTTGAATACCTTGGAAACCTTGAGTTCCTTGTGGTCCTTGAACACCCGGAGTTGCTTGACCTTGAACACCAGCATCACCTTGAGTACCTTGGAAACCAAACGTACCTTGAACACCTTGAGTACCTGCACCAGGAGGTCCTTCTTGACCTTGGAAGCCTTGGAAACCTTGCGATCCCTGAGAACCTGTTCCATCAGCACCTTGGAAACCTTGAGTTCCTTGGAAACCTTGAACACCCTGTACGCCTTGTCCTGTTGCACCGATAGCACCATCAGTACCTTGTAGACCCTGAATACCTTGAGCTCCATCTGGTCCTTCGCCACCTGGTCCGCCTTCGAAACCTTGGAAACCTTGTGGTCCTTGAATACCTTGAGCACCAGCACCGGCAATACCTTGAACACCTTGTCCTACTGTACCTTGAACGCCTTGAATACCTTGTGGTCCAGTTCCTGAAGTACCCTGAGCACCAATACCTGCTGG
>ENA-UZWV01023509-UZWV01023509.1-metagenome-genome-assembly--contig:-Day-3-1m-contig-23509_pt1 | contig 10198 bp, 12 predicted proteins | sample MGYA00260342_ERZ794902 | MGnify/ENA metagenome assembly ERZ794902
GAAACCCAGCCACCGGCGCATATTGCCGCTTTGGCTCTGGGCCATATCAGCGGATGCGCCGTTCAGTTTTTTCAACCCGAAAATAGTTGGGGATTTGCACGTTTTGCAAAAGGCCAACGTAAATATTTTTTTATTGAGCTGCCCCAGCGAAGTGATCGCAGCAAATTTCTTCCGCTATTAAAGGGTACAGAGCAGGATGATCAATTTTTCACGCTGGATGCAAACCACACCTATATTAGCTTTCGCCTATACGAAGATCTGCATGCGGTTGAGTTTTATGGCTGGCATCGTCCAGCGGCCAAACAGCGCCTGGCTTCAGCCGTAGAAAGCGCTTTAAAACCACATCTTGCCAAGCATGAGCTGAATAAAATGGCAGTTTTAATTGAGGTCCTAAAAAGCTTGACCAAAGCCGCCAAACCTTAAAGCCACCCCCCGTCTTCCGAGGGCGGCGTTTTTGACGCAGAGCCTCGCTGCGCAACTTGACCAATCTGCTAGAACGTGCTGAATGCGAACAGCAATAAAGGATCACTGCAGATGCTAAGGTCACTTTACAATTGGACGATGGGTTTAGCAAAACATCCAAAAGCCGTTTTGGTTTTGGCGTTTATCTCTTTTATTGAAAGCTCGGTTTTTCCAATCCCTCCCGATGTGATTTTGATCCCGATGATTATTGCGGCGCCCAAGCGGGCATTCTTTCTAGCCGCGGTCACGATGGTAAGCTCTGTGGCAGGAGGTTTGTTTGGGTATATGCTTGGGGCATTTGCTTTTGAACAAATCGCCCAGCCAATCTTGTTGTCTATGGGCAAGGCAGACGCAATCGCCGCCTATGCCNNAGCGTTTCAATGATGCGGGGTTTTGGGCCGTTTTGGGCGCTGGCGTCACACCTTTTCCGTTCAAAGTTATAACAATCATGTCAGGCGCCAGCGCAATGCCCTTGGGGCTGTTTATTAGCACGGCCATTCTGGCCCGGACTCTTCGTTTTTTTACCGTTGCGCTGCTGTTGCGCGTCTATGGAGAGCCCATACGCGATTTCATTGAACGGTATTTGGGCTGGACATTTCTGGCGTTTCTAGGCCTTTTGGTTCTGGGATTTTGGGGAACAAAATGGATGTAACGGCAAGCCGCTTGGCGTTTTTGGCCGGCGCCGGATCATTGGTCATTTTACTGGCCGCCTTTGGGTTTCAACATATTGGCGAGCTTGCCCCCTGCAAGTTGTGCCTCTGGCAAAGATATCCGCATGGGGTGACAATCTTTTTAGCGGTGATATTTTCGCGCGCAAAACACCGCTTACTGCTTTGGCTTGGCGGCTTTGCATCGCTGAGCACAGCAGCAATTGCCGCCTATCATAGCGGTGTTGAGCAAAAATGGTGGCCAGGACCAGATACCTGCACGTCGGGCTCTATTGACGGGCTCAGCACAGAGCAGCTTTTGGCGCAAATTATGGCCGCGCCAATCATCCGCTGCGACGAAATTGCCTGGAGCTTTTTAGGCTTATCGATGGCCAGCTGGAACCTAATTGCATCGCTGCTTTTAGCCGCTCTTTGGTTCTATGCATGGCGCATTTGGCCCAGGACAGACATTTCAGCTTCGTTGCGATCATAAGTAGCTGCTACGTTGCAGTTTATACTTAGCCATTTTCTCATTCAACGTGCGCCGCGGCAGGCTTAGCTCTTCCATAACTTTTGAAACCGAGCCTCTATGCCGCCGCATCGTGTTGTCGATCAGCATTTTTTCAAACGCCTCAACATATTCTTTCAACGGCTTTCCCTCAGTGGTCACCACGCTCGAAGCATCCTCATTTTCATCTAGCAAAAGCGCCGAAATATTCCCCTCGCCAGAGCGCCATTGCAAAACGGCCTGCTCTGCAACATTGATCAATTGACGGACATTTCCTGGCCAAGGCGCTTGTAAAATCTGCGCCGCTTCCTGAGGCTTCAAACCGCGAATTTCGCTGCCATATTCATCGGCGAAATCACAACAAAATTGGTTAAACATCAACAAGATATCATCCCCGCGCTGTCGCAGGGGCGGCAAGGTCATTTGCAGCGCATCAAATCTGTAAAATAGGTCTTTTCGCAAACAATCCTGAAGGCTCTGCCCCACGGTTTGCAGATTGCTAATCGCGATAATCTTAACATCAGCTGGATCACCTTGTTTGTTAAGAAAGTTCAACAATTGGGATTGGGCCGCTGCGCCCAAAACGTGAAAATCTTCCAAAATCAAGCTGCCACCCCGCGCCAATTCGACCGCTGGCAAGAAATCATCCTCGGGCAAGATCGGCCCAAAAAGGCGCCGCGCAAGGCTGGCCTCATCAAAAGCGCTGCAGGACATCAAAATACACGCTTTACCAGCCCTGTTGCCGACCGCGTGCAACGCATGCGCGACAAGCGTTTTACCCGTTCCGGTTTCGCCCAAAATCAAAACAGGCCCATCCGACAGACCAAAATCTAAAATATCTTCACGCAGCTTGTTCATCGGCTTTGATTTACCGATGAGTTTCTTTGATAATTGCGTGGTATCCGAAAGCTCGCGGCGCAATTGACGATTGTCGAGGGTCACGCGACGGCTTGCACTGGCTTTTTTCGCCAATGCGCTTAATCTTTGGGGGTCAAACGGTTTTTCTAAAAAATCAAACGCTCCCAACCGCATGGCCTCAACTGCCATCGGAACATCGCCATGCCCGGTGATCATAATCACCGGCAGGCTGCTATCTTGGGCCAACAGTTTTTTTAAAAACTGCATGCCGTCAATCTCTGGCATTTTCAAGTCTGTGATTACGATTCCGGGGTAATTGGCATCAATCTGCTTTAATGCATCGCGCGCGCTCGCATAGATCTGCGCATCATATCCCGCCAAAGCCAGCCATTGCCCGATCGATTCGCGCATATCAACTTCGTCATCCACAATTGCGATTTTCATTGCCTGTCCCATAGTATCACTCTGCCGCTTCAGCGCCGGAAATATCAACCGTATTTTTAGTGAAGGCGGGCAAAGTGATTTCAAACACAGCCCCGCCCGCAGCGGCGTTTCGCGCGGTCAGCCTACCATCCAACTCGGCCAGTATCCCAGATGAGATCGCCAAGCCCAATCCAACCCCATCACCGGCAGGCTTTGTTGTGTGAAACGGCTCAAATAACGTGTCAAGATCGCTTAGGCCGATCCCATTATCCCGTACGCTCAGAACAATATCGTCACTGCTGTTAATAGACACTACGATTTCAGGATTTTCTGACGCTTTCACCGCGTCGATCGCGTTGCGCAAAAGATTGATCAACACCTGTTCGATGCGCAATCGATCCGCCATCACAACCGCGCTTTCTTTTGGCAATATCTTGGCAAGCGCAACTTTAGAATGGCTCAGCTGAGGCTCCATGATGGCCAAGGCAGAGCCCAAAGCCTCAACCATATCCACCGGCTGCAGCTTTTCACCGCCTTTGCGCGCATAACTTTTAAGTTGTTTTGTGATTGCCCCCATGCGTTCGATCAAACCGTCAATACGGCCAAGCGCCGCCAAGGCTTCCTCCGGCCGCTTGCGCTTCAATAAAAGCGAGGCTCCGGCCAGATATGTTTTCATAGCGGCAAGCGGTTGATTTAGCTCATGGCTCACAGCAGCCGACATTTCCCCCAAAGCCGCAAGCTTTGAATGCTGGGCCAAGGATTGTTCGGCCACCGCCAGCGTTTCCTGAATTTTTTTGCGTTCCAACACTTCCCAATGCAATTGCTGGTTTAACAGCTTTAGCTCATCAGATTCTTTTTGAAACGATATTAAGCGGCCGGCCATACGCCGATTGATTAGATAAAATAAGGTCGCAAAAAATAACGCAAAACTCATCGTTTCTAGTGCCAGCCAGCCATTCACTTTTTCGCGCACTCCAGAATAGGCAGTAAAGGAGATGACGCGCCAATCTTGAAAAGGGATCTTACTCTCCATGCGCAGAACCGCCGCGCCTTGCAGATAGGTATCTGCCGCCACGCTGGTCCAATCACTGGTGACGCGCATCGCCCGCTCAATCGCGTTTTTTGGTGGCTCGCGCATCAAAGCGGCGGCGATATTGATCCCGCGCCAACGCGGCTCGGTCGCGAGCAAAATCTGCCCTTGCGCATCAGCAACCAATACGGTGTCGGAAATACCCCGCCAAGCTTGTTCAAATTTTTGTAAGTCCACTTCTACCGCGATAACACCAATCGGCTGATCATAAGACAATATTCGCCGCGCGTAAAAAAACCGCGTCTGGCCCGATGGCGCTTGCACAAGGGTAAACCCAGTTTGAGGAGAACTCATCGCGGCGGTAAAATAGCTTTGCGCCTGATGCGACAAGCCGATGACCTCGCCATGCGTAGAGGCCACAACCCGGCCTTGCAAATCGGCCAAGATCAGCGAGACGGCGCCAATTTCCTCGACAAAACCAGAAAACCGCGCCGTGATATCGGAAAAATCAGAGGCGCGTAACGCCCAGATCACCTCGGGATCCTGCGCCAGAATTTGCGGCACAATCGAAGCGCGCTGCAATTCGCTAATAACGTTGCTGCCATAAAGCGCCAAGCGAAGTTCAGCCTGGTTGCGCATCGACAACGTAAAGCGGTCTGTCAACACCCGGTTGGTCAGCCATAACGTTGCCGCCGCAAAGGCCAATAAGGCCAACACCACAAGCCGAACTTGCCAGCTTGGTCGGCGCGCACGGGTTGTGGCGGTTCTTGAAGATGTTAAAGAATCAGTTAGAAATTGCGCCATCCTGCCTGCAATTTAAACTAAATTCTTCGCTCTGTCAGGCGCTTGCAAGCTGATTAAGACATCCTTGAAACATAGCCTGCCCATCGATGCCACCATGCGCCGGCTCAACCGCGCGCTCTGGATGCGGCATCAACCCCAGAATCCGTTTGTTTTCAGATAGAACGCCGGCAATATCATCCACCGAACCATTGGGGTTACTTTGATAGGTGAAGGCGATCCGATCCTGATCCTGCAGCCGCTTTACGCCCTCTGCATCAAGCCTGTAATTGCCATCATGATGCGCAATCGGCAAAGAAATCACCTGATCTTGCTGATAACCTGAGGTGAAGCTGCTGGCCGTTGATTGGACCTTAAGATCCACGTCTTTACACAGAAACTTCAAGTTCGAGTTGCGGATAAGCGCGCCCGGCAACAGGCCGGTTTCTGCAAGCACTTGAAACCCATTACACACGCCCAAAACAAAGCCACCGCGCTGCGCATGCGCGATCACTGATTGGCAAATAGGTGATTTTGCCGCGATCGCGCCACAGCGAAGATAATCGCCAAAAGAAAAGCCGCCCGGGATCGCAACCAGGTCAATCCGCTCTGGCAATCTGGCCTCTTTATGCCAGACCATCGCGACCTCAAAGCCTGCGGCCCGCAATGCAACGGCCATATCACGATCGCAATTGGAACCAGGAAAAACGACAACCGCCGCTTTCATAGTAGAATCTCGACGGTGTAGCTTTCGATCACCGTATTGGCCAAAAGCTTCTCACACATTTCGGTCACAGCGCTTTTTGCAGCAGCTTCCTCCATATCAGCAAGCTCAAGATCGATCACTTTGCCCTGCCGCACTTGCTCTACCCCGTTAAACCCCAATGCCCCTAAAGCGTGCTGAACCGCATCGCCCTGTGGATCAAGAACGCCGGATTTTAGCATCACAAGTACTCTGGCTTTCATCGTTTTTTCTTTCTTTCATCACCCTTAAAAAGGCGCCTAGTTGATTAAGGTTGGTTTGGTAATATTGGTTGCGTTTTTCGGCAGAACACCGAGCCTGCGCGCAACCTCTGTATACGCATCGGTTAGGCTGCCCAAATCGCGGCGAAACACGTCTTTATCAAGTTTTTGACCGGTTTCAAAATCCCATAAACGGCAACTGTCCGGGCTAATTTCATCCGCAATCACCAACCGTTGAAAATCGCCATCATAGACGCGGCCAATCTCGATTTTAAAATCTGCCAAACGGATCCCGGCCCCCAGCATAATCCCCGAAATAAAGTCATTCACCCGCAGCGCCAACGATAAAATATCATCCATATCCTGTTGCGTGGCCCACCCAAAAGCTGCGATATGCTCTTCTGTGACCAGAGGGTCGCCCAGCGCATCATCTTTATAGCAATATTCAACAATCGGGCGCGGCAAGCGCGAGCCTTCTTCCAGCCCCAAACGCTTGCAAATACTGCCCGCAGCAAAATTGCGGACAATCACCTCGAGCGGGATTATTTCGCAATTGCGCACCAATTGCTCGCGCATGTTCAAACGCTTGATAAAATGGGTTGGCACCCCAATCTCGTTCAGCCCAGCCATGAAAAACTCTGACAAGCGGTTGTTCAGAACACCTTTGCCGTCGATCACATCTTTCTTTTCTGCATTATAAGCCGTCGCATCATCCTTAAAATACTGAACTAAAGTGCCCGGTTCGGGGCCTTCATAAAGAATTTTCGCTTTACCTTCATAGATCTTCACACGGCGCGCCATCGGCTCTCTTTCATAAGGAATCTGTCTTCAGGGTTGAACTTCCCTTAAATCATGCAGCCAAGAGCCGCAAGCGTCGCGCAGTCTGCATCAGCTTTTGATATGGTTATTTACTCAAGATAGGCCGATTTTTTCATGTTTATCATGAAAATTATGGCCTTGTAGGCAAAGCGCCCGGATGACATCGGTCTTTGATACACCTGTCAAGCATTGGCCCTAAAAATGAACACTCCCCTTGAAAAAATGTTATCCGAACGGCCCTGGATTTTGGCGGATGGCGCAACCGGTACAAATCTCTTCAATATGGGGCTTCTGTCCGGAGATGCCCCAGAATTATGGAATGAACAACATCCTGAGCGTATCAGAGAACTCTATCAAATGGCCGTTGACGCCGGCAGCGATCTGTTTCTGACCAACAGCTTCGGAGGCAACGCATCCCGTCTTAAATTACACGACCAAGCTCATCGCGCGTTTCACCTTTCAAAAATTTCAGCAGAGATTGGACGCGATGTTGCAGACAAAACAGAGCGAGACATTATTGTTGCAGGGTCTGTTGGCCCAACGGGTGATATCATGCAACCCGTGGGACCACTTAGCCATTCTGATGCCGTAGAAATTTTCCACGAACAAGCCGAGGGATTGAAAGAAGGGGGTGCCGATGTATTGTGGCTGGAAACGATCTCAGCGCCGGAAGAATATCGTGCCGCGGCTGAGGCCTTTGCACGCGCTGACATGGCGTGGTGCGGCACAATGAGCTTTGACACTGCGGGGCGCACGATGATGGGCGTCACCTCATCGGCTTTCGTTGAGCTTGCCAGTGGCTTGCCCAACCCTCCGCTTGGATTTGGGGCAAATTGCGGCACGGGCGCGGCGGATCTTTTGCGTACGCTGCAAGGCTTGGCAGCGCATACGCCCGCACAAGCATTGATCGCCAAAGGCAATGCCGGAATTCCAAAATATGTCGACGGTCATATTCACTATGACGGAACCCCAGAACTTATGGCCGATTATGCTGTGATGGCGCGTAACAGCGGGGCGACAATAATCGGTGGGTGCTGCGGCACCATGCCAGACCATCTCTCGGCGATGCGCAAAGCGCTTGAAACGCGGCCCAGCGCAGACAAGCCAAGCCATCAAGACATCACAAAGGCTTTGGGGGCGTTTTCTTCTGAGACGGATGGCACAGAACCCGGCGGCGCTCCACCGACACGGGTGCGGCGCGGGCGGCGTAAATAAACACCCCGCACCGCCACCCCAGAAGCCTTTAAAATTGGCAGCAAAGCTGCCGCTATAAACGGTTATTAACGCCGCATTTTGAAAACCATGGTTTGGTATTGGCGCAGGTCACCTGCGTGGCACCCCCATGAAAGCGCAATAAAAATCAGTTTTGACGCACCAACCTGAAGCCCTTTTAAAAGCCAGCTGTTCTTGCCGAACCGCTAGGTATTTTCAAGCCAACAGACATGCGCAGACGCATAGGAAAGGCGTGGTTCATAAAAAATATGCAAAATTTGGGCATCGCTATTTGAATTATCCTTCGCTAAGTCGGCTTTACGACGCTTGGTGTCGTAAACCGGAAAGTCTAAAACGCAGGTTTTCGCAAAAGGTGACAAAAAAGAGCAGCCGACTGCTTGGATCATGTAACGAAGGATGTTGCGAATGACCGATCAAGAAGATGAAATTATCCTCTCAGAATTGGATGATGAAGAACTCGTTCAACAGATGTTTGACGACCTGTATGATGGGTTGAAAGAGGAAATTGAAGAGGCTGTGCATATCCTGCTTGAGCGCAAGTGGGAGCCATATCGCGTTCTGACAGAAGCCTTGGTGGGCGGGATGACAATCGTTGGGCAAGATTTCCGCGATGGCATCTTATTTGTGCCCGAAGTGCTCTTGGCGGCAAACGCGATGAAGGGCGGTATGAGCATCTTAAAACCTTTGCTGGCGGAAACCGGTGCCCCGCGCGTTGGCAAAATGGTCATTGGCACCGTCAAAGGCGATATCCATGACATTGGAAAAAACCTTGTATCGATGATGATGGAAGGGGCCGGATTTGAAGTTGTAGATCTTGGGATCAACAATCCTGTTGAAAACTACTTAGAGGCGCTCGACACCGAACAGCCAGATATTCTGGGTATGTCAGCATTGTTAACCACCACAATGCCCTACATGAAAGTGGTGATCGACACTTTAATCGAACAGGGCCGGCGCGACGATTACGTTGTGCTAGTGGGCGGTGCCCCCTTAAACGAAGAGTTTGGCCGCGCGATTGGCGCAGATGCCTATTGTAGAGATGCCGCGGTTGCCGTGGAAACTGCGAAAGAGTTCATGGCCCGCAAGCATAACCGATTGGCCGGTTAACCTTATACCTTAACGTGCCGCGAAACGCGGCACGCGTGTTTGACGAAGCGGAACCAAAAGCGAGCTCGGCGTGGAAAAAGCTNNTGGATATTCTGACAATCAACAACTGGCTGCATATTGATCTGCAATGCCTGCCCGCAATCTTTCACAACCATCCTGAAAAGATAACGCCTGCCATAGAAGCCGCGATTGGCAAGTATAAACAAGGCTATGAAAAAATCTTTGTGGTCTATGCAGATTGCGGCACCGGGGGCGCTTTGCAGCGCTTATGCGCCGCGCAGGGCGTTGAGATGCTGGAAGGCCCACATTGCTATTCGTTTTTCGAGGGCAATCGTCAGTTTGCCCAGCGCGATGAATTTACAGCGTTTTATTTGACTGATTTTTTGGTGCGCCAATTCGATGCCTTCATCTGGAAGCCGCTCGGACTTGAGCAGCACCCCGAATTGTTAACGACTTATTTTGGAAATTATACAACTTTGGTCTACCAAGCACAGACCGATGATGCCCAATTAACCCAGCTTGCTCACGCCCATGCCCAACGCATGGGCCTGGCCTTTGAGCGCCGCTTTACCGGCTATGGTGACTTGCAAACGGGTTTACAAGCTCAAGCTTGACGCGCCTGCCCGGCCACCAAACGAATGCGGTCTATCATTGCTCTTACCCCGTTTGAGCGCTGCGAAGACAAATGCTCATCCAAGCCCAGCCGCGCCAATTGACCCGCAGCGTCGATGGCCATCACCTCTTCTAAACTGAGATGATTGTACAAACGCCGCAGGACCGCAATAAGCCCGCGTACAATCACAGCATCACTATCGCCCTCAAAAGAAAAAAGGTTGCCTTCGATTTTTGGATGAAGCCAAACTTGGCTGGCGCATCCATCAACTTTTGTGGCCGGTACTTTTAAAGCATCATTCAGGGGGGGCATGGCTTTTCCCTGTTCGATCACATATCGGTAGCGATCTTCCCAATCTTCTAAAAACTCGAAATCCTCAACAATTTCCTCAAAGGACGGGTTCGCCATAAAAAGTCCAATTCTCTATTTTCACACCACAAGCACGCGCTGAGGAGGTACAAAATCAACCAGCCAAGAACAACGCGGCACGACGCCTCAGGACAGCACCGGAATGGTCTTCACCATACTGCCATCCGCCACCAATGCAATTTCGCCCTGACAGAGCTTCAGCGCCTCATCGCCAAACACATCTAACCGCCACCCTTTAAGAGAGGCGACATCGCGCCGCCCCATCGCCAGCGCATCCAGTTCAGAGGTGGCCGCGATCAGTTTGGCCGCCACACCGATATTTTCGGCTTTCGCCTTTAACAAAACCCTCAGCCAATCAGCCAGCGCGGGATTGGTTTGTGCCTGCG
>ENA-UZWV01000852-UZWV01000852.1-metagenome-genome-assembly--contig:-Day-3-1m-contig-852_pt2 | contig 10175 bp, 10 predicted proteins | sample MGYA00260342_ERZ794902 | MGnify/ENA metagenome assembly ERZ794902
AAGGATTTAAAAAAAGTTAATCAAGCCAAAGACATTGATAATGTAGCAGAGTCAGCAGTTAACTTTTACGGCTTAGGAATTACTAATTTAGATGTTGAAACTTTTTACTCAAAAATACAATCTCCAAACCCTGAAAAGCCATTATCTCATGGGCTAAATTCTCAACTTGTCAAGGTAGATGGACAAATTCAAGAGCGTGTATATAAATCTGGAGGACTTTATGGTACAGCCATTGACGAAATTGTTAAATGGTTAGAGTTAGCTAAAGGAGTTTCCGAAAATGAACCTCAAGAAAATGCGTTAGCATTACTTATCAAATATTACAATACAGGAGATTTACAAACATGGGATGACTATAATGTGGCTTGGACCGCTGCAACAGAAGGGAATATTGACTATATAAATAGTTTTATAGAAGTTTATAACGATCCATTAGGATATAGAGGCTCTTATGAAACTATAGTTCAAATAAAAGACTTTGATATGTCTGAAAAAATGGCAGTATTATCAGAAAATGCTCAATGGTTTGAAGATAATTCTCCATTATTTCCAGAGCATAAGAAAAAAAATGTTGTTGGTGTGAGTTACAAAACAGTTAATGTAGCTGGTGAAGCTGGAGATGCATCCCCTACAACACCAATTGGAGTTAATCTTCCAAACGCAAATTGGATTCGTGCTTCAGTTGGTAGTAAATCGGTTTCTTTAGGGAATATTACTAATGCCTACAACAATTCTGGAAGTTCGGGTAGGTTAAAAGAATTTGTTCATGACCAAAAGGAGTATGAATTAGAAAAAATGTATGGTAAAATTGGTGATAAATTACATACAGCTCTTCATGAAGTTGTTGGTCATGCTTCTGGACAATTAAACCCTGGTGTAGGTGAAACTAAAGAAACATTAAAAAATTATGCCTCTACTTTAGAGGAAGGACGAGCTGATCTAGTAGGTCTTTATTACTTATATAATCCCAAATTACAAGAACTAGGCTTAGTGGATGATTGGTTGGGAGTAGGGATGGCTGCATATGATGGTTACATTAGAAATGGATTAATGACACAATTGATTAGATTAAATCTTGGAGACGATGTTGAAGAAGCACACATGAGAAACCGTCAGTGGGTAAGTGCGTGGGTATATGAAAATGGACTTAAAGACAATGTAATTGAAAAAGTATTTCGTGATGGAAAAACTTATTTTAATATTACGAATTATAATAAGTTACATAACTTGTTCGGGGAGCTACTTCGTGAAACTCAGCGTATTAAGTCAGAAGGTGATTTTACAGCTGTACAAAAATTGGTTGAAGGCTATGGAGTAAAAGTCGATCAAACTATACATGCTAATGTTTTGGAGCGTAATAAGCAATTTAAGTCAGCTCCTTATGGTGGGTTTGTGAATCCAGTATTGGTACCTCTAATTGATAGCAATGGCGAAATCATTTCAATCAAAGTTAATTATGTGAAGAGTTTTGTGGATCAAATGCTTGATTATTCATCTAGGTATAATTTTTTACCGGAAGTGAATTAGGCCATCTAAATACAAACAAAAAAAAATAATACATTACTAAGTAACTTTTTTAGTATCCTAAAATAAATTTTATAGCTGCGATACTTGAAATAAAGCTAATAAATACTAACAAAATCCATAAACTACCTTTATAGTATTTTTGATGAATATTAGAATCTTTTTGGTAAGTGTAAATGAGTATGGCAATAAAAATTATTACAAAGGTGATTCCGAAAATTAGTTGTCCTTGACTAAACATAATTGTGTATTTTTGTACTTAAAATAATTCAAATTTAAAAAAAAATAATAAAATTTATCATGCTTAATGCCTCTAATTTTTGGATTTAAAATTTATTAAAATGAATCAAGTATGAAAGATAAAATAAAAGCAGTTCAAGAATTTCATGAAGCCTTTAAAATAGGTTACAGAGATTCATTAAAAGCTGATCTAGGATTAGCAAAAAACACCCTTCGTTTTGACTTAATGAAAGAGGAAAATGAAGAGTATCTTGAAGCGGCTAAAAATAATGATATTGTTGAAGTTGCTGATGCCTTGGGTGATATGCTTTACATTCTCTGTGGGACTATAATAGAGCACGGAATGCAACACAAGATAGAAACTGTTTTTGAAGAAATTCAACGTAGTAATATGAGTAAGTTAGGAGAAGATGGAAAACCTATATTTCGAGAAGATGGAAAAGTATTAAAAGGTCCAAATTATTTTAAGCCAAATATCAAACAGATTTTAGAATCTTAAAACTATACACTTACAGTCCAACCAAATTTATCATTTATTTTATTGGTTTGAATCTCTGTAATTCGTCTCTTTAGTACTGAAGCCATTGGGTTTTCTATTTCAGGTAGGTCATAATCTACCCCTTTGAATCCATAGCTTGAAATAGGAGAAATTACGGCGGCAGTACCTGCACCAAACATCTCTTTCAAGCAGCCATTTTTTGAAGCTTCTACCACTTCTGAAACCGTAAATTTTCGGACTTCAACATTGATTCCTTCGTCCTTAGCAATTTCAAGTATACTTTTTCGGGTAATTCCGTCTAAAATTCGGTCACTTGTTGGTCCTGTGATGAGAGTGTCATTTATACGAATAAAGATATTCATTGAACCTGCTTCTTCAATATATTCATGAGTATTATCATCGGTCCAAATGACTTGATTATAGCCTTTATCAATTGCTAATTGAGTAGGGTAAAATTGACCAGCGTAGTTACCACCTGCTTTAGCATATCCAACACCACCATTTGCGGATCGTGAATATTTTTGTTCAATAAGAACTTTAACTTTACCTGCGAAATAAGCACCTGACGGAGCAGTGCAAATAATGAACTTATAGGCGTCAGCAGGCGAGGCGTGAAAGCCTTCACCTGTTGCAAATATAATAGGTCTTATATACAACGAGCTACCTTCTTCATTAGGGATCCATTGTTCATCAACTTTTAATAATCTTTTTAGCCCTCCAATAAACACTTTTTTTGGCAGTTCTGGAATCGCTAATCTTTTAGCAGAGATGTTAAAGCGCTTGAAGTTTTCTTCAGGTCTAAATAACCAAGTTTGATTATTATTATCTTTGTATGCTTTCATACCTTCAAATATTGATTGACCGTAATGAAATATTTTTGACGACGGCATTAAACTAACTGCTTGGTAAGGAATAATTTCTGGAGCGCCCCATTCTCCATTTTTATAATCACAGACTAACATATGATCAGAAAACTCAGTTCCAAAACCAAGATTTTTGAAATCAACGCCATTAATTCTAGATGCATTGGTCGGAGTAACTTTAATTGAATCCATATGTTAGGTTTAAAATTTTTTTTTTACAAATTTACAGAAATAAATGTAGTAGTCACATCTATATGTCAAAAGTTCTTATACTTTTACATAATTAATTACTAACAAATTACATATGAAAAATAACATTATACTCGCCCTAATAGTAATATCTTTTACATCTTGTAAACAATCAACTTTTCCTGACCAAAGTCTTTTAACAATAGATTCTATTGATTACCATGGCTTTGGAGCTAATATTGATACTCAATCTCTAATGACTATGAGCGATTTAGCTAATGCTTATGCAGTCATGTCCCCCACGGACACAGTTTATGGTAAAGTTAGAGGAGAAATTAAAGAAGTGTGTTCTAAAAAGGGATGTTGGATGACTCTGGATATGGGATCTGGAAACAACATAATGGTTAGATTTAAGGACTATGGTTTTTTTATGCCATTGGATGCTGAGGGTTCTGTAATTGTAAGAGGAAAAGCTTATGTTTCTGAAACATCAATTGATGATTTAAAACATTATGCTGAAGACGCAGGTGCTTCAGAACAAGCTATAGAAGCTATTGTAAGTCCTGAGAAAACCTATAGTTTTGAAGCTGATGGCGCTCTACTAGTTATTTAATTATCATAAATTGAAACGGTCTATAATTACAACTTCTGACGGTTCCAAGACCATTCAAATTGGAGAGTGGAATGAACAGTATCATTCAATTCATGGAGCAATTCAAGAAGCTATGCATGTGTTTATAAAAATGGGTTTATACTATTTTTTGGAGCTTCATAAAGTTAAATCTTTGAGGGTCTTAGAAATGGGTTTAGGAACTGGTCTAAATGCTTTTATTACGGCACTAGAGTCTGAAATTAAAAATCTGCATGTTTATTACGAAGCAATTGAGGCTCATCCAGTTTTAAAACATGAATTATCACAATTAAATTACCCAGAGTTACTAGCCAATGACAATCAACATTCATTGTTCAATAACATACATGATGTTTCTTGGGGAATTTCTAACCCTATTAGTACTAATTTTACTTTAAACAAAATTCAGCAAGATTTTTTAGAGCTAGAGCATAAATCTTCATTTGATTTAGTCTATTTTGACGCTTTTGGTCCTCGAGTTCAACCACATTTGTGGACATCAACCATGTTCAAACGCATATTTAATGCACTTAAACCCCATGGTGTATTGGTAACTTACTCTGCGAAGGGTGTAGTGAGACGTAGTATGCAAGCAGTGGGGTTTTCCGTAGAGCGTTTAGATGGTCCACCTGGAAAACGAGAGATGTTGAGAGCTACTAAACCAGCTTGATTTATTAGTTTTAAGTTAATGAATTTATTATTTTGCTTAAAATATTGTTAAACCTCACACTTTTAATACATTAACACATTTGTTATTGCTAATTTAGACTTGTGTCTAAGATAGTTTTAATAACGGGTTCTACAGGACTTATAGGTAAAGCATTATTAAAAATGTTATTATCTAAAGGCTTTACTGTACATTATTTAACGACTCAAAAAAACAAAATAAGTTTTACTGAAAATTGTGTGGGATTTTATTGGAATCCACAGCTAGACGTTATTGATATTCGTTGTTTTGCAGGTGTTGAAGTTATCATCAATTTAGCAGGGTCTTCAATAGCTCAGCGTTGGACAAGTTCAGCCAAATCATCAATAATCAGCAGTCGAAAGCAAGCACTAGAATTATTGTATTTAACAATTAAAGAAAACAAATTTAAGCCCATCCATATTATTTCTGCTAGTGCCATAGGAATTTATCCCGACTCAAAAACATGCTATTATAATGAAAATTTTAAAGGAAATGACACTTCATTTCTTAGAACTGTAGTTAGATCTTGGGAAGGTGTTTTGAAGTCTTTTAAGTCTTTAGGCATAAAAACTACAGTTTTGAGAATAGGAATTGTTTTAGATTCAAATGAAGGTGCTTTACCCAAGATATCAGCACCTGTGAAGGCTTACATTGGATCTGTATTGGGATCAGGAGAGCAGTGGCAATCCTGGATACATATTCACGACTTAGTTCGAATATTTATGTTTGTTTTAGAGTTAAAGTTAGACGGAGTTTATAATGCAGTTGCCCCTAATCCTGTTCAGCAAATAGACTTTGTTAAATCTGTAGCTAGTGTTCTTAAGCGCCCTCTTATTTTACCTAAAACTCCTAAGTTTTTACTAGATTTTTTGCTAGGTGAAATGAGTGCTATAGTTCTCGAAAGCCAACGTGTCAGTTCAAGGAAGATTGAAGATCTGGGATTTGAATTTAAATTTTATGAAATAGAGACGGCACTTGATGATTTAATGTGACAATTTTAATTATTCTAAAGTTTGCGGTTTTACTTTTAATTAATCAAAAGTATAATCCCTAGGAACAATAACAATTTTTGTGACATTTTGACATTTTATTAATATTGGCAGTACTTTTGAAGTAGCTTGTTCAAATTAATTTCAACACATCACAAACAAAATGAGTAAGAAAAAAACAAAAAAAGTTGAAACTTCTGACAATACCATCACTAATGAACAAGCGACTGAGAATATAATTGAAACCACACCAGAAGAACAGCTTGCATCCGATCTTGCACAAGAAAAAGATAAATTTTTGAGATTATTTGCTGAATTTGAAAACTACAAAAGACGAACAACTAAAGAGCGCATTGAACTATTTTCTACTGCAAGTCAAGATGTTATAAAATCACTCCTTCCCATAATTGATGACTTTGATCGTGCTCTTTCAGAAATGGCAAAAAACAAAGCCTCGGAACTTTCAAAAGGAGTTGAGCTCATAAAAAATAAATTATTATCAGCATTAGAGCAAAAAGGCCTTAGTGCAATTGAAGTTACTAATGGAGATGTGTTCAATGCGGATGATCACGAAGCAATTACTCAAATACCAGCTCCTTCCAAAGAAATGAAAGGTAAAATAATAGATGTGATTGAAAAAGGTTACAAGCTTGGGGATAAAGTAATTCGTTTCCCAAAAGTAGTGATTGGTAATTAACAATTTTTAAAATACATAATTTAAAATTGAAATGGCAAAACGTGACTATTACGACATATTAGGAGTAAACAAAGGATCATCCGCTTCTGAAATAAAAAAAGCTTACAGAAAAAAGGCAGTAAAGTTTCATCCGGATAAAAATCCAGATGACAAAAAAGCTGAAGAAAAATTTAAAGAAGCTGCCGAAGCTTATGAGGTTTTGAGCGATGGTGACAAAAAGGCACGATATGACCAATATGGACATCAAGCCTTCGAAGGAGGAGGTTTTGGCGGCGGTGGAAGCATGAATATGGACGACATTTTCAGCCAGTTCGGAGATATATTTGGTGGAGGCGGTGGTTTTGGCGGTTTTGGTAGTCAACGCCAAAGAGTTGCTAAAGGAAGTAATCTTCGCATACGAGTAAAGTTGACTCTTGAGGAAATAGCCAATGGCGTTGAAAAGAAAGTTAAAGTTAAACGTAAAAGACAAGCTGACGGTGTTTCCTACAAAACATGTTCCACATGTAATGGGACAGGTCAGGTAACAAGAATCACAAATACTATTTTAGGGCGTATGCAAACTGCATCTACTTGTACAGCTTGTGGAGGCTCTGGTCAAATCATCGATAAGCGACCCTCAAACTCAGATTCACAAGGATTCGTAATTGATGAAGAAACTGTCTCAATCAAAATTCCTGCAGGTGTAGTCGATGGCATGCAGTTAAAGGTTACCGGAAAAGGGAATGCATCTGCTGGAAATGGTATTTCAGGTGATTTACTTGTGGCCATCTCAGAGGAATCTCATCCAACTTTACAACGTGAAGGAGATAATCTTCATTATGATTTATATGTTAGTCTTTCAGAGGCAATATTAGGCTCCTCCATAGAAATTGAAACGGTGACAGGAAAAGTACGTTTAAAAATTGAAGCGGGTGTTCAGTCTGGGAAAATACTCAGACTCAGAAGTAAGGGAATTCCAAATATTAATGGTTACAGTCGTGGTGACCTGTTAGTTCATATAAATGTTTGGACTCCAAAAACTTTAAGTAAAGAGCAAAAAAGTTTCTTTGAAAAAATGAAAAATGATGAGCACTTTTCTCCTAAGCCAGAAAGTTCAGATAAGTCTTTCTTTGAGAAGGTTAAGGATATGTTTTCGTAACGAAAAAAAAATCTAACTTTTAATTTAAGGCTAATACTAATCAATAACTTTAATAGTTTTTTTTAATCTAACGTCTTTGCTTGATGATCCTATTTGTATTTCAAAATTTCCAGGTTCAACATCATAATCTTGTTTATTCAAATCATAATATTTGAAGTCATCTCGTGGGTTTAATACAAAATTCACTATTTTTTCTTCATTTTTTTTCAATGAAATCCTTATAAATTCCCTTAGTTGTTTATGGGGCGTCCAAGTTTTTGATTTTATGTCCTTGATGTACAATTGAACTACTTCCTCACCATCCAATTCTCCAATATTTTTAACTTTAACTGAGACATTTATTTCATCGTTTTTACATACCGTTGTGCTATTTATTGTTATATCAGAATACTGAAACTTTGTATAACTCATTCCGTGCCCAAATGGGAATAAGGCTTCTCCATTGTAGTATCTGTAAGTAAATCCTTTACCAGCTCGCATATTGTAATCTTCAAAATCACCTAATTCTTTTGTAGATGAATAAAAAGTTACTGGTAATCTTCCTGCGGGATTGTATTTTCCAAATAATACATCAGCTACTGCATCACCTCCGCGTTGACCAGGATACCAAGCTGCAAGAATACCGTCAAGTTTCTCTTCTAAGCCATTAAATGAAATTGCACTTCCGGCTAGTAAAACAAAAATAATTGGTTTACCGATTTTAATGATTTCTCTTAAAGCATTTTGTTGAACTTCAGGAAGTTCAATCTTTGTTCGGTCACCACCAAAGAATCCATCTACTCCGTTTCGCGCTCTCATTTTGTTACTTTCTTCTCCTTCCCAAGTGGCATCTAGCCCACCTACAAAGATCACGACATCTGCCGATTCGATATCTTTTAAAATATTTTTAGAAAGTTCTACGGAGTCTTTATTTTGACTGGTTACAAGTGAAACGCCCTTGTGATATATCACTTCTGTATTTGTATTAACCATTGTTTTTATTCCTTTGACGATAGTTACTGGATTGGAGGCTTCTCCATAGTAATTTCCTTTTAATGCATTAAGATTATCAGCATTAGGCCCAATGACAGCAACTTTTCTTATAAGGTTTTTATTTAACGGCAATATTCCATTATTTTTTAATAAAGTCATTGATTTTTGCGCCATTTTTAGAGCCATTTGATCGTTAGGTTCACTGTTATTAACTTCAAATGGAGTTTGAGCATAATCCACTATTTCTTTTGGGTCAAACATTCCAAGTTTCATTCTTGCCAGCATCAATCTGTACACAGATAGGTTTATTTTTTTAACATCAACCAACCCTTTAGTTATTGCCTTGTTTAGAGCTCTTTGATATACACTTCCACAATTAAGATCACATCCTCTTTGGATACCTAGGGCCGCTGCTTCTTCTTCTGTATTAACAATCCTGTGGGAGCTATAAATATCATTAATAGCTCCGCAATCTGAAACGACATATCCTGCAAATCCCCATTGCTTTCTAAGAATGTCATTTAAGAGCATGGTGCTAGCACTAGCTGATTCGCCATCTACACGATTATAAGCACCCATTACAGAATATACTTTAGCATCTACTACCAAATCTTTAAAAGCTGGTAGATATGTTTCCCACAAATCGCGTTTTGAAGGAGTAACATTAAAACTATGTCTACTTGGCTCTGGCCCACTATGCACAGCAAAATGTTTGGCCGTGGCAACAACTTTGAAGTATTTTGGGTTATTACCCTGTAATCCTTTTACAAATTGTATACCCATTTGTCCTGTTAGGTATGGATCTTCTCCGTAAGTTTCGTGCCCTCTACCCCATCTGGGATCTCTAAAAATATTAACATTGGGAGACCAAAACGTAAGTCCATTGTATATGTTGTAGTTTTTATTTCTTTGTGCCTCATGGTGTTTTGCTCTGGCCTCATCACTTATAATACCAGCAACTTCACCCATAGTTTTTGTGTCAAAAGAAGCAGCCATTCCGATAGCTTGGGGGAATACAGTAGCTATACCAGCTCTAGCAACACCATGCAAACATTCATTCCACCAGTGGTACTCTTGTATGTTTAATCGTGGGATAGCCGGAGCCCTATCGCCTAATTGAGATATTTTCTCTTCCAAGGTCATTCGATTAACTAAATCCGCTGATCTTGTTTCAAAGTCTAGTGACAAATTAGAATACTTTGGAATAGTAGCTTCTTGTGATTGAGCGTAATTACTGCATAGAGAGATAAATATTATTGATAATTTTAAAAGCTTCATTAAAGTCTGTTTATTTAATTTTAAATAAATATAATTTAATTAATTATTAATTTTTTACAGAATATAAGTCATATTATTTAATTGTTAAGATTTCTAGTTTATTTTGTTAATTAATTATTTTAAATCAAACTTTGTTAAAATACGATTCAACAATATATGGGTGAAGAATTAAATCATTATTATTCTAAAAAAGAGGAACGATTAAATATTATTACTCATGCTTTTGGGCTTTTACTAAGTTTCATTGCATTAACATTTCTTATCATAAAATCCCTTAACTATCAGGGATTTTGGAAACCTGCTAGTTTGATTATTTATGGACTGAGCTTAATAATACTTTATGCTGCTTCTACATTATATCATTTAGCAACAGAGACTTCAAAAAGACGAATTTTAAATATTTTTGATCATTCAGCCATTTACATATTAATAGCTGGTACTTATACTCCATTCACAATCATTGCTTT
>ENA-UZWV01026262-UZWV01026262.1-metagenome-genome-assembly--contig:-Day-3-1m-contig-26262_pt1 | contig 10174 bp, 6 predicted proteins | sample MGYA00260342_ERZ794902 | MGnify/ENA metagenome assembly ERZ794902
TGTTCCACGTGGAACAAGGGGTGCTCACAAGCGCTAATAAAATGGCATAATAGAAGCCACTGACAGGAGATCTCATGGAAGACACCACACCAGGCGCCGACGAGACGAATTATGATTCGTCCAGCATTAAAGTACTGAAAGGCCTAGACGCCGTCCGGAAGCGTCCCGGTATGTACATCGGCGATACCGATGATGGCACTGGACTGCATCATATGGTCTTCGAAATTGTCGACAACTCCATTGACGAAGCGCTTGCTGGACATTGCAGCCAGATCGATATTGTTATTCATCCTGACGAATCAGTCAGCGTAAGTGATGATGGTCGCGGCATTCCAACGGAGCAACACGAAGAAGGTGTCTCTGCCGCAGAAGTTATTATGACGGTTCTTCACGCAGGCGGTAAATTTGACGATAACACCTACAAAGTGTCGGGGGGGTTACACGGCGTCGGCGTTTCTGTGGTTAATGCGTTGTCAGAGGAGTTGTGTCTGACGATTCGACGCCAAGGTAAGCTTCACGAACAAATTTACCGCCATGGTGTGCCTGATGGACCTCTGTCGGTGATTGGCGACACGCAAGAGTCGGGTACGTCCGTTCGCTTTAAGCCATCGGATGCCACTTTCACCAATATTAAATTTCACTTCGACATTCTGGCAAAGCGACTCAGAGAGCTGGCGTTTTTAAATTCAGGCGTTCGAATTGTGTTGTCTGATGAGCGCAGTGGACAGAGCGAAACCTACTGTTATGAGGGCGGATTAAACGCATTTGTTAATTTTTTAAACCAGGCAAAATCAACCATTAACAAGGTTTTTCACTTTGAAACGATGAGTGATGATGGCGTCAGTGTGGAGGTCGCACTTCAGTGGAATGACGGCTTCCAAGAGAATATTTTTTGTTACACCAATAATATTCCTCAGCGCGATGGCGGAACACACCTTGCCGGGTTTAGGTCCGCACTGACGCGTGGTCTAAACGGCTATATAGAGCGCGAAGGCCATGCAAAAAAAGCCAAGGTCAATACGACCGGCGATGACGCTCGTGAAGGGCTGACGGCTATTGTCTCGGTGAAAGTCCCCGACCCTAAGTTTTCATCGCAGACGAAGGATAAGTTGGTGTCCAGTGAGGTGAAGCCCATTGTTGAGCAGGCCATGGGCGCGGCGTTTGGTGAGTTTCTACTTGAAAACCCAGGTGATGCGAAGTCTATTGTTGGAAAAATGCTCGACGCTGCTCGTGCTCGGGAAGCGGCGAGAAAAGCGAGGGAGATGACGCGGCGCAAGGGCGCGCTGGACATTGCGGGTCTGCCTGGAAAGTTAGCAGACTGCCAAGAACGAGATCCGTCGCTTTGCGAGCTTTACTTGGTTGAGGGAGATTCAGCGGGCGGCTCGGCAAAACAAGGGCGGAACCGTAAATTTCAAGCTATTTTGCCCCTCAAAGGGAAGATCTTGAACGTCGAACGCGCTCGCTTTGACAAAATGTTGGGTAACGCCGAGGTGGGCACGATTGTCACGGCCCTGGGCTGTGGTATTGGTAAGGATGAATTTAATCCGGATAAGCTTCGTTATCACAGAATCATTATTATGACTGACGCGGACGTGGATGGTTCGCACATTCGGACCTTGCTGTTGACGTTCTTTTTCCGGCAGATGCGCGAACTTGTTGAGCGCGGCCATGTTTACATCGCACAACCGCCGCTTTACAAGCTCACACGTGGCAAGTCGAGTCAGTACCTCAAAGACGAAGACGCGTTTTCTGAATATTTGACGAATGCGGCACTCATTGAAACGACATTGTTTAAGAACGACACGGACGAGGGACTGTCAGGGGACGCCTTGTCCGAACTAGTATCACGGTATCAACGGATTGAGGCTACCGTGAATCGCTTGAGCCGAGTGTATTCGACCGATGTACTTTGGGAATTAGTTTACGTACCCCGGTTAATGGTTGACGACATGGGTGACGAATCAAAGGTTGCCGCCTTCGCCGATATGCTAAGTGAGCGCTTACTATCAATAACAGACAACAGTGCAAGCTATGAATGCCTGCTTCGTCGTGACCCAGAGCGCGGAAATTACTACGTGGTTCTGCGCCGAACAGCACACAGCGTGGCGACTGATATTGTGCTTGGCCACAATCTGTTTAGCTCAAGTGAATACCGAGACCTGACTGACTTGGGTGAGGTCCTGAGTGAGACGGTCACGGCCGATAGCTATGTGAAGCGTGGAGAAAAGGTCTTTGCTGCGGCCGACTTTTCGAAAATCATGCGTTGGTTGCTTGATGAGGCGCGCCGAGGGTGTTCGGTTCAACGCTACAAGGGTCTCGGTGAAATGAACCCTGGCCAGCTTTGGGAGACCACCATGGACCCCGACGCAAGACGCATGTTACGGGTGACCATTGAAGACGCGATTCGCGCGGATCAGATGTTTATGACGCTGATGGGTGACGACGTTGAGCCACGCCGCGAATTTATTGAGACAAACGCGCTTGCGGTGGCGAATTTAGATATCTAACTGCGGTTAAAAGCAGCTAATTGCTCTCATTGTTGTCTTTTGGCGTCGATTTTTCGGTCGCTAGTGACAGTTGATTAGCGTCGGTTTGGTCGGGAAGAATGTCGAGGTTTTCGGGAAAGCTCTTCGACACGCGCGTGGAGAGTGATTGAAACCGGTCCACCTTGCCGTGAAGACCTTGCCGGCCGACTAGGCTTGTAACCGCTTCGTTATAGCGTTTGGTTGTTTGTGAAAGCGACGCACCCACGCCTTCCATTCGCTCTGCCACAAGACAAACCGCATTAAAGATGTCGCCGGCACGATCACTGATTTCGCGAGCCTCTTTATTGCTTCGCTCGACCATCCAGAGGTTGGCTACTGTGCGCAGAATCGGCATGAGTGTTGTGTGTGAGACTAATATGACATTTTTTCGGTAGCCGTAATTAAACAGGTCTCGATGTGTGCGCATGATCTCAATATAAGCGGGTTCCACAGGCATAAACATCAATACAAAATCAGGGCTTTGCAGTCCTGCAAGGTTGGCATAATCTTTACTTGAGAGCTGATCAATATGCCGCTTAACGGCGCCCGCATGCGCAGTCAGTGCCAGCGAGCGCGTTGCGTCGTCTTCTGCAGAGAACGCGCGCTCGTAATCGACGAGAGAGACTTTGCTGTCAATGACAACGTGCTTATTTTGTGGCAGGTAAACCACAAAGTCAGGAAACAGCCGCTGCCCGTCGTCACCCTTGAATGCCTGCTGCGCCTCGAAGTGTTCACCTCGCCTAAGCCCTGCCAATTCCAAGGTTCGCTCTAACTGTTCTTCCCCCCAATTACCCACGAGTTTTTTATCGCCTTTCAAGGCCTTGGTGAGGTTGTTTGCTTCCGAGGACATGTCTTGTCCGACCTCATGAAGCTGTTTAATTTGTGTCTTTAACGCTGCATTTTGGCCCGTCAAGTCGGTGTGAACTTGGTTAACCCTGCTCTGAAAACCGTCGATCTTCTGCGAAAGTGGCTTAAGTAGCTGATCAAGCGAGTCCTGATTACGAGAGGACAGCGCTCGCTCGCCCTGACTGACGAGGGCTTGCGCTGTTTTTTCGAATTCAAGACGAAGCGCTTTCTTTGCCTCTTCGAGAAGTGCGGTCTTCTCGGCCTGCTGGCTGTCTTTTAGCGCTAACGTCGCTTTAAGACCTTCCTCTCTACCGCAGGTTGCGAGGAGTTGTTGACTGACTACTTGAAGCTCTGACTGCACGCGAGCGAGCTCTTCGCGCGCGACTTCTCCGCGTGTGAGCGCCTCTGTGACTGACCTGCGGTAAACATTCTGTCGATGAATAAGATAACCAATAGCAATCGTACTCAGCGCAACGAGGCTCAACGCAACGAGAAGCACATTAGCAGTCATTGATAAAAGACCTCACCGTGCCAGTACCGCAAGGTCGGCGACTTTCAGGAACTGTGCCCGCAGTTCTTGAAGCAGTGCAAGTCGGTTTAGTCGTACCGCTTGGTCTTCGGCATTAACCAGTACCGTATCAAAAAATGCGTCGACGTCATTACGAAGCAGCGCAAGTTGGTTCAGTGCCTCGCCGAAGTCGTCGTCTGCGATAGCCGCCGCGAGGCACTTGTTTGAGTGATTTAACGCGCCATTCAGCGCAATTTCTGCGGGTTCCTTTAATAGCGCACCGCTGACTTCGCCGATCGGCTCACTGACTTTGGCCAAAATATTAGCGACACGTTTATTGGCTGCGGCAAGTGCTTCAGCCGCATCTGTACCTGCAAACGCGGTCACCGCCAGACTTCGGTTGTCGATGTCACCAAAGCTACCCGTTCCCACTGCAGTCACGCTTCGTAAAATATCGACGGACACACCTTGCTCCTCGTAGTGCGCGGGTAACCGATCCAGTAAATAGCGCTTGACCGTCTCCACGACGCTCGGTGCTAGCACCCCCTCGTCGAACGAGGCAGAGGCTTCTTGGAGCAGGTCGTCAATACTGGCGTTAGGTGCAAACCTCAGCAAAATACGAATGGCGGCGAGTGAGGCTCGACGCAATGCAAACGGGTCTTTTGAGCCGGTGGGAGACTGACCGATGCCGAAAATACCCACCAAGGTGTCGAGTCTGTCGGCCAGCGCAAGAGCTGCGGCTTCCGGCGTTAACGGGAGCGAATCGCCTGAGAATTTTGGCCAGTAGTGCTGCTCAATCGCGTTGGCCACTGACTCCGTCTCGCCGTCGTGAAGCGCGTAGTGGCGGCCAGCGATCCCTTGGAGTTCAGGAAACTCACCCACCATGTCTGAGACCAGATCGGCCTTAAGCAGCATACCTGCGGCGTTTACTGTCGCTGGGTCGGCACCTAGGCTCGAGCACAGCGACCCCGCAACCCTTGCGATACGGCGTTGCTTGTCGGCAAGCGTTCCTAAATCGCGCTGAAAAAGAACCCCTTCCAGTCGTGTGGCCTTACTGGCTAACGTGGTCTGTTTGTCCGTATTAAAAAAGAAAGCCGCGTCTGCCAGTCGCGGGCGTATTACTTTTTCATTGCCGTAGATAACGGACTGCGGGTTCTTGCTCTGGATATTCGACACGGTGATAAAGGCGGGCAGTAGCGTGCCGTTCTGATCTTCGATATGAAAATATTTTTGATGTTCACGCATTGAGGAAATAAGCGCTTGCCTTGGGACCGCGAGGAAGGCGGTGTCGAATGTGCCTCTGAGCGCGACCGGCCATTCCACGAGACCCGCGACTTCGTTGAGTAAATCGTCTTCCACAATAGCGCATTCACCGTCTGATACGAGCGCGTTAACTTGCGCTGAGATCAACGCCTTTCGCTCCTCGACGGAGGCAATGACGTGTTGCGCTCGCAACGTCTCCTCATAGGTGTCGGCACTGTCCAGCTCAACGGCTTGATCACCGTGAAAGCGGTGCCCTCGAGTGGTTCTACTGGCGTGCAGTCCAAACAGCGACAGGTCGATGGTGTCACTGCCGTAAAGCAGCACTAACCATTGAACAGGGCGCAAAAACTCGTGACGCTCCCTACCCCAGCGCATCCGTTTCGACACGGGAATTTGATTCACGGCTTGACTCACTATGGCCGGGAGAACGTCCACTGAGACAGCACCTTTAACGGCTTTGACCGTGCCCAATCGCTCACCTTTGTCGGTAACGATGGATTGTAAGTCTGAGGGTGCTATACCCTGCTTTTTAGCGAATCCAATAGCGGCTGGCGTCCACTCTCCCTCAGCATTTCGGGCAGCACTTATCGGGGGGCCAAGCACCGCTTGTTCAGTGTCTTGCGCGCTTTCTTCAACGTCGGTAATGAGTACCGATAGTCGTCGAGGTGTTGCTAAAACGCGCGCCTTACCTATGGATAAGCCGTTGTTGGTCAGGCCCATAACCAAGGCCTCGGCAAGGGCGTCCGCCATTGCGCAATATTCACCCGCTGGCAGTTCCTCTACGCCCAGCTCAAATAAAACCGTACGCGAACTCACGAGCGATCCTCCTCAACAAGTCTAGCCAACGCAGCGGCCGCAAGATCTTCATCGGCGAGGGGAAATCCAAGTTTGGCGCGAGATCCAACATAGCTTTGAGCTGCGGCGCGGGCCAGTGTCCGCACTCGCAAAATGTACCGCTGCCGCTCAGTCACCCCGATCGCGTGGCGTGCGTCGAGTAAGTTAAAGGTGTGCGAGGCTTTCATGACGAACTCATAGGCTGGGAGTGGCAGATCAAGAGCGACTAAGCGTTGTGCTTCACGCTCGCAAAAATCGAAGTGAGTAAACAAATGGTCTGTGTCAGCGTGTTGGAAGTTATACGCGGACATTTCCACCTCGTTCTGATGGAAAACATCGCCGTACTTGATCGTACCGGTGGGCGTTTCTGACCACACCAAGTCGTAAACAGAGTCGACATCTTGCAGGTACATGGCAAGTCGCTCAATGCCGTAGGTAATTTCGCCGGTCACGGGTAAGCATTCAAGGCCACCGGCCTGTTGGAAATAAGTAAACTGCGACACTTCCATGCCGTTGAGCCACACTTCCCAGCCCAACCCCCAGGCGCCTAGCGTGGGTGACTCCCAGTTGTCTTCAACAAATCGGACGTCATGTTCGAGCGGGTCCAGCCCGAGGCGCTTTAAGCTTGCAAGATACCGTTCTTGAAAGTCCGCAGGTGATGGCTTCATAACCACTTGAAACTGGTAGTAGTGCTGGAGTCGGTTAGGGTTCTCACCGTACCGGCCATCTTGCGGGCGGCGACTCGGTTGAACGTAGGCCGAATTCCAGTTCTCGGGACCCAGGGCCTTCAGAAACGTTGCAGGGTGAAATGTGCCTGCGCCCACCTCTAGGTCAAGCGGCTGCATAATGACGCAACCGTTTTCCCCCCAGAAACTTTGAAGCTCTAGGATTAGCTCTTGGAAAGTTAGTGAACTCACTTCAGTGTCCCGACATGTCAATGGAACAAGTATACCGCGGCCAGCACTGGCATAATATCGGCAACCAGGGCGAATTAAGCGCATCTCAGTGGCAAAGAATCACAATTCACTCAAATTTCGATTAAAAGATGGACTGGCGGTTTCAGTCTTACGTCTCCTATTGCTCGTGTCCTCGGTATTGCCATTGGAGGTCTCCCGAGCCATCGGGCGTGCTTTTGCGAGGCTTTTGCTCGTCGCAGATACTCAGACCGTGCGGATCGTGCGGCGTAATATTGATCTGGCTTACTCCCACTTGTCGCGCGACGACAGAGTCCGTCTGGTGAAAGAGACGCTGAGTGAGCAAGGTGCCCTCGTCTTTGAACTTGGACACGTTTGGCGTCGTTCAAGCGCTTATATCCTTTCAAAACTGCGCGTGGTGGGCCTTGAGCATTTAGAATCCGCGGCCCGAGACGACTGCGGTGTCTTGGTATTGGCGCCGCATGTTGGCAACTGGGAAGTACTCTCGCATCACCTAGTGACGCAGGGCGATTTGTTATGTTTGTTCGAGCCATCCAAATTGCCGTCGGTGGGTCGCGACGTTTTGGCAGCAAGGCAGCGTGCCGGCGGCGCATACGTGCCGACCACACCAAAAGGGCTTGTGAAGCTTGTTCGACACTTTAAACGGGGTGGCTTAACAGGGATTTTGCCAGACCAAGTCCCCGGGCATGAGTCAGGGGGACTCAACGTTCCGTTTATGGGGGTTGAGTGCTTTACGGCAAGCTTGTGCGCGAACTTACTGGCTAAGTCGGGCGCCCGTGCCGTAATGGCCGGCGTTTTTCGGGTGAAGGGCGGTTGGGAACTGGTGTATCAACCGGCGTCAAATGCGATTTATGAGTCTGATCTGAACGTGGCCTTGCGTGCAATGAATAACGATATCGAAACGCTCATTAAGGGACGCGATGCGCAATATCAATGGTCTTACAAACGTTTTAGAACCCTGCCTAAACGCGGGACAAATCATTATGATGGCGTGAAGACGCCGAATCGAGGTCACAGTTAATGCGTGTTTACACGGGGAAAGTTTTAGGGGCCTTTTTGGGTTTTATGACTCTCGGCGTGGTGGGTGGTCTGGTTGGGTTTTTTGTGGGTCACATGTTCGACTCCGGCTTGGTTCGTGCGATCCGGATGACAGGTCCTGATGGCCTACACGCACTGCAGCAAGAGTTTTTTGATACAACATTTATTATGTTGGGCTACATTGCCAAGGCCGATGGGCGTGTTACCGAGTCGGAAATTGCGCAGGCAGAAAGTATGTTTGCACAGCTGCGGCTTACACCTTCACAGCGTGCGTCTGCCATAAAGCGGTTTCAGCGTGGTGCCGAGCCCCAATTTGACCCTGCCGAAGAGCTTTTGCGGTTCCGTCGAACGGCATCCTTGCGCCCACAGACCTCTCAAACACTTCTTCTGTTTCTCGTCAGCATGGGCTTGGCTGATGGCCAACTCGATGCTGCTGAGAGAGCAGCGCTTTCGCGCGTTGCTAAAAGCCTTGGTATTTCCGATGCGGTGTTGACGCGCATTATTAACATGGTGGCCGCACAAGCGAACTTTGGAGATCGACGGCAACATCAGCGCCAGCAATATCAACCCCAGCGCAGTCAACTCAGCGATGCTTATCAAGCGCTCGGTGTCAGTGCCAATGTTGATGACCGCGAGCTTAAGAAAGCCTATCGCCGCTTAATGAGCGAGAACCATCCCGATAAATTAAGCGCTCGCGGGGTGCCCAAGGAGATGGTCGATTTGGCCACTGAGCGATCACAAAATATTACGACGGCGTATGACCTGATTAAAGAATCGCGAGGTCTGAAGTAAGGACTTACCGCTTTACGGTCGCCAAAAAGTTGGCGTGAATAAGATCAGCAGCGTAAATATTTCGAGTCGCCCCAGAAGCATGGCGATGCACAAAATAACCTTCCCCATGTCGGTCACCGCTGAGTAATTCGCCGCCACTGAACCCAGGCCCGGGCCTAAATTATTAATGGCCGCCATTACCGCACTGACGGCCGATAGAAAATCAAGGCCGGTCCCCAGCATGCACAGCACTAAAATAAATGAAGAGAACATGTAGACGGCGAAGAAGCTCCATACGGCACTGACCACGGCCGGGCGCACCCGTCGATGATCGAGTTTTAGCGGTATGACGGCATTGGGGTGTAACAGTTGTCGGAGTTCTCGCATACCTTGTCTGAAGATGAGTAATATCCGCATGGCCTTCATTCCGCCACCGGTGGACCCGGCGCAGGCACCCATGACGCTGAGCATAATAAGGAAAATGGGGAGAAATGAGGGCCATATCGAAAAGTTATCGCTGGAAAATCCGGTCGTCGTTGCTATTGAAACAGTCTGAAACAAGCCGTGGATAATGGCTTTCTCGAGAGGGAGCGTTTCCATCACAACCAGCGTGGTGCAGGTAATGGCTATGGCAAATAGAATCATCCAGGAAAAGAACTTAGTTTCAGAGTCGACGCTGTAAACGCTCGGACTTCGCTTGGAAAAAGCGATGAAATGGAGGCCGAAATTGACGGCGCTAATGAGCATAAATAGGCTTGCGATCACCAGCACCACGTCACTCTGGAAAAACCCCATACTGGCGTCATGGGTTGAGAAGCCGCCAATAGCGATGGTCGAAAAAGCGTGGCTAATGGCGTCAAATGCTGTCATTCCGGCTAAGTAGTACGCGAGGGCACAGGCCACTGTCAGGCCAAGATAGATTGAAAAAAGTGCCTTGGCTGTCGAGGTAATTCTCGGTGTGAGCTTGCTGTCTTTTGCCGGGCCGTTGCTTTCTGCTCGGTACAGCTGAACACCACCAATGCCCAGCATAGGCAGCACAGCGACGGCGAGAACGATAATGCCGATACCGCCTAACCACTGAAGCAGCTGACGGTAAAGGAGGATGGATTGGGGCAGTGTATCCAAGCCGATGAGCACGGTGGCACCCGTCGTGGTGAGACCAGAGACAGACTCAAACACAGCATCAAAGACCGACACGTCGATTGCATCACTGAGCAGGAACGGCAGTGATCCGTAGAGACCCAGCACGATCCAAAATGCCGCCGTCACTAAAAACCCGTCGCGAATCTTCAGTTCTGACTCAGCGCTTTGCGTAAAAAGCCACAGTGCAACGCCGGAGGTCGCGGTCGCAGCGAAGGCCTGCCCAAATACATCGGCTGTCCCGTCTGCCTGAACCCATCCGAGCGTCATCGAGGGCAAGGTGCCCAGACTAAAGAGCATCAACAGCAACCCGA
>ENA-UZWV01013315-UZWV01013315.1-metagenome-genome-assembly--contig:-Day-3-1m-contig-13315_pt2 | contig 10167 bp, 9 predicted proteins | sample MGYA00260342_ERZ794902 | MGnify/ENA metagenome assembly ERZ794902
CCCAGAATACAAGCATTTTTTCCTTTATTGAGTTCAAAGTCATTGAAAACTCTACCCGTAGTAAGGTCCCATTGATTGATTTCAAAAAAGTCTCCCATCACAGCGGTAGCTTTTACATCAGAGATTTCTTCTATTCCGCTTTTGGCTTTATTGCCACCGAATTCAAAGAAGAAAGCCGTGTTTTTTACAATTTCCGAATCACTCTCTTCTCTAACTACTTTATATTCTCTTATGATTGTTTCTGGACGATTGAGGTAGTCCCACCATTGATAGCTACCTCCAAAACCCCAAGGCCATTTCTGCACATAGACTATCTTGTCACCCAGTTTGTCCACATTTTGTCTGATGTTTTGCTCCAGAGAGTGGGTGGCTGTGAATATAGCAACGATGCAGAATATCCCAATCGTGATGCCCAATACAGACAAACTACTTCTCAATTTATTAGAAGATAAAAATTTGAGTGTAAGTGTGATTGCTTCCCGTATGGAATCCAGTTGCTTCATTCGTTTCACAAGAGTAGTTATGTAATTAACAATTGAAGATAGCTTTCGCTGAATTTTGTAAAAAAATAGCCAAACACCGAACGAGAGATTGAAGAGATAACCTGCTGAAATGGATGGAGATTTGAGCGGTATGTTTACTTTCTAAATAAAGGCTTGACTTACGCACTTGAAAACCTTATTTTTGCAGCCTTTTTTGCACGTATTTTTTCCAAAAACAACTAAATGAAATTATCAGAATTCGCTTTTGAATTAGCCCCAGAGAGAGTAGCAAATACTCCATTGTATAACAGAGATGAGTGTAAGCTTATGGTAGTAGACAAGGAGAAGAAAACCGTTGAACATAAGAAGTTCAAGGATATTCTTGATGAGTTTGACGAAGGAGATGTAATGGTATTGAACAATGCTAAGGTCTTCCCAGCACGTCTCTATGGTAATAAGGAAAAGACAGGAGCTAAGATTGAAGTATTCTTGCTTAGAGAGCTTAATCAAGATCTTAGACTTTGGGATGTATTAGTAGATCCAGCAAGAAAAATAAGAGTGGGTAACAAGCTTTTCTTCGGAGAAGATGAGCTCGTAGCAGAGGTGATTGATAACACAACTTCAAGAGGACGAACTATTCGTTTCCTTTTTGATGGTACAGATGCAGAATTTAAGGCAGTAGTCAATAAACTAGGTCACACTCCAATCCCAAAATATTTAGAGCGTGAAGCTACTCAGGAAGATGCTGAGATGTATCAGACCATATTTGCTGATGTAGAAGGAGCTATCGCACCTCCAACGGCTGGACTCCACTTCACAAAGGCATTAATGATGCGTTTGGAAATCAAAGGCGTAAATTTTGCCAAGATAAACTTGAACATTGGGCTTGGAGCGTCAAGACCAGTGGAAGTAGAAGATCTCACAAAACATAAAATGGATAGTGAGCATTTTTCTATCACTCAAGAAGCTGCGGATATTGTAAACGAAGCAAAGACCAATAAGAAAAGAGTCCTTGCAGTAGGTTCTAGTGTAATGAGAGCGTTAGAAAGTTCAGTTTCTGCATTCGGAGCATTGAACCCAGATGATAGATGGACAGACAAGTTTATCTATCCACCTTATGAACCACGTATATCAAATTGCTATTTGACCAACTTTCACTTGCCACAGTCTACACTTATGATGCTTACTTCAGCATATCTAGACGACCATAAATTGGCGATGGAAGTGTATAATTCTGCTGTCAAAGAAGGGTATAATTTCCTGTGTTACGGGGATGCTCTTTTGATAAAATAAGAGATTGGCACTATATTAGTGCAGCAATAATCAGTTTTAAACCACGGATAAGATGGAAATATTACTCATAATACTTCTCGCTATTACTGCCTATTTACTAGGGAGTATGCCTAGCAGTGTGTGGATAGGTAAGGCTTATTTTGGAATTGATGTAAGAGACCACGGTAGTGGAAATGCCGGGGCTACCAATACATTTAGAGTACTTGGAACACAGGTTGGAATTTTTGTTCTCTTTTTAGATATCGTAAAAGGTGTAACCGCAGCAAGTCTAGTACATTACTTGGATTTTGTGATGCCGGGTACCCACCGATTTATAAACCTCCAATTATTATTTGGTCTTCTAGCAGTAGTGGGGCATATTTTCCCTGTATTTGAGCAATTCAAAGGAGGGAAAGGTATAGCTACTTTATTTGGTTTAATGATCGGGATACATTACGTACTTGCATTGTCTTGCTTAGCACTATTTATTGTAGTCTTATTACTTACCAAATATGTTTCCCTTAGTTCAATTTTGGCAGCAGTAGCGTTCCCCATTTTTACCATATTTGTATTCAAAAGGGATGAACCGTTGTTTATCGCTTTTGGTATAGCCGCAGCATTACTTGTAGTGCTCACTCATAAGAAGAATATAACTAGACTTATAAACGGAGAAGAAAGCAAAGCAAACTTATTTAAGAGTAAGACATGATTTGGAATATTAATATAGAAGAGCAGACAGACTTCGAGATACTGGTAGATACAGACCTCGGGTCAGAAATCATTTTGTACAATGATGATGTGAACACTTTTGATCACGTTATTCATTGCTTGGTAAAATATTGTAAGCACTCTTCAGAACAGGCAGAACAATGCTCGTTACTCGTACATTATAAAGGCAAATGTTCTGTAAAAAAAGGCTCGGAAATAGAACTTATTCCCATCTGCAGTGCCTTACAAGAAAAAGGACTTAGTGCTACTATAGAACAGTCTTAGTACTGCTCGTTTTCGTTTGGGAAGTCTACAGACTTCACATCTTTGATGTACTGCTCTACAGCACTTTTCATATCTTCATAAAGATTCAGGTATCTTCTTAAGAAACGTGGTGAAAACTCTTTGGTCACACCAAGTAAATCGTGTAGTACCAATACTTGACCATCCACATCCGAACCTGCACCTATACCTATTACGGGTATTGTGAGATCTGCTGCGACTTCTTTGGCAAGTTTAGCAGGTATTTTTTCTAAGACTATAGCAAAACATCCTGCCTCCTCTAGAAGTTTAGCATCTTCCTTCAGTTTTGATGCTTCTTCTAATTCTTTGGCTCTTACCGTGTAGGTCCCAAACTTGTAAATACTCTGAGGAGTAAGTCCTAGGTGACCCATTACAGGAATTCCTGCAGATAAAATTCTTTTTACAGACTCAATTACTTCAGAACCACCTTCTAATTTTACAGAGTGTGCTCCACTTTCCTTCATTATGCGGATAGCACTTCGTAGTGCTTCTGAACTATTCCCTTGGTAGCTGCCAAACGGCAAATCAACTACTACGAGGGCACGGTCAATTGCACGGAGCACAGATTGAGCGTGATAGATCATATGATCCAAGGTGATAGGAAGCGTACTATCGTGTCCTGCCATTACATTACTGGCAGAATCACCTACGAGTACTACATCTATGCCTGCATCATCCACTATTTTAGCGTAGGAGTAGTCATACGCAGTAAGCATCGAAATTTTCTCTCCACGATCTTTCATCGACTGAAGTTGGTGGGTAGTCATCTTTTTGATTTCTTTTTTAGCAGTACTCATTTCTATTCCTTTAAGTTTATCAAATATTTAAGTCGTTCTATCTCTATAAGAAGTATATTGTTGGTGTCTTTAAGAGTTGTGTTCTCTTGTTCCATAGCACTGACGTTTTGTTTCAGAGACTTATTTTCTTTCTTAGATTCAGCCAATATAGAAGTTAAATTTAAAACAAGATCTCCATTACTGCCTTTTTCTACATCTTCCTTCATAGACTCTAAATAGGATAAGCGTTTCTTAGACTTATTCAATTCTCTAGATAGGGAATCGGTCATTGCTTTGAGTATTTTATTAGAAGACTCCAGTGACTTATCTCTTGTAGTGAGTGTGGTGTCATAGGTAAGCGTGCTATTGCATTTATTTAGCTCTTTCTCTAGATTTTCTATCGTGACTTGCTGTCGATTAATTTTTGTTTTAAATATTAAAATAATCTCTTGAAACTCTGTATCCACACTCTCATTAGATTCTGTGTTTTTGGGATCCTTGTTGAGCACCTTATCTATGCTGTTTTCTTCTTTTGTGAAGGCAAAATCATTATACACCAATGTGTCGATAAATGATGCAGAGACGTTTTGGCCTTTGCTTAAATGTGACAAACATATTATCAGCAGAAATGATAGAAATCTCATATATTTTATCAAGGTTTGCAAAGCTAAACTAAAAATATGCAAAACACGATTTGGGTATACCTCTTAACAGCGGCTTTTTTATTGCCATTTTACTCTTGCGATAATGAGTTAAATGTTGCGGCTGACTGGGAAGAGATAGCTGTAATCTATTCTGCACTTAACCCCACGGATGATACCAACTATGTGCGTATTCAAAGAGCGTTTTTAGATGAATCACAAAGTGCCTTCAAATTCTTGAACGATCCCGACTCTTTGTACTTTGATACTCTAGAGGTTTACATAGAGGAATACAGCAATGGAAACTTTTCTAAGAAGATAGATTTAAGGCTTATAGATGGTAATGATGTAGGCATCGAAAAAGACACTGGAGTTTTTTACAGTGATACCAATCCACTTTATTTTACCGACGAAGAAATTCGTCCATCTACATTTACCACAGATATTAGTTACTACATTACTGTTACCAATCCCAAGACCGGTTACACTTGTCGTTCGTCTACAGAAAGTGTAGGTCAGGCGGAAGTATACAATCCTATCAACAATACATCTTCACGAACGATACAGCCTAAAAGTAATGATGATAATAGGGTGTATGTAAACTTCAAGGAAGGAAAATATGTTAGAGCTTATACACTGGACATGACCATTCGAGTAGAAGAGACTGATACAAGCGGTGCCCAAAAGAAAGAAATAAAAACGGTCAATTGGAGAATGGTCAATTTAGGAAAGACTCAGAGAATTCAGGGTTTTGAAGATAAAATATACCTGGTTCCGTCGGTTAATTTCTTTTCTGCACTTTCATCTCAGTTGGAAGCCAATCCAAATATTGAAAGAAGATTAGTGGACTATGATTTGACTTTTTATGGCGTTTCAGATGATTTCAATACCTATCTAAGTGTTTCTAGACCTTCAATTGGGATAGTTCAAAAGAAACCTGAGTTTACCAATGTAGAGAATGGACTTGGACTATTTACATCCAGATACATCACACGGTTCGAAAATAGAATCTTTGATCCTTCTACTGTGATAGAGATTCAACTGTCAGAAAACACTAGTAATTTAAATTTCGTAAAGTAGTTTGTGCCTTTTTGGCATAAATGGCATTCTATTTTGTCAGAGAGATTCTATTCTCTGCATTTGGCATTGAACTTGTTTCTTGTGGGATAACTAATAATTGAAAAGTTAAGAAATGAGTAAAGTAATAGGAATAGACTTAGGGACAACCAACAGCTGTGTTTCTGTAATGGAAGGAAATGAGCCTGTAGTAATACCTAATAGCGAAGGAAGAAGAACAACGCCATCTATTGTAGCCTTTATGGACAATGGAAACGGTGAGCGAAAAGTCGGAGATCCAGCAAAAAGACAAGCAATTACCAACCCGCAAAATACCATTAGCTCTATCAAGAGATTTATGGGTTCTACTTTTACGGAAGTAGCAGAAGAGGCGGGTAAAATGTCTTACAAAGTGGTAAAAGGAGATAATGATACTCCACGTGTTGTAATAGGAGATAGAAAGTATACTCCTCAGGAGATTTCTGCAATCGTACTTCAGAAAATGAAGAAGACTGCTGAAGACTACTTAGGTACATCTGTAACAAGAGCAGTAATCACTGTACCTGCATACTTCAATGATAGCCAACGTCAAGCTACTAAAGAGGCTGGAGAAATAGCCGGATTGAAAGTAGAGCGTGTGGTAAATGAGCCGACCGCAGCAGCATTGGCTTATGGTTTAGATAAGAAAGATGTAGATCAAAAAATAGCTGTATACGATTTAGGTGGAGGTACTTTCGATATTTCTATCCTAGAATTAGGCGACGGTGTATTTGAAGTGAAGTCTACTAATGGAGATACGCACTTAGGTGGTGATGACTTTGATAGAGTAATCATGGATTGGCTGGCTGAAGAGTTTCAGTCTGAGGAAGGTATTGACTTGAGAAAAGATCCAATGGCACTTCAAAGACTTAAAGAAGCTGCTGAAAAAGCGAAGATAGAATTGAGTAGTGGTACTCAGACTGAGATTAACCTTCCGTACATCACGGCTACTGATAGTGGCCCTAAACACCTTGTTCGTTCAATGACACGTGCAAAGTTTGAGCAATTAGCTGATGATCTTATCCGTAGAAGTATGGAGCCATGTAAGCAAGCTCTCAGCGATGCTGGATATACAGCTAGTGACATAGACGAAGTAATCATTGTAGGAGGTAGTACTCGTATCCCTAGAATTCAGGAAGAAGTTCAAAAATTCTTTGGAAAGACTCCAAGTAAAGGAGTAAATCCAGATGAGGTAGTAGCTATTGGAGCAGCTATACAGGGTGGTGTATTGACAGGTGAGGTAAAAGATGTACTTCTACTCGACGTGACTCCACTTTCACTAGGTATAGAAACAATGGGCGGTGTATCTACTGTTTTAATAGAGTCTAACACGACTATTCCTTCTAAGAAGTCACAAGTATTTTCTACTGCAGCTGATAACCAGCCGAGTGTAGAAATTCACGTACTTCAAGGAGAGCGTAGTATGGCAAAGGATAACCGAACTATAGGAAGATTCCACTTAGATTCTATTCCACCAGCACCTAGAGGAGTTCCTCAGATTGAAGTAACTTTTGACATAGATGCCAATGGTATTCTAAACGTAAGTGCTAAAGACAAAGGAACTGGAAAAGAGCAGAACATCAGAATAGAAGCAAGCTCTGGACTTAGTGAGGAGGAAATAGAAAGAATGCGTAAAGAGGCAGAAGCAAATGCAGATGCTGATAAAGAAGAGAAAGAAAAAATTGACAAGCTGAATACAGCAGATCAATTGGTATTCTCTACTGAGAAGCAATTAAGCGAGTATGGAGATAAGATGCCTGAAGATAAAAAAGGTGCTATCGAAGCTGCCAAAGAAGAGTTGAAAAAAGCTCACGCTGCAGGAGATTTAGCAGGTATCGATACACATTCGGAGACTTTGAACAAAGCTTGGGAAGCTGCAAGTCAAGACATCTACGCTGCTCAGCAAGCTGCTGGTGCAGACGGAGGGGCAGAAGGAGCAGGACCTGAAGCAAATGCTGGAGGCGAAGCGACAGGTGATGATGCTAAGGATGTAGAGGACGTAGACTTCGAAGAAGTTAAATAATCTTTACTAAATGGAATTCGTTGACTTATCGGTCAATGCAACTAAAAGAGCCACTCATTGAGTAGCTCTTTTTTTGTTAATAGCTGATTACAAAAACCAATGTGTACTTTAGTTGTTTTTCGTCTAAAGTATTAGTAAAATTTTTGACAAACTGTTCAATTCAGCACTGATTTTTTATCACTAAGATAAGATTGGATGAAATTGATAATCCTACAGGAATGAGCAGTGTGTTAAAAATCAGTTAACTTTACCCAAACCTAATTGTAGAAGAAAATTGAAACTTTCCGTATTAAAAGAAACTGATTCAGGTGAAACTAGAGTAGCCATTGTTCCCAAATCAATTTCAAAACTAGCTAAGCTTGGTTTTGAGGTTATCATTGAAAAGGAAGCAGGAAAACACGCGGCATTTACTGATTCAGACTATACTGACACAGGTGCCTCTATTGCAAACTCTTCTAAGGAGGCAATCGAAGCTGCAGATGTCATTGTAAAGATTAACCCTCCGTCATCAGACGATTTGGCCAACTTAAAAAAAGGTCAAGTATGGATTTCTCAGCTATTTCATAGGCTGAATGAAACGTTGGTCAGGGAATTGGAATCTAAAGAAGTAAAAGGACTTAGCTTAGATGCTATGCCTAGAATAAGTAGAGCACAGAGCATGGATGTACTTTCTTCTCAGTCTAACTTATCAGGTTATAAATCGGTGATTTGTGGAGCAGATAATTTAGGAAAAATATTTCCTATGTTAACTACTGCTGCTGGAACGATTACACCAGCCAAAGTACTCATTTTTGGAGTTGGTGTGGCAGGCTTACAAGCTATTGCCACCGCGAAACGACTTGGAGCAATAGTAGAGGCGACAGATGTAAGAGTGGAATGTAAAGAGCAGACAGAATCACTTGGAGCTAAGTTTATCACGGTAGAAGATGATGGAGTGAAAGTAGAAGGTGGTTATGCTCAGGAAGTCTCAGGTGAATATCTGGCTAAGCAAAAAGCTGCTGTTAACAAATCGTTGGCTCAGGCTGACCTGGTGATAACTACTGCCTTGGTGCAAGGGGCTAAATCTCCAATACTCATTAGTGAGGAACAGATAGGAATGATGAAAAATGGGTCAGTTATTGTAGATATGGCTGTGTCTAAAGGAGGAAATACAGCAGTGAGTAAAGCTGATGAAGTGGTGAATTATAATGGAGTTAAAATAGTTGGCGTATCAAATTTCCCAGCACAGATTCCGACAAATTCAAGTGAATTGTTGAGCAGAAATATAGATACTTTTTTATCGCATATGATGGAAGACGGCAATTTCAAATGGGATATGGAAGATGAAATAACAACTGGAACCTTAGTGACTAAATGAGAAAAAAATGAATGAATTAATACAGTTTTTTACCGAGAATAAGGAAATGATTTTCATAGTCATCCTTATGATTTTTGTGGGAGTGGAAGTAATAGGTAAGGTCCCTGCGGTACTCCATACGCCATTAATGTCTGGAGCCAATGCTATTCATGGAGTCGTTATTGTTGGAGCTATTATAGTGATGCTGCATACTTCTCCCGATAATTTTATGGCACTCGCATTAGGCTTTATAGCCGTTTTTCTAGGAACGCTGAATGTTGTCGGCGGTTTTGTAGTGACAGATAGAATGTTGGAAATGTTTAAAAAGAAAAAATAGCAGGATATGAATTTTGAATTAATAAACATTATCTATCTCATAGCATCGGTAACTTTCATATTAGGACTGAAGATGCTCAGTAATGCAAAGACTGCTAGAAATGGAAATCTATTAGCAGCTGCTGGTATGGTTGCTGCTATCATTGCTACTATTGTTTTTCACGAAGGTGAGATAAGTCCAATTATTTATGGTCTAATTTTCGGTGCAATAGCACTAGGAACCGTAGTAGGTTGGTTGACCGCAAAACGTGTACAAATGACCAAGATGCCTGAATTAGTGTCGTTATTTAACGGAATGGGTGGTGCTTGTGCTGCTTTGATAGGATTACTTGAGTTTCCACTAAACACTGGTAACCCAACCAAAATAGCTGTTATTTTAGCTGGTTTGGTTATCGGTTCTGTTTCTTTTAGCGGGAGTATGATTGCTTGGGCAAAGCTGAACGGTAAGATCAAAAAGGCTATTCGTTTACCACAGTATAACATTTTAAATACTATAATATTGATAGGTCTGTTTGCCTACGGTGCATGGGTTGTATGGACAGGTACAGGTAGTGAAACTCACCTTTATATTTTGTTCGCAGCGGCCTTAGCCTATGGAATTTTGTTTGTATTGCCTATTGGTGGTGCTGATATGCCTGTGGTCATCTCTTTATTGAATTCTTTCACAGGTCTTGCTGCTGCTTTTGGTGGTTTCTTATATGATAATCAGGTGATGCTAACAGGCGGAATTCTTGTAGGTTCTGCAGGAACATTGTTGACTCTGGTGATGTGTAAAGCGATGAATAGACCCTTGTTCAATGTGATTTTCGGAGCATTTGGTGGAGCGGCTGCAGCATTAGGTGAAAGTGGTCCTCAGGGCAATGTCAAGGAGGTAGGAGCAAGCGACTTGGCAGTTCAAATGAACTACAGTAATAAAGTGATTATAGTTCCAGGATATGGACTTGCTGTAGCTCAAGCACAGCATGTAATCAAAGAACTTGAAACACTTTTAGAGGAAAGAGGAGTAGATGTTTCTTATGCTATTCATCCTGTTGCTGGTCGTATGCCTGGGCATATGAATGTCTTACTAGCAGAAAGTAATGTAGAGTATGATAAACTTAAGGAAATGGAAGACGTAAATCCGGAGTTTTCACAAACGGATGTTGTACTCGTGGTTGGAGCAAATGATGTTGTCAACCCAGCGGCTAAGACTGAT
>ENA-UZWV01011080-UZWV01011080.1-metagenome-genome-assembly--contig:-Day-3-1m-contig-11080_pt1 | contig 10144 bp, 3 predicted proteins | sample MGYA00260342_ERZ794902 | MGnify/ENA metagenome assembly ERZ794902
AATTAAAAAATCTATCGCTGAAAAAGAAGAGATATGGTTCGAGATCCAGCAGGAGATAGAGCAATGCAGCTGAATACAGATGTTTGAAAAAAAGTTCAAACAGACAAACTAACCCTCTGCCAGACAATCGCCCACACAATATGCCATTGAAAATATTTTTTTTGATATTTTTTGAAAGGTTAAGCTCACAAAATTTAAGCTTAATTTCGTAAAATCGGTAATGGCCTTACTTTTTTATCGTTTTTTTGGTAGCCAATAGTGTTACTGCCAAGACAAAATCGAGTATCTTGTTAATCATGGCAGAAAATATGAATTCCAGAGTTGGCGCATTTGGCGATAATATTGCTATCACGCCCCATTTAGATCATCTTGCTCGCATTAGTATTCGCTCATCTAAACATTTACCACCGCTGGCGTCTTCGCCTCAGTCGCGCAGAACATATTCTTGGAGTTCATCAAATATGTTTTGGCGCTAAGCATTTACGCACTCGCTCATATAAGCTATCAACCTATCGCGCAGTGCGCTATTGCTGGGCAGAGAGTACGTTAGTACAGTTTCAGTCTGAGAGTTAAACTTTGCTAGCTCGAGCCTAGCAGATGGAGTCAAATTCTAAAATTTAGGTGATGAATTCATTAAAAGCTACATCATTAATTATCGGTGACTCATCGTTATATATTGAATTATCAACGTATACCGCAGTTGATTTTATACCTACATCCCAATTATCTCCATCCAATAGAGCGCCGTCATCAATAGTTGTATAATTCAACAACTCATCCAATCCATCCTCGTAGAGAAAGTTACCAGCAGTAAGATCATACTCTGTTTTTGTAGGCTTTGAAAAACCCTGCTGAGTACTTTTTACTGCAGACTGAAATTGTTGATTTTGAGATGTTAACTCCCCAGGTATCAATGAAAATATAAATGTCTCTATTTCCTGGCTAGTGGTTCTAAGTGCATCAAGTGCTAAAGCCGAGTCAACCAAAGCATCATCCCTATACTCAAAAAGGTACCTTAATACCAAAAGTCCATCTGTTAAGGCATCAACATTTCCATTTCCATCAATATCAGCTATTTTATAGGCAGAGACAAGATGGCTCTCCACTTCCTCGGGAGTTAGTGGAGAGTTATTAGCTATAGCATTGTTGGTTAACGAATCACCCCTATACTCAGACAAATAGCGTAATAGCAAGAGTCCATCTGTTAAAGCATCGACTTCTCCATTTTGATCAAAATCTATGGTGTAATTCTGAATAGGAATATTTTCTGAGACAGATAAAAACAACCCACCGGCGGAGGCGGCCACTGGCTCACCTGACAAGTTATCTGCTGAAGAGGTAAAGGCTATTGAATAACCTGAAGAAGATACCACCCCACCTGTAACCCAATTGTTAGCTAAACTGCCATTTTCAGAGACAACCTTTGTAGTTCCAAGCTCTTGATCATAAACAACTAACTGTTGCGCACCAGTGGCAGCAGAAACTTCAGCGGAAATGGAAAGATAGCTTATAAACCTGCCGTCATCACTTGAAGAAAGAAATATAGAACCGCTTTCTAGCTCATTTTCTTCATATTTAATCCGCGTTAATTCATCATTATCATCAATAAAAAATGTATCCGGAGATTCATTAAAATCATTTTCACTAATATTTTCAGAACTACTTGTAAAAATAGTGCCCTGATTAGTTATTTTGATATTATCTTCTCGATCAACGAAACCGGATGCCTTACCCTCATAATCCATAGACATTAGCTCAAATGAAAAGCTACTGGACAAACCATTATCATTGAACTCGGACAACCAAATATATGCATCAGATTTGGAGTTGGATTGAGTGCTAACCCTAGTAGAATTAATATCTATTTTAGAGGGAGAGACAAAAGCAGCGTCTGAAGTAAAAGCTACTTTTACTAGATTTCCATTGACATCAATATCTTTCAAATAAGTTGGGTCTGTTACTTCACTATCACCAACATAGCTAATTCTTGTTATAAGGTTATTATGTAAATCAGCAAGATAGATATCACTTGAATCATTGGTGTCTGGAGCATTTTCCTCGGCAAGTTGCTCACTCGATGTTTGAATAGCTAAAAATCGACCATCCTCACTGAGCAAAAAGTCTTCGATTTTTATATCTAATTCTTCTCCGTAAAGTGTATGGATAAGATTATTAGAAACAATTTCATTATTTGATAAAGATACTAAACGCGTTTCACCAGTGCCTTTGGTTTCAACTAATGCAATTGCAAAAAGATTCTCAGAAGTACCTGATGTTTGAATTTGCAATACGTCAATTTCCCTAGCATTTCTCTCACCCGCTATTAGTTCATTAAAATTGACAACATATTCTCTGGAGTCGATATTAAACAGCCAAACCCCGTAGTGAAGGCCAAATGAGGGATCTCCATCGTCAGTGTATGTCGCTCGCACTACTACATATTGCTCATCCGCAGTAAAACCATAGGCCTCAAGCAACCTTAAAACGGACCCTCCTATTGAGAGGTTACTTAAATCAGGTGATGGAAGTTGAAAAAAAGTCATACAATTTACCTATGCCAACTTGTCTTATTTAAAGATTGAAATTTTAAATGCCAACAAAAACATCACCGCTTGAAAGATCTACACTATCTTCCTCTAGATCAATTTGAGCGACAGCAACAGCCTCTTCATCACCTGAACCATCAATATCAAACTTCAATGTTCCTTGCGCGCTGTCAAAGATAAAGTGGTCATTAAAATCTAAAGCCCTCGCACCGGCACCCATAACAAAAGAATCGGCACTCACCAGACCTGATGATAATAAGCCAAGCTCTTCTGCAAAGATTCCATATGAGGCTAAATCTAACACTATTAAGTCTTCCCCTGATGTAAAGTCCGTTATCAGATCGGCATCTATGCCGTCACCATTATTAGCAATAACGAAGGTATCAGATCCCTGACCTCCAATGAGTGTATCAATGCCGCCGGCACCATCAAGGATGTTATCCGCCATATTACCCACAAGGGTATTTGATAAACTATTACCAATTGCCATGGTATCCGCGATACCAACTAACTCAGCATTTTCGATATCATTAATTAGCGCAATATCTAAATTAGATCGAATTGTATCCACACCGCCCAAGTCAATAATGGTATCCATTAAATCACTTTGGACATAAATGTCATCGCCCAATCCACCCTCTAGAATATCTGCACCAATACCACCAGCAAGTATGTTATTGCCGCTATTTCCAATCAAATGATTATCTAAAGAGTTGCCACCCGCTGTAAAGTCACCACCCTCTTCAAGGGTAAGATTTTCAACATTTGAAGGTAATGTGAAGCTGGAGGCAGATAGAACATGATCAATACCCTGACCCACTTGCTCCACAACTTTGTCAGATTTCGCATTGACATAATAGGTATCATTTCCTTCACCACCTACAAGCAGATCAACGCCAGAACCTCCATCCAGTGTATCCTGACCGCCTTCACCAAATAGATTATCTCTACCGTCCTGTCCCTGAAGTTCATTATTTTCATCATTGCCCAGTAGGGTGTTATCTAAGTCATTACCCGTTAAATTTACCTGGGAAGCTGCACTGGCTTGAAGATTCTCTACATTATCTGGGGCAGTTAATGAAATTGAGGAAATGATGACATCCTTACCGCCAGACCCTCCCGAAATCACTTCGAGTGCGACATCGCCCAGTGAGTCAACAATATAAGTATCACTGCCAGGACCACCAGTCATAAAGTCTGAACCTGTTCCACCATCTAAGTAATCATTACCAGCAGAGCCGTCAAGTACATCATCGCCGTTTCCACCTATAACATAATCGTTTCCAAGACCACCAAGAAGACGATCATCACCTGCATTACCAACCAGTGTATCGTCACCATTCATGCCATAAAGGATGTCATCTGAAATACTTCCGTACAATTCATCATCGCCAACTGTGCCAGAATTAAAAGCAGTATCACCTTGAACTTCAAGATTCAGGCTCCAATTTGTTGCAGCACCCTGATCATCAACAGCCTGAATGGTTAAGGCTCCAATTGGACCATTAACATTTTCCTCTAGTGCAAATTCCAATCTGTTTAATTGATCAAAGGTTAAGATCTGATCAACTGATATAGCTTGCCCATCAAGGCTAACAGTGCCAAGTTGAGGTAACTCACCCACTCGAACAGAATTTAATACTGATTCAGGGTCAATCGGTTGTTGAATATCTAACTGAACGACCGACTGCTGCGGATAATCAATAATTAACTTGCTTGATTCAGTTGCAAACCGAGGAGCATCGTTGACTGCATCGACAAAAACATGAACCGATGATTGTGAAGAAACACCGTCGTCATCCATTGCCGAGTAGCGAACATATCCAGCATCACCATTATCATCCTCAGCAGTCTGGTAGAAAAGCTCAGTCATTTCATCTGCAGTGAACAGTGTTCCCACAGATACTTGATTGCCAAATTTGTCAATCAGCGCACCTAGACTTGGAATCTCTGTAATTTCAATAATGACGTCACCACCCTCAGGATCTTGAGGTTCAGTAATTTCAAGTGCAACTAGTCCCTGATCTTCACTAACGACAACTTCCCTAGAATCTTCAAGGATTGGTGCCTGATTATCACCAAATTGCAGCGTTAATATATCGGATGTGGATTCACCAAACTCATCAATTGCCTCAATTTTAAGTTTGATAATACCCAAGAAATCCGTTGGTGGAACGCCAGAGAAAGTCCCTGAAGCAGGGTCATAACTCAACCAATCAGGTAATTCTCCACCTGTCGCGTCACTGACGAATATTTCCATTTCGGAAGAAGTTTCACCATCTGCATCAGTGAATGCGTCGTCTGGCAATTGGTAATCAATACCCATGCCACTTTCAAGCTGAACTGTGCTATCGAAGATTGCACTATTGGCAACTGGCGGTTGATTACCAATTGTCTCGGCAAGATTTAATTCACCATCACTGAATACAATACGCTCAATACCACTCAGAGCATCTTCTCCATCATCGCCATTAGATATTTTATTATCTATCACAGTCACTGTTTCGGCGTTTGGATCCCAAGAAACACTGTATTCAGCCATCAATCCATTGTAGAAAGCAGTATCGCGGCCGGCGCCACCAACTAAAATATCATCGCCTTCACCGCCCTCAAGCACATCATTACCAGCGCCTGCATCAAGGTAATTATCAACAGAGTTACCTACCAAGTTGTCATTGCCTAATCCAGAAATAGCGTTTTCGACGATGGTCCAGTTAGCGATTGAATGGGTCGTCGAGTTGGCAGCAATCACACCTTGATAGAGATCGATATAAGCATCAAATCTGAGTGGCGACGCGTTAATAGTATCTTCACCATATTCATCCTCAAGAATGGATCCAGTTTGATTAGCAAAACCCTCATCAGTAAAGATATAGCTGTCATTGCCATCCTCTCTTTCACCAAATATTCTTAAGGATAAACTTTGAACTGTTCCGGTTTGTTCCGGACGAACATCGGTGACAGTAATGGTCCAAGTACCAGTAGCCTGCTCACCCCAGAATTGAACACTTGAAAAATCCCATAATAGGTGTGTTGGCACACCACTATCTTGACCACTTAATCCAAAGGGTCGCTCAGAATTCACTGTTGGCCTATCCATAAGCGTGGAAACAGTGCCATTGGGAGAAGTTAGAGTAATTTCTAGATCTCCCATGCGCTGATGCCTAAAATCAACACCCAACTCAACATGTTCTACGGAAAGATCACTATCAATATCAAATGTCATGGTATACGAAGAACCGTCACCATCAGGAATAGATTCGACCATACCGAACTTGCGTGCCGAGGCACTAATCTCATTAATTGAGGTGTTTGTATCAGTCCATGTTCTTGCCAATTGAACGGCAGTATAGGCGTCAACTAAACCAAAACCGGCTTTATCATTATACTGAAGACCACCAAGGTTCCAATCGCTAGCACCATTCGTCTTCCAGTCTTGCGCTTCAGGATGTGTTGCTGAATAAGCCAAAATCTTTTGCACATCTCTGTAGCCAAGATTTGGATTCGCCTCAAGCATCATGGCAACAATGCCAGATACCATTGGGGCAGAGGCAGAAGTTCCCGAAAAATCAGCGTAATAATCACCCGGCGATTCACCCCAACCTGGTTGATGTCTATCGGTAGTCATCATTCCAACCCCATAGGAGCTAACTAGCACATTGGCACCAGGCGTTGAAAAACTCGCCATTGTGCCATCTTTAGTTGCCGCACCTACGCTAATCACCTCGCGAGCATTTTGGAAGTTATGATAATTGGTATTATCACCCAAACCTGCACCGTTTCCTGCAGAAAATACAAAGTTGGTACCAAGACCATCACGGCCATTCTCGACACCCTTTCTTAGAGCAACCCAGCCAAAAGTTAAGCTAGTGCTATTAAAATTATCGGCAAATGGAGATGTGGCACCCCAGCTATTATTACTGATATCAAACTGCCACTGTAAGCTTAAGGCCTGAATCATTTGATCCCAAGACCACTTAACTCGAGTAGAGGCTAACTCGGCATCTGGAGCAACCCCACGAATACCGGTTTCATTATTTGCTTCTGCAGCAATAATACCCGCCACCAGGGTGCCGTGATTATCAAAAGGACCAATCAATATCGGGTATTTTGGGTTGCCGTCATTGGTATCAAACTGCGTGTCATATGCCAATGCAAAATCCATATTATTCTGCAAATCAGGGTGTGACATATCAATTCCATCATCAACAACACCAACTGTAATACCGGATCCAGTATACTCACCATCCAAATCAAATATTCCGGCTTGTTCAAGATACCACTGTGATGTTGCCAGCGGGTCAGCAACACCGCCAAATAATTCTCTTACTCGCGCAGTATAAGTACCTTCCTCAGCATATTTTGAGGAAATATCAAGGTAGAAATCACCGCTGGTGCTTGGTGAAATCTGCAACCGTGGGTCTTTACCGGCACCACTATTATCATCAAACGCGACTTCTTCGCCATTAAAATCAATTAAGCGGACTGAAGCATCCTTGAGCGTGCCACCTGCACCATCGCCATCAGCAAGAATATCTATGATATAAACTTTTCCAGCCTCTAGACTGACTGAGATCCAATCATGATCGCCAGCAACCTCTATCTCACCAGAGATAGGTTGTCCTGGAGCAACAACAACACCAGACTGTGTGTCTGCACTGATATCATCAACTAGGTTTTCATCACTGCCACGCAAGCGGGTATCCAAAGTATAGGTTCCGGTATTACCTGGAAGGTCAACCGCAGACATTTCAAGGAAATAACGCCCATCATTGAATACTGAGACTGAAAATTCAGTTCGACCAGTGAGTGCATCATAACTTGCAACTGATACTAATTGTCCAGAGTCATCAAGCAGCCGAACAGCAGCTTGAGCAAGGGTACCAAGCCCATCAAAATAGCCTTTTACAGAGAAATCATAGATATTTCCCTGAGTTAGATTAACCGCAATTAAATCATTATCACCAGCATTATCGATTTTACCCTGTATATTTTCATTAATAGCCACTACACCATGCTCAGCCTCATTAAAGTCAGCAATTGTATTGGGTAAATCATCGGCATTATCCACACCTAAATCGACAATACGTAATTGGTATCGACCTGTTTGGGTATCTTCAAGTGGCGCAACATTTAGACTTAACTTGCCACCTGTGACAGCAGTAAATTCTGCCGAATCAAAGAATGATGGATTGGTAAGTTCAGCACCTGCTGCAATAGCGACAGACTCAGACTCTCCGTCAGCAAGCCATGTCATACTTAGGTCAGCCGAGGGCAATGGCGCAACACTAGTGTCGCGCACTGCCACTGTTTCAATACGATAACTATGGCCCTCTTCGAGAATTGCCTCAAAGTTATCGCTATCACCACTTAGACCGATGGTTGCAATGGTAACGCTTTGCTTAATGGTTCCATTATCAGTGAAACTTAGACTTACTGGACCCTGCGAATCCTCATCTGAAGCATCACCAGTGGTTAATTGCAGACTATAATTACCCATTGCACCCGCACCGTCTACAACGCGCGCATAGTAGGTACCATTCTCTGGCACTTTGAAGGTAGCTACAGCCAATCCATTCTCTGTCTCAAGTCCATCGCCAAATGCCATCACTCGACCCTGGCTATCAATCACCTCTACCATAGGTCTACTTAGCATAGATCCATCAGCTAACTGTACATTGATTGACAGAACTTGATCCTCAACACCAGAAAAAGTAAACCAATCCTCATCAAAGTCGGTAGCAAGGCCTACAGAATCAAATGCTCTCACCCCAAAACTACCGTCATTCCACTGTATGCCACCAATAATGGTTTCATCCATAGTGATAACCGTAGCATCAGTTTGAGTATTACCGTGATCATCTGGCGCCCTTGTAATCAGGGTATAAGAACCAGTGTCAACACTGCCGTTGGCTGCCTTCACAACCAAATAATAAGTGCCCGATGCAGTGGGTGAATAGCCAAATGCTGGCTCATTACTAACCAGCATATTGTCAACCACTTGAAGAACTTGACCATCGGCTCCTCGAAGCTCAAGCACAGGGTCCTCTAGTGAACCGTGACCACTTGTAGAGGCTTTTACTCTAAACACATAGTGCTCGCCTGCATCCAATGAAATACCAAACCAGTCCTGATCATTTTTGGTTAATAAATTACCCGCAAAACTATCCCCAGGATTAAGAATTACCTGCGTGCTCAAATCATTGGGCACATCATCAGGTGGAAGATTGCGTTGAGAAACTGAAATCTCATAGGTTCCCATGCCGCGATTATTATTTGATGACACTTCAATATAGTAAGTATCTGTTGCCTGTGGCGCGAAGTAGAATTTTGCGTCAGTACCTAAGCCACCATTATTATCAAAATCTAATAATTGGCCATTGCTGTTAAATACACGAAGATAAGGGTCTGCTAACGTGCCAGAGAAACCTGCTAATCCAGACGCTTCCAATAAATACACCTTGCCCTCATCAAGCGTTACCTTAAACACATCTTTATCACCTGGAACACCAATATCGCCAGATAACGTCGAGGTATCAGCGGATCCAAATACCAAAGTGGTGGCTGTGTTATCCACAACAGAAGCATGGTCATCCTCTGGCGCTAGTGCTAGATCGATGGCGTAGGCGCCAATATCATATTTAAAGGCACTGCGTGCCTCCAAAAAGTAAAGACCATCATTGTCTGGGGTAAAATAAGACCTGGCATCAAGAGAGCCATTAAAATCATCAGCGCGATGGATAATATCCCCCGCAGCATTGCGGACAATCAGTAAAGGATCTCGAACAGGATCAAGTCTTGCCTCATCACTAATATCGCCCTTTAGATCAATTACATAGGTTGTATTGGCGCTAAGGCCAACCTGGAACCAATCACTATCAGCAATATAAGAAATAAGACCACTGGTCTGTTCACCCAGTGTAACCACCCCAGCTGTTAAAAGTGAATTTGCATAATCATCTGCAAGAGAGGAACCCTGCAAAATATAGGTTCCTTTTGAGGCATTGCCTGATGCCCCTGCATCTAAATAGTACCAGCCGCTATCGGGCGCAGAGTAATAAACATTAGCATCTGAACCTGTACCGCTATTATCATCTTGGCTTAATAATCGCCCTGTAACAGAACGCAAACTAAGCTGAGGATCATTTAGTGTGCCGCCCAGGGATGTCCCATCCATTGTAAAACTATAGGTCAATCCACTATCAAGCCAAACTTTAAACCAGTCATGATCGGTAAGTTGGTTAATCTCACTTTCAACTCTAAAGCTATTAGCAGCTGTCCATTCAATACGCTCGGTAGTTGAAATATTTCCAGCAACTGTATCCAGGCTTGTCTGAATTAACGTCCATGAGCCCTTATTAATTCCTGCAACATCTGTCACCGCAAGATAATAGGTGTCAGTCTCTGTCGGCCTAAATATGATGGCATCATCAGTCCCAGCTACATCTGCGGCTTGATCTATTCCCGCCTCTAAAACACGGCCTTGGCTATCTAACAACTGTAACTTGGGATCGACCAATGTACCTGAACCCGATGATAAGCCTTCTAGCCTAAATTCATACTTGGTCCCAGCAATAAGATCTGTTCGAATCCAGTCA
>ENA-UZWV01013200-UZWV01013200.1-metagenome-genome-assembly--contig:-Day-3-1m-contig-13200_pt1 | contig 10101 bp, 7 predicted proteins | sample MGYA00260342_ERZ794902 | MGnify/ENA metagenome assembly ERZ794902
CACGTCGCCGATGGGGCTTCGGCTGACAAAAGAAGGGCTCAATATGTCTATTGACGCTGGAAGTTTAGAGGCGGCGATGGCCATAGAAAATCGAAATCAAGTTCTGTGCTCTGGTACTGAGGATTTTAAAGAGGGATTACAGGCCTTTATGGAAAAGAGGCCTCCACGCTATTCCGACGCTTAACGCGTCAGTGCTCTAGGGAGTACATGAGGGGGCTACACCCACATATCGAGAGGGCTACGCGCCAAAGATCAATAGTTGATTGTGTGCTGGCATCGCAAGATCGGCTGTCAGATGAAGCCCCGTTTGCGACGCGAGGTGCTCGACCCACTCAAAGTCTCGTACCCCGCTTTCCGGATGACGTGCTTTTAGCCACTGATCAAACTGTGCATTGGACGGTGTGGTGAAGTTCCCCCGGTACTTAAAGGGCCCGTAAAGCAAGAGAAAACCGCGCTCACTGAGCACTTTCGACGCATTTCGCAGAAGACGCTCGCCAAGGGTCTTAGGGACAATGTGGAGCACGTTCGCTGAGTAAATTCGATCGACACGACTGACTGGCCAGATATCATCTGCGAGATCGAGTAACGCAGGAGGTGAAATATTATCACCGCCATAGGCTGCAATATTCTCGACGAGGTCGGGAAATCCTGCACCACGATCAGTGGGCTGCCACGTTAAGTTCGGCATTGCTTGAGCCAGGTGCACTGCGTGCTGTCCTGAACCACTCCCGATTTCTAAAACGGACAGATTGCCGGATAAATAGGGGCGTAGTGCCTGCAAAATATGATCTTTATTGTTGTCTGCCGCTGGAGAGAAGTGTTTCATGCGGGTCCTTTCCAAATATTCGTATCTGCGTTAAGTCAGGGTAATCGAGGTCTTGGCTTCGATCACTGTCGTCGTTGAGTTGTATGCGCTTTGCCACATGTTCACAGGATCTTGTTTGAGCTTTCTGGCTGGTTACTGGCTTTGAATCACGATCTTTACACCATAAATTTTTTGGACATTAAGGACTTTCGGCTGAGTGACATCGGCCCGAATGGCGACCTTAAACTCATTTTGTGCGAGCGAGACGTCCTTGACAAAGTGGACGTTATTCATGGGGTGTAGAGGCACTTGATTGGTCTCGATTCGTAGAATTCCCAATGCCCCGTTTGGGTGAGACTGCGCTTCACCCTCAGGGATTCGCAAGAGCCGCTCAGTGACGTCTTCGATATAAAAAGGCGCCGCTAAATCACAAGCGCCCATAAGGCGCCACATCACCTTAATTCCGTCCGGGCGAGTGCGGGTAAACATAAGACTGGGGGTAAAGACGTCACCTAGGTGTTGGCTGCGTTGTAACAACGCATCGAGACTCTCAGCTCGGACACACAGGTCCATGAATCCCTGCTTGCTACCAAACCATGTCATTAGTCGATTATTGAAGTCTTTGCGAAGTCGGCCTCTTAGCCGGAGTAATCCAAGCGCATTGGCACACTGAAATACGCGGCGAACGATTTTTGACTGCAGGGCAATAAGCTCAATGTAGGTGCCGTCAAAAAAGGCAATGATCGCGTTGTGCGTCGGTCCGTTTTTGCCGCCGCTGACGACATTGAATCCCTCATTGATGAAGGCCGATACAGCGTGGTCTAGGTCGTCCACAACGATCACGACATGATCAAATTGCACGAAACCCTCACTTGTTGGCCATGCCCGAGCAAAGGGGCGATATTAACCAGAGGAGGTCACAGAGTCACCGTGCTTTTTGTGTCGTGCGGCCAATCTGTCGAGCCTTACCTATGAGCACTGGGTCTGGATCGGGTAAGCTATGCAAAGGCGTTTAAGCGAGAATAAGTCGATGATTGACCCGTGTGAGACTAACGAATGAGTCATCCTTATGACTCGTTGACCCCTGATTGCGTGGTTGATTGTCTTGAGAGTATCGGCTTTGTCTGTGATCTTCGTCTTTTAGCGCTGAACAGCTACGAAAATCGTGTCTATCAGGTGGGTATTGAAGAGGCGCAACCGATTGTCATGAAGTTTTACCGGCACGGTCGATGGACTGACGCACAGATACTTGAGGAACATTCGTTTGCGCAAGAGCTTGTAGATCACGAAATTTCAGTTGTCGCCCCTATGCGGGTCAATGATAAAACGCTCCATCACGCCTACGGCCAACGGTTTAGTGTGTTTGAACGTCGTGGCGGCTATCCACCAGAGCTCGACAACCCCGACCACCTCTACCGACTGGGTCAGACCTTGGGGAGAATTCATCGTATAGGGCGCGCCAAACCGTTTTTACATCGACGAGACATCTCGTCAAAACGCATGGCTACCGAGTCCCGAATCTTTTTAGAGGAGCAGGCCGTGCCGCGTGAGCTGATAAACGCTTACAGTACCCTGGCAAAAGACTGCGAGCAGACAGCAGCATCGTTGCTCTCGACAATGACCAAGCGCGACATGCAACGGGTGCATGGCGACTGCCACACTGGAAACATTCTCTGGCGCGATGATACGCCGCACTTTGTTGATCTCGACGATTGCGTATCGGGCCCCGCTATTCAAGATATTTGGATGTTTCTCAGTGGTGATCGTTTCCAGCAGGAACGTCAGCTGAGTGAGTTTGTCTCGGGATACGAGGAGTTTCACGAGTTTGACCCTCGTCAACTCGCTTGGATAGAGGCCTTACGGACGCTAAGGATCATGCACCACGCATTTTGGCTGGCGTCGCGATGGGACGATCCCGCGTTCCCGAGGGCCTTCCCTTGGTTTGGCCAGGCCCGGTTTTGGTCCGATCATATTTTGGAGTTGCGTGAGCAACTTGGCGTCATGCAGGAGCCAACGCTTAGACTCTTATAGACGTCTTTTTTTACCATCGACCGCCGAAAATTCAATGCGCCACACCGATTCGTTGACGCACGGACGTTCATGGTTCCGTGTCGGCAGGGTATGCAAAAAGTGCTAATGTTGGGAGGTGTAACGACGCGCTCATTTTAATAAGGAGGAGCTATGACTCCGCTCCGTCGTAAAGACCTGATAATTTTTCTTCTCCTCCTCCTTGGGGTATCCAATACGTCGCACTCCGTTGTGTCCCCTGTGGCAGTGTCCAAGCCAAACATTGACTCCAGCATCGGTGTATTGACGGAAGATGGACTTGTTTTACCTCGTCGAGCACTCCCAGCGAGTCAGCGACTGAGAACGAGCAGTAGTTTTCCCCTAGACCAATACGATCAAGACTTGGGTTCGACCACGTTTCGCTGGAATCGCGCGACGATTAAACGCCCGTCGTTTAACGCCGTCGAAGATTTGGATCGAGCGGAGTTTGCTGCTCGACACTACTTAGCGTTAATGAGTGGGGTGGGCGCTGAGCATAAGAAGCAAGCGCAAACTGCAGACCTGACTTCACTTCACAATAGAGGTCGTGGCGCTATTGTCGCTAAGTTTGGACAGGCGCTTTTCGGTGTGGAGGTCTTTAATCGCGAGCTGAACATTTTGATGGATCAAGACCACAACATGGTGGCGGCCTCGGGGTATTTTGCGTCCGTACCTGCCGGTCAGATCGGCAGCCCAAAGCTGAGATCTTTCGGCTCGACGGATAGGGCGTTTTCAGCTGCGCTCTCGGATCTGGCCGACTCGCCAGTATCAGCTACGGTAGTTGATGCGAAGAGGCGTGGTCGTTTCGATGTGGCAACGCTTACGACCAATGTAGACCTTGAGCTTCGCGGACTCTTGCGGGCTAAGCGTGTGTATTTTCCAGGTGAGAGTGAGGTCATTCCCGCGCATTACCTTGAGGTGGGCGTGACACACCCGACTTCCGGCCAAGAGATGCTCTATAGCTTTGTTGTCGATAAAGACGGAGAGGTACTTTACCGCCGAAACTTGGTCGAAAATGAAGCTTATGAGTACGGCGTATTTGGGCGCCAAGCAGATCAGTCTCTTTTGCAAGGGCCGCATGGCGATGTCATTCCTAAGATCGATGAGGAGCCTGACGCGACAGACATCGTCGATATGACGGTAATCACTGTCGATGCACTCCCGATTTTGAGCACTGTCGATCCTTGGATTCCTGGATTCACCAATGCGCTGGAAGGCAATAATGCCTTTGCTTATGGTGATATCACGGGCGGTGATGAGAAGGACGAGACTGATATTTCCCCCGATCTTACCTCAGATCAGGCCTGGAACTATGTCTACGATCCCGTTAACGGTTCCACAAAGGACAATTACAGCGCGGCAATTGTGAATTTGTTCTACATGAACAACTACCTTCACGATTGGTGGTATGACCATGGATTTGATGAGCAGTCCTTCAACGCGCAGTTTTTGAATTACGACCGAGGTGGCGTTGGAGGCGATCCGCTGATCGTTCAAGGACAGGACTCATCGGGGTTTAACAACGCGAACATGTACACACCGGCGGACGGCGCGAGTCCGAGGATGCAGCAGTATTTATTCCTGTCGAAGGATATCGAGTACGGCGATGACTTTGGTTTGACGATCACCTCGCATCCCGAGATTGGTCTCATGGGTTTTACCGCTCCCGCAATGTTTGGCCCTCAGGTATACCCCACTCTGTCGGCGAGGCTCGTTGTGCCTACTGACGGTCTCGTGGGTGAGGGAGGTACAGAAACCGATGCCTGTGAGGCGATCACCAATGTTGAGGAGGTCGCTGGAAACATTCTACTTGTCGACAGCCCCACCGCCACGGATTGTACCTATGTCACACAGGCAGAAAATGCACGCATAGCCGGTGCTGCAGCACTCGTTATTGTGACTGACGATTACGTACTTTTCGGCGACGTGACACCAAATGTGGTCCCGACGGTTGGTGTTTCATTCAATGACATCGCACCCGTGCGCGCATTAATCGAAGCCTCCGAAGAGGTCACCGCTACGCTGCTGTCTAACGGCGCGCTTAAAGATTCTACATTTGATAACGGCATCATTGCGCACGAGTGGGGACACTACATTCAGAATCGCTTGGTGGGTAATGCGAACGGCCTGGTTAATTTTCAAGGGCGCGCGATGGGTGAGGGGTGGAGCGACTTTCATGCACTCATGTTCTTGCTTCGAGAGTCCCATGCTGAAATCGAAGGAAACGCGAACTTTGAGACGGGGTACACCGTAAGCACACACGTCGCCAATTTTACCAATTCAGTGAGACGTGCGCCCTATACAGTCAATATGGCCGTCAACCCGCTGACCTTCACTCATATACAAGACGGCGCAGAGCCTGACGGTTTGCCACCCACCTCAAATGGCTCGCCCCATGCCGCTGGCGAGGTATGGGCCTCCATGTTGTGGGATATCTACGTTGGGCTACTCGACGTGCATGCGTTTAGCGAGGCGGAGAGTCGAATGGCAGATTACCTCGTCGCCGGGTACAAGATGACACCGATCGCACCCACCTACACCGAGGCGCGCGACGCTATTCTTGCGGCTATGTACGCAAGTGATACAGCGGACTATACGTTGGCTATTGAGGCTTTTGCGCGCAGAGGAATGGGGCTCGGTGCGGTTCCACCGTCGCGCGGTGCTTACCCTCTGTCCGGCGTGTCCGAATCCTATCTCAGTGAGTTGTCGACCTATGAAACCGGGAACTTTGATCTGACCGAGGATTTTGATGGCGTCGATGCTGGCTTTTGCTCTCGCGACGGCGTGTTGGATGTTGGTGAGACCGGCACAATTTCTTTTGAGGTCAGCAATACGGGATCGGAATTTTTATCGACGATCCGCGCGCAAGCGGTTGTTACAAGTGGTCACGACGTCACCATGGAAAACGGCGGAATTGTTGAATTTTCAAATGTTGATTTGTTTGAAACTGTATTCAGTCCGGAAATAAAGGTAGTGCTCAACGCAGCAGGGACGGCAGACACCCTGACTATGGAGCTTCAGTTCTTGGAAATCGAGACGGGCGACGAAACTGTCGAGCCCGCGCCAGTTGAACTGGTGACCGTCGTAAACTACGACTTTGAGCCAAAGCCACTGGTGGGCGATCAGGTCCTAGAGGACATGGAGTCACGATCGTTTTTTTCAGCCTTTAAAGAGCGTGTCCTCTATCAAGAGTCCAATCCCGCCGAGGGCACCCAAGTTGTTGATGCGGACAACGTGGCGTTATTTCAGAGCTTTACGGGCGAGCCACTGGGTACTCGCGTCATGCTCTTACTGAACAACCCGTATCCTACCGATGTGGTGACTGAGACCATCGAGTTCACCGTTGGCGAGGGCGCTGACTTTGCGATTAGTTTTTGGCACTACTACTGGATCGAAGCTGACTGGGACGGTGGCGTTGTTGAAATCAGCATTGACGGGGGTGACTGGCAAGACGCGGCCGACGCCGGTGGGCAGTTTAGCATTGGTTATCCGAGCACATTACTCGACCTGAACCAGTCGGCATTGTCGGGTCGACCCGCCTACAACGGTCGTCTAGACGCAGATTCTTTCGAGGGTGCGCGCGAGACCATTAGCTTTGGGGCCAGTTTGAACGGGTCCGAGGTTCGATTCCGATTCCGGATTGTGTCGGATCAGAGTGTGGCTGACTACGGTTGGTGGATAGACAATGTTTCAGTATCCAACATCGCCTCACCCATGCTGTTTGAAACGGTGCCAGGTGACTCGGTGGTCTGCGACAACAGTTTGCCCCGATTGTCCTTGGACAAATACAGTGACAGCGTTGAAGAGGGTGCCTCCGTTGGCGTAGTCGCCGAGACGACAGATCTGAATTCGGATGATGTGCTGACCTACAGTTGGGCTCAACTTTCAGGACCTGAGGCTGCGTTATTGGGTGCTGATACGAAAGAAGTGACCATTACCTCGCCGAGGGTCAAGGACACAGAGACTCTCGTTTTTGCGTTCACGGTCGACGATGGTGCTGGCGGTCAGGTCTCAGAGCAGTTCTCACTTGAAGTAACCAATGTGCCGCCTGAACTCTCGTTGTCGGCGTCACAGGATTTACTGGAGGAGGGCGCTCAGACCGCCGTTTCGGTTGAGGTCACAAACGCCGCTGACGATGACACGTACACGTATCAGTGGAGCCAAACGTCAGGAGCTGCGGCAACGCTTACCGGACAGAACACCTCTGACCTAGGCATTGCTCTTCCGCGAATTGCTGTAGCCTCTGAGGATCTGATCTTTAGTGTTTCAGTCAGCGACGGAGTCGACGTAACGACTGAAGAGTATGTTGTGACTGTCACGAATATTACACCCGAAGTGGCTGTCGCTGTGGATCTTTCATCGGTCCAGGAAGGCGGCATCGTCAGTGCCTCGGTCACAGTAACCAACGCCGCCGCTGGAGAGAATTACACGTACTCCTGGGCGCAAACGTCAGGTTCCATTGCCACGATCTCTGGGCGAAATGCCGCCTCGGCCACTATAACGACGCCCAAAGTGACAGCAACAGAAACGCTTCGTTTTGAGGTTGTTGTGAGCGACGGTGCGGTTAGTGTGCCCGCTACGCTTTCCATCACTGTGCAAGATAAACCAAGCTCGGGTGGAAGTTCTGAGTGGTACATGCTCCTGCTACTCGCGGCCATTGTTTGGCGAACGCGTCATGTCGCTCGCCCACAACAATAGCAACGGTGCGCGGCGCCCAATGCGGCTCGATGTGCACGTGATTGGCGTTCGACGGTCTCAAGGCTAAATGGCCTTGAAAAGGCGGCCACCTGGCGAGGAGTACGCATCGTTTATCGCGGTGACAGTGCTCACCATCGTCGTGCTCGGACTGGTGTCAATGATGCCCGTCTCATGGCAGGAGGCGTTTGCGTATCAACGATACGATTTCCGTTATTGGCAATTGCTGACAGCGGGTCTTGTTCACGAGAACCTTAGTCACCTGCTGTTAAATCTGGTCACGGTGACCGTAATTACGTTACTGATCAATCGTTCAGCGTCACCGACTACCCTCGCAATGTACTTGTTACTGGGTACGATAGGGGCGACGGGCGCCGAACATCTACTGAGTAAACCACCGGCGCTTGATTTTGTAGTTGTTGAGACTCGTGGGTTATCGGGCGGCTTACACGGCCTGTTGGTAGGTGGATTACTTGCGTTGGCAAGACGGGGTGATCAGTGGGCGGTCTGGTTAGTGGTTGCAGTCACCCTGAAGGTGGCTTTTGAAGCGGCTTTGGGACGACCCATTATTACATCTGGAACCGTGGAAAATGTCGCGGTGATGGCGCATCTTGGCGGGACGTTAGTGATCTTGTTCGTTGTGGGTTTGCAACGATGGGTTGTACCTGAGTCTGGCGCAGAGGTTTTGTGAGTACTTCGTGCGCGCTTTTGCGACTGAGCTTCAGTGCGCGTAGCCTGCGTATCGCTGTTTAAGCAACGGGGACAACGAATGAGTATGAGCCAGTTCACAGTCTTGGGAAAAATGAGTGTTGGGTCGTTGATTTGCGTTTTAGTCTGGTCGGTGTCGCGCTCTAGCCAAGGACTTCCTGATGGATTTTGGAACACTCTTGTTTTTTGCCAGCATCTCTGCCGCTGCTTTTTTAGCATGGCTTTGCGTTTGGGTTGGCGATTACAAATAGGTGTCCACACTCGAGTGGGCTGTAACGCGTGAGTGCTGATCTGTTTATCATGTGTATCTTCGGAGGGCTGGCCCTCTGGATTGGGGTGGGCATCTTTTCCCCGCGACTCGCGTCTGAGACCTACTGTTTGAAATGCGATTCTCAGGTGTTGCCAACGTTATCCCGTCGCGGTGTCAAAGACATCGCGGCTTGTTCGGTGTGTGGCAGTGTTCTGGGTGGCGCACCCGCCGTTATAGACACGCCAGGCTCCAATAGCGACCCTGACGCTTCATAGGCTAGAGATTTTCTGCCTGATCCGCTTTTGACGGGTATTGCCTGCCAAACCACATCCGATGCAGCAAGGGGGTCTTGAGTGCGAAGTGGATCCACAACACTGCGGTCACGTGTAAACAGGCCACGAGTATTAACGCATTCGCAAGCAGCTCATGCAGATCTTGGGGCCAATCTTCCCCCCAAAACGCATCGAGATCCTGCATCCAGCCTGTAAGCCCAACACCCATAACAAGCGTAAGAACTAACACAAGCTGATATCCGCCCAGTGCTGTGTGCGTGTTCGGAAGGGGATGGGGCGATGCCAGTGCTCTTATTTCGTGAAAGGCGGCATCAGGAGACTTGAGAAACGCGCTGAACCGAGCGCGCGTTGGTCCCTTAAAACCCCACAGGAGGCGAAATACCACGAGTGCGCAAACGATGTAACCTACCCATTCATGAAGCGTCTCGCCTTCCTCTAAAAAAAGATAGTTAGCGACTATTCCCGCAGCCAGGGACCAGTGGAACAGGCGAATATAGAGGTCCCAGCGCATGCATTACTTCATCTTTTTCTTAACAATGTCGCCATTTGATGCATCGAAGTACACCTCGATCTTTTGCTCTTTTCCGTCTTTGTCGGTTTCCCATCCATAAATTTCATAGCACTCATCATCAACTTTGAAATTTTTAATCGCAAAGCCGTATTCATTAATGATGCGCTTTTGCAGATCGAGCACGCTCATCCATTGTGACTTTGGATACTCCGTGCAGTCAGCTCCTGCGTGTGAGAACGAGGAGAGCGTTGTGACCACAATGGCAGACGAGAGAGCGATAAATTTTTTCATGGAATTTCCTCTGTGCAGGGAAGTTAATGAGAACGATTCTCATACTAAAAGATGCCCAATCGATGTGTCCAGAAAAACATCTCACAGGGGGAGTGCGGTAGTGCTCTTGAGTTCTTCCATTGACAGAAGCGCAGTCACATTAAAAACCTTCACGTCTGAGATGAGTCCCTGATAGAACTGATCATAGGCNNCGAACCTTCAGTATGTAATCCACCTCTCCGGCTAAACGGTGAGCCTCGATAACTTCTTGTCGTTGATTGACCGCCGCTAAAAAACGATCTTGCCAGACCGCATCGTGCTCACTGGTTTTCACAAGGACGAAAAAGCATGTGTCTAAACCGAGTGCCGCAGGGTCTAGGATTGCCACCTCTCGTTCGATAATGCCGTCATCCCGCAGGCGCTTAAGTCGATTCCAAACGGGAGTTTTGGAGGCGCCCACTCGTGCTGCGATGTGATCTAGGGACAGTGTTGTGTCGGTCTGTACCAGCCTCAAAATGGCTTT
>ENA-UZWV01013686-UZWV01013686.1-metagenome-genome-assembly--contig:-Day-3-1m-contig-13686_pt1 | contig 10068 bp, 8 predicted proteins | sample MGYA00260342_ERZ794902 | MGnify/ENA metagenome assembly ERZ794902
CAAGGCGGATGGAATCACGCGCTCGGGCAAAGCGATAAGAACTCTCCTCAGCAGCTTGCTTGGAGCGGCGATACTCAGCGCGAGCCCTCCCTCCATCAAACAACCGCCAGGTTGCCCTTAAAGAGGTGGAATTCTGAACACTCCATACGTAGTCATCCATATCGATGTCCCCCAGCGAGGTCTTCCCACTCTGTCCCTCACGTCGGCTGGTACTACTGGTGTTGACGAAGCTGAGAACCGGCTGAACAGCTGCAAGAGATGCATTGGCTTCACTGTTATTGATCGAAATGCTCAATAACAAACTGTCGAGCTCTTCTCTGAAGTTGAAGGCGGCAACAATGCTTTCTTGCAACGAGGGTTGCCAGCTACCAAGTGGTCTGGCGGGTGTTGCTGCAGTGGGAGTGACGTCTTGGGGTAAATCCAACTTCGACGCCAGAAGACGACGCGACGTGTCCTGATCTCCCAATTTTGAAGTGAGGATGTTGCGGTCTCTCGCTAACTGAGTTTCGGCTTCAAGAACTTCAAGCTTGGTATTCACACCGGCATTGAAACGAGCACGGGCATCTCTCAAGCTCACCAACGAAGCACGAACCGATGCTTGGCCAATCCGAACGCCCTCGTCTGCTTCTTGAAGATTGAAGTAATCAGTGGACGTATTCAGCCGTAGATCGCGCAGAGCAATCGCATACGAATCACGAGCCTGCTCGTACTGATCTCGGGCAGCAGCGATCTGCGGAACACGCCTTGGATTAATAATGTCCCAACTCACCTGGAGACTGGCGTTGACACGCCATTCCCGGCCATACCGTTCGTTGTATCCATCGCGCGTCTCGTTACGAGTGAGGGGTGCACCGGTTAAGGGATTGATTTCACCGGTGTTCTTCTGCACCAGCCGATCCGGAACGAAATCAGGGTTTTGGAAGGAGTAAGACTTGAAATATTCAGGTAGACCGCTCGCTGAAAGGTCAACCGTGGGATACCAGGACGAAATTGCTGCACGCAAAGACGATTTTGCTTGTTCGACCTGACTCGCCGCAGCTTTCAAGACCGGACTATTCACCTCTGCCAAAAGCAACGCATCCTCAAGGGTGAGAGGGCGAAGTTCATGAATGCTGACTTGCTGTTTTTGATTCGGCAGCGCCAGGCTTGGGGGGGCCTTCAACGGCTGAAGAGACGGTGTTAATTCAGTAGCCGCAGGAGCTACAGCGTCATCGTTGAGCCTGGGTCGCCCACCCTTCAGCTGAGGTGCTGTCGGCAACGTGGATTGATCAGTTAACGCAGAAGTGGAGTCTTTCGATGAGCTGGCCTGTCCCAACACCGGTGAAGCTCCGGTTGCCATGACCCCCGCAATCAACAACAAACTTGCGGAAAACCGGTGCACAGCACTTATAAAACTTTCGTGGAGTTTAAGGAGTTTTTTCGTTCGCACTCAAGACCGAGGCCACGATGTCAGCCGCCCCATGCACGACTCGAATTGGAACAGGAATCTGAGACTGCACAGTCTCAAGCGTCATGTCATCCAGGAACACGGGCTGGCCCTGACGCAACATCACGGAGGGAAGCAACAGCTCATCTCCCAAATCTTGACCGTTCAAGCCATCCAGAAGGTCTTGACCCGTAAGTAAGCCCGTCACCACTTGATCTTGCCCCCAATACGGACTTGGCAAGCCAAACAGCTGCAGGCTCACACCCTCCACAGCATTCAACCGCTGGGTAACCGGTTGCAAGGCGCTCTCCACGATGCTTCCCACCACCCAGCTGCAATGCCTGGGACGGTCGACGGCTTTGGGCAGTTCGGTCGACGCCTCATCAAGCGACTCCAAAAAGGCGCGAATGCTGCCAACACCATTCTCCTGCTGCGGAAAGTCCTCGTAATCAGCGCGGGGCGGTAGGGGGAGTCCGGCCATCAGGTACCACTCATCCGACAACCAGGCAAAACGTGATCCAAGCTGGCTTTGAAACTCAGACTGGATCTGTTCCACCTGAGCAATCACCGTGCGAGCACACCGGCTATCGACGGGGATCAACCCATCCTGCTCGGGGCGAAAGCGGGTCAATCCCACCGGCACCACAGCCGCAGACAAAACCGCTGGCCACTCTCCGATTGCAAAGCGTGCCAAATCGGAGAGAGTCCGTTCCAAGGCGGCTCCATCATTCAGCCCAGGACAAACAACAACCTGGGCATGAATTTGAAGGTCACGTTGATCAAACCAAGCGAGTTGATCCATCAACAATCCAGCGCGCTGGTTCACAAGCAACCGTGAGCGAAGCTCAGGCTCGGTGGCATGAACAGACACGAAGAGCGGTGATAGACGCTGGTCTTCAATCCGCTGCCAATCCACATCCGTGAGATTGGTCAGGGTGAGGTAGGAGCCATACAGAAAGCTGAGGCGGAAATCGTCATCTTTCAGGTAAAGACTGTCGCGATGCCCGGGGGGCTGCTGATCAATAAAACAAAATGGGCAGTTGTTATTGCACTGACGCAGCCCATCAAATAACGCTTCAGTGAAGGCCAAACCAAGGCCGTCATCCGCGTCTTTTTCAAGGTCTACGCAGTGCAATTCACCAGCGGTGTCGCGGACTTGAAGGCTGAGTTCTTCTTCAACACAAAGATAGCGATAGTCAATTAAGTCCCTGGGACGAACCCCATTAATGCTGAGGAGTTGATCACCGGGTTCAAAACCCAGCTCCTCGCCAATGGAGCCAGGTTCAACGGTCGCCACCACTGCGGGCTGTGGTTGCCGTGCCGAAGTCTTGGGATCCAGAGCAGCAATCGCCACTCCAGTGGATGGCTCATTCCACACAAGCCAGCATCAACTGCTTATCAGTTTGCGCTTTTAAATGCCCACCAGACCAAAAGTCCTGCACCGAACACCAATCGATATCCCACAAAAATCCAGGTGCTGTTGCGTTGAAGAAAACGCAACAGCCAATCAATGGCCAACCAAGACACCACTGCAGCGGAAAAAATCCCCACAAGAAGAGGCAATGGCCCAGCCCCTGCGCTTGTGCTCAAAGCACTCTTCAGCTCCACCAAACCAGCAATGGAAATGGCAGGGATCCCCAGCAGAAAAGAAAAACGGGCGGCATCCGCCCGGTTCCAGCCATCAAATAACGACGCTGTAAGGGTGCTTCCTGATCGGGAGACACCTGGAATCACAGCTAATGCTTGGGCCAAACCCACCACAAAGCCATCACGTCCGGTGACACCCCCAAGCTGTTTAAGCCGCGGCCCCATGCATTCAGCCATTGCAAGAAATAGGGCCATCACAATTGAAACGATGGCAATGGACGGAACACTGCGCAGTGGCGAGCTGGCATAGCCCGCATGCCAAAAAAACTTGATGCCAAGCCCCAGAACCAAAATGGGCAATGTTCCAATCACCATGGCAACTCCCAAACGGGCATCGGGGTCACGCCACTGTCCATGACGCACAGCACGGCTGATACCCGTGAGGACCTGAGTGAGATCTCGGCGAAAATACGCAATGACTGCCGCGACGCTCCCCAACTGGATGGCAGCCGTAACGGACACTCCAGGGTCGTCCCAACCAAGCAACGCGGGAACAACCCTGAGGTGAGCAGTACTGCTAATGGGAAGAAACTCGGTGAGTCCTTGGACGATTCCGAGCACCAACGCCTCCAGAAGACTCAGAGGAGCTGTGGTATCGATCATTCGGGATCAAACATTGAGGCGACCCTATGTCGGGCACAGGCATCGAGAATGTCTTCTATGGTTTCGTGACTTTGTAACGAGGAGCACTTGGTCGGAGGCACCTGGCAATCCACAGCCTCCGACCGACAGTGGTTCGTTTCGGTCCCCAAGGCTGCTGCGGCCATGGTGGTGCTCCCGGTATTTCTACAGGCACCCTGGGTTCGCGTTCATCCCTTCTCTGCAACCCTGTTCACCGCTTTGCTGGTGGCCATCGGGGTTGTTCTAAATCGCAGCGACAACCAACAAAAAGCCGATTTCGGTTCATTAATCGTTGGTTTTAGCGGCAGTTGGCTGGCTGGATGTGTGTTCTGGGGTTGGCTGAGGGCCCATCCTGTTTTGCACCTCCCAGTAGAGGCCTTTGCTTTACCGCTTGCACTAGCTGGCTTTGGAACGCGTTGGCGGTTGGCCTCTGCCTTTTACTTGTCGTCTTTGGTGGGTACAGCCTTCACCGATTTGATGATGGCCATTACCGGAGTGATGCGCTTCTGGCCTGGGGTCGTGACCGCATCCATGGATACCGCTCCACAACTTCTGCATGAGGCGGGGCTCCACCTTCTTCATCCTTTACCCCTCACAGCACTGGTCTTAGCTGCCAGCTCCATCATTTGGCTTGCAGGAACATTGTCGAAACGTGAGACGGCTGTTTTCAAAAGCAACGACACGCTGGCCATGTCGGCAGCCGTTCTGATGACAACCCTGTGGGTAGATGGTCTTTTTCTTCTTGCAGCAGTCGTTCAGCCAGGCCTCAGTGGATTGATCGAGTGAAACGAACTGCAAAACCTCTGGGTTTTGTAGGACTAGATCGGGAATTCGACTTGTAGTCTTTGCAAACCGGCATTGCCGGCCGTCCCGTTCCGTCCCCTGATCGAGAGTAGTGATGAAGCGGCTTCTGAGCTGGCTGACCGGCGCCCTAGTAATGGCAGGTTTGTTATCAAGCCTTGTGCTCCCATCCGCTGTTTACGCGGAAGAGGACCTTCTCGGGAAATATTCGGGAAGCGAAATCCGCAACGTTGTGGATGACAAAATTGCTGAACGAGAAGGCAAGGTTGACCTCAACAACTCCTCCGTCCGCCGATTCCAGCAGTTTCCTGGGATGTATCCCACGATGGCCGGCAAAATCGTCCTGGGCGGCCCTTACAACAATGTTGACGACGTCCTGGAGCTTGACCTGAGCGAGCGTCAAAAAGAACTGTTCGCCAAGTATCGCGACAACTTCACTGTGACCCCGCCATCCATCGCCCTGAATGAAGGTGACGACAGGATTAACGACGGTCAGTACCGCTAAAACAAACGTCCAACACAGACCTGCTGTGATCGTTTAAACCGCCGGAATTGCCGGCGGTTTTTTTGCCTCCATGGCCCAGCCCCGTCCGCTTGATCCAATCCCTCCAGGTCCTTGGGATGTGGTGGTAGTTGGTGCAGGAGCAGCAGGCCTGATGACCTGCCTCGATCTACCGGCCGGCTTGCGTGTCTTGCTGCTGAACCGCAATACCGGACGCCGTTCCTCCAGCCGCTGGGCCCAGGGGGGCATAGCAGCGGTGACGCGGCCTGAAGACAACTCCAGTAGCCACGCCGAGGACACCATTCATGCAGGCGCTGGCCTTTGTGATGGGGATGCCGTTCGGCTTCTCGTCGATGAAGCTCCCCATTGCGTCGAGCGGCTGCAACGACTGGGAATGGCTTTTGACCGAGATGGTCCCAATCTCGCCACAACGCTTGAAGCTGCCCACAGCCATAAACGGGTTTTACACGTCCAAGACCAAACCGGACGTGCGCTGGTGGATGTGCTCCGGGAACGCGTCGAAGAACGGGAAGGCTTGCTGCATCGCCGTGGTGTTCGCGTCACCAAACTGACGGTGGAAAACGGAAGCTGCAGTGGCGTTCAAGTGCTCGATGGACGGCTGCTGTACACCGTGCAAGCGCGGGCGGTAGTACTAGCCAGTGGGGGCGGCGGACATCTCTTCGCCAACACCACCAATCCGGCCCAGGCGTGTGGTGAAGGTGTTGCCTTGGCCTCGCAAGCCGGAGCAGCCGTCGAAGACCTCGAATTTGTTCAATTTCATCCCACTGCCTTACGTCTCGACGACGCACCATGCTTCCTGATCTCTGAAGCGGTCCGCGGGGAGGGCGGTGTTCTCGTGGATGACCTCGGTTGCAGCCCAGTGGCGCACTTGCCGCGGGGAGATCTATCTCCCCGCGACCAAGTGAGTCGGGCCCTGGTGCAATCGATGAAACGGCAAGGGGTGGGACAAATCTGGCTTGACTTCAGTGCAATTCCCCGGGAACAAGCCGAAGCACGCTTCCCAACAATCCTGGACCGGTGCAGTGAATTTGGACTGAATCCTTTGGAACATCCAATCCCCGTAGCGCCAGCCGCGCACTACTGGATGGGTGGTGTTGCCACCGATTTGCAAGCAGCAACCAACCTGCCGGGGCTCTTTGCCGTTGGTGAAGTGGCGTGCACAGGACTCCACGGCGCCAATCGCCTCGCCAGCAACTCCCTGATGGAGTGTTTGGTGTTTGCACACCAACTGAAATCGATCGAGCTGGGGCCGCAACAAACGCCGGTGAAACGATCCAAACCCGATCGCTGTGATCTGGATCTCAGCAGTGGAGAGAGCAGCACCGGGCTGATGGCAAGGATTGAACATCTGCGGCAATTGTGCTGGCAAACCGCCGGTGTCGATCGAGTTGTGCAGGGATTACGCCAGGCGCTCCAACAAGTCCAAGCAGAAGAAAGCTGGTTAGAAAAGCAACCGCTTTTGCAGCTGGTGAAGGATCTTGATCATGCAGAGACCCTTGAACTCGGAGACAGCAGCCGCAGGAATCTCAATCTGCTGCTCGACCTTCATCACCGTTTGCTAACCAGTCGCCTCATGCTGGAAGCAGGGCTGTTCCGTCGCGAGAGCCGAGGAGGCCATTTTCGAATTGATGCACCAGTGGCACTGCCTCAATGGCAGTGCCACTCACGCCAATGCCTCCAGCATGGGATCCGCACCCGAGCCGTACGGCGCTAATTCAAAAGTCGCGATCTCCCTTGTAGCCACTTAGGTCGGCGAGGCTGTCGAGCGATTTCACACCAGAATCAATCTCTCCATTGATTTCCCAGCTTGGGAAACCCTCCAACCCCTTGCTGCGACATAAATCAGCCTGATTGTTCTGGCCATCAGCAGCACACTCAACAACCTGCAACTGCTGACTTGCCTCCTTCCCAAACATCTCTTTCTGGTCATGGCAGTGGGGACACCAGTAGGCGGAGTACATCACGGCACCTCCAGCGGTGAGATGGTCCGCCAATGCGACTGACGCAGGAGAACTCTCCTGCGTCACCACTGGGGCGATGCCGGCACCCGTTTCAACGGATTCAGGACGGTCTGGATCGACCACCGACGCCCAAATCAATCCCCCTAACAGCACGGCAAGGGCCAAGAGCACACCCCGGAAAATCAGGGTGCCAGGGTCGTCCCAGCCACCACCAACCACCGAGAGCACTAAAAGAATTAGGGACAGCGCTGCTGAGAGAACACAGAAAAAACAAAATGCCTGAATCTTGAAGACCATCAGGCCCAACAAAACCCCGCTGAACACCGCCATTCCTGTGGAGACCATGAAGAGTCCCCACCAAGTGCGACGCGACAACTCCGATTTGTTTTCCTGCAGCCCTGGCAACAAGGGCACCAAGGCCATCAACACCACAACCCCGTAGGCCACGAGACCCACTAACGAGAGCGGAATGCCATCAGCCAACGAACCCCAAGCACTGTTGAGCACCTTGTCGCACCCGTCAGCACCCATCGGGCAGGTGAGATCCCCAAGAAATCCCCAACGCTTCAGCGTGATCGACCCCGTATCAATGACGCCGATCGTGGCCAGCACTGCCATCGCAATGCGCGCCCACTTGGCTCCAGGGTCTTGACGACGACGACTAACGAGACGGGTGCTGCCCATCCATGACCTACAAGTGAGCAAATTCTGTCAGTTAGAGACCGATTCGTCCTCTCCCTAGGCTGATAGAAGGCTTGACGACGCAGAGATGACGAGCACAACGACTCAACCCACTACTCAACCAATGGCGAAACCCAAGGTCGCCTTCGCCCACTTGGGCTGCGAAAAAAATCGTGTTGACACTGAACACATGGTGGGACTCCTTGCTGAGGCGGGCTATGGCGTCAGTACCGATGAGGAGGATGCCTCTGTTGTTGTCGTGAACACCTGCAGTTTCATTCAGGACGCAAGAGAGGAATCGGTTCGCACCCTTGTCGGGCTTGCTGAACAAGGAAAAGAATTGATTATCGCGGGCTGCTTGGCCCAGCACTTTCAGGAGGAATTGCTCGAGTCGATTCCAGAAGCGAAAGCGATTGTTGGCACCGGCGACTACCAGCACATCGTGGATGTGTTGCAGCGGGTAGAAGCAGGCGAACGGGTCAACCGCGTCAGCGCCGTTCCGAGCTTTGTTGGCGATGAACATCTGCCCCGCCAGCGCACCACAGATCAAGCCGTGGCCTATCTCAAAGTGGCTGAAGGCTGCGATTACCGCTGCGCTTTTTGCATCATTCCGAAATTAAGAGGGGACCAGCGCAGCCGACCGATCGAATCGATCGTGGCCGAAGCCCACCAACTGGCGGAGCAAGGAGTTCAAGAACTGATTCTGATCAGCCAAATCACAACCAACTACGGACTAGATCTTTACGGCAAACCCAAGTTGGCAGAGCTACTGCGGGCCCTTGGCGAAGTGGAGATTCCCTGGATTCGAGTTCACTACGCCTACCCAACAGGACTGACAGCTTCGGTTGTTGCCGCATATCGCGACGTGCCAAACGTGGTTCCTTATCTGGATTTACCTCTCCAACACAGCCACCCTGATGTGCTTCGGGCCATGAACCGCCCATGGCAAGCGGATGTGAATGAACGGCTGCTCAATGAGATCCGAGAGCAACTACCTGATGCCGTTTTACGCACCACATTGATCGTGGGATTTCCAGGTGAAACAGAAGAGCACTTCCAACACCTGAAGCACTTCTTGGAAACGCAACGCTTTGATCATGTGGGGATTTTTACGTTTTCACCAGAAGACGGAACTGCCGCAGCCGATCTTCCGAATCGCGTGGACCCTGATGTGGCTCAAGCCCGAAAAGATGCTCTTATGGCCTTGCAGCAACCCATCGCAGCAGAGCGCAACCAACGCTGGGTGGGCAAAACGGTTGACGTGTTGATCGAGCAGCACAACCCACAAACGGGCGAGATGATCGGACGCTGCGCTCGCTTTGCACCAGAAGTGGATGGCGAAGTGCATGTTCAACCTGGCGATGACGGACAACAAGCCGCACCAGGAAGTTTTGTTCCAGTCAAAATTACTGGTGCTGATATCTACGACCTAACCGGACACATCGTTGGTGCTCGCTCGATGGTGGCGGAAGCCAGAGTGAAGGATTGACCGTTCTTCAACTGCAGCCCGAGCAGCAACGCCGGCTGTTTTTAGTCGCCTCTGGAGTGAGTACGGCGGGGTCTTTTGCCGGGATCACTGCCAAAGGCTGGATCCTGATGGATGGCAGCGCCGATCCATTTCTACTCGCTCTAAATTTTGCAGCGCTGGCGCTACCGACGCTCATCATTAGTGGCCCCGCGGGGGTGCGCACCGATCGTGTTGGCTGTGAACGGGTGCTTGTGCAGTCGCAATGGGCCCTCTTGGCCGCAGCTGGACTTGGGGCCCTGGCCATACCCCTCTTTGAAGGCATGGCGCAGGTGGTTTTACTCCTCAGCAGCACACTGCTCGTTGGAATCGCAGGAGCCTATGAACTCACAGCCCGAAATAAATACTGTTCAATCCTCGTGGGGCCCAATCAATTGGGGAGCTATCTCACAAGCTTCTCCGTGGTGTTCAACGTTGGGAAACTCGTGGGGCCACCGATCGGCGGCTGGCTGCTAGCGGCAACCGGACCTGCTTGGGCCTTGGGTATCGATGCAGCCAGTTATTTACTGCCCATCGCCAGCGTGATGTTTCTTCTGAAGCCAGATCGCACAAGGGAAGTGCGCAGCACCAACGGAAAAAATGCCAGTTTGAGCAGTGCTTGGCGTCAGTGCGGCCCCACCTTGCAAGGCGTGCTCACGCTCACAGCGGTGATGTGTTTGGTGGGATTTTTCCATCCCGGACTGGCCCCGCTGATTGCTTTTGAAGTGCTTGGCGGGAAACCCACGGACCTTGGCCTGTTCACCAGCGTGCTGGCTGCAGGCAGCATTGCTGGTGGGGTGGTGCTGCAACGCAACAGCGCCCAATTCAGCCATCGACCTTTCCTCACCCTCGGAGGGTTTGGAATGATTACGGCCATTGCCCAACTGGGCATGTCCAGAAGTCC
>ENA-UZWV01001202-UZWV01001202.1-metagenome-genome-assembly--contig:-Day-3-1m-contig-1202_pt1 | contig 10063 bp, 8 predicted proteins | sample MGYA00260342_ERZ794902 | MGnify/ENA metagenome assembly ERZ794902
CCAATAGTATTTTTACCAAATAGAACACCTTGAGTTCCTCTCAAAACCTCAACCCTCTCAACATCCATTAGGGGAGATGAGTATTGAGACCCTTGAGTAATTGGCATGCCATCTATAAAAGTTGTAATTGATTGAGAAAAACCTTTATTTGTTCCTGATCCAATACCTCTCATATATACATTCCATTCACCCGCGCCCTTTGATATATGTAATCCAGGAATATATTCAGCAAGATGTTTCATTGATGTTACACCTCTGGATTCAATCATCTCATCAGAAAGAACTTGAATTGAAATAGGTACCTCTGAAAGACCTTCCTCTTTCTTCTGTGCTGTTACAACAACTTCTTCAAGTCTTGAATCAGATGACTCTTGTGATATTACATCCTGAACATATAGACCTGTAAAAATAAAAGTGTATGTTAAAAACATTTTTTTAATTGACATATTTTCCCCCTAGGAAATATAAATATTGATTTATTTATTCTAACCACTTGGATAGAAAATTACAACTATCCAGTTGGATAAAATAATAATTTATGTTTTACTTATGACATATGAAATTATTTGATTTAATTTAATGCATAAAATAGAGCTATATGGATACGGTGAGTCTGTTGCCTCAAATATGGCAAGAGTTGCTTTATCTGAAAAAAATATTTCTTATGATTACAATCTTTTATATTTGGAATCTAAAGGTGACCATCTATCCAAAAAGTACAAAAAGTTAAATCCTAAAAATCTAGTTCCCACTATGATTGATAACGGAAATGTTATTCCTGACAGCATCCAAATAATGCGTCATATTAATTCTACCTATATTGATGGTACAGATCTTTTTCCTGAAAATATCAACCAAGATATATTTAACAACCTTCTGGATTTTGTAAAACTTGATGAGAAAAAAGAGCTAGGTGAGACATTAGGAACAACCGCTGGTGGTATTTCAGCAACTATCTTAGTAAGACTTTTGTGTAAAAGATCTTTACTGAGTGTTATTTGGGATTATTCAACCAAACATTCCATCAAAAAAAGAATACCTATTTTTATCCTTTTAAGGATTCTTGGTAAACCACCAGAAAAGTTGTGTAAAAAAATGGTTTTAGCACTATCCAAGCATCTAGTTTATATAGAGGATATTCTTAAACATGAAAAGCCATTTATGATGGGAGATCAATATACTGCAATAGACTCCTGCATGACTTCAATTCTTCATAGAATTAATGAGATGAGATTTACTAATCTTTTAACAAGTGAGAATTTACCAAACATAGCTAAATATTGGAAAATTATTCAAGCTAGACCCAGTTATAAAGAAGGAATATTAGATTATGTAACTGGTGAATGGGAGATAGAAATTCAATCATTATATGGCAATGGATCTAATAAATATGAAGATCTTGCTTTGTCAGAAATTACTAGATTATTAAAGGAGAAATAATTATGAAAGAACCTATATGTAAAATAGCTGACATTATTTATGTCAGATTTGAGCTTGAGGAATTTGAGGCTCAAAAGAAATATTTAAATCATTTTGGAATGATTCTTGCGCATGAAAATGAAAATAGTATTTTTTTTAGAGGAACAGGTACATCACCTTATATATATGTAGCTACTAAAGGTAATGAAAATAAATATATAGGCTCAGCATATGAAGCTAATAATTATTCAGATTTAGAAGCTTTATCTAATGAATTTAATGTTGATATTGTTGAAAATAATGAGCCTGGTGGAGGGCATAAAGTTACTATTATTGATCCTGACGGTATTGAAGTTGAGGTTTGTCACGGAATGGTACCTGCAGAACCTGTTGCTATTGTTTCAAAAGTATTAAATACAGGTCAATCAAAGCAAAGAGAAAATGAATTACAACGTTTTGGACGTGCATCTGATGAATGGCAGGTTCATGGTGATAAATGGGTGTATGAGTTAACTTCAAAAGTAAAAAGATTAGGGCATACCGCTATTAATTGTAAAGATCCTCAAGCATCTATTGATTGGTATGCAAACACTCTTGGTTTTTTAACTAGTAATAACTGTATTGGGCCAGATGGTAACTCAATGGGCGCTTTTATGAGATGCAACCAAGGTAATAAACCTGTTGATCATCACACATTAAATAACATGGGTTTGCCCGGTAATATGGATGTTGTTGCTTATGGACATGCAGGTTATGAGGTAACAGATTCAGTAGATGACTTAATGGCAGGTCATTACCACATGAAAACGGTTGATGAGTATTATCATGAATGGGGCATAGGTAGACATTTACTTGGTAGTCAGATGTATGATTATTGGAGAGATCCACATGGATTTACACATGAACATTGGACTGATGGAGACCTTATAGATGCTTCAGTACCAACTGAGAATTCAGGATTTAGAGATCTGGCTATGGCTCAATATGGGCCAGAAGTACCAAATACCTTTGGTATAACTATGCCTGTTGATCAAATTGACAATGCAAGGGCTGAAAACCCAACAATACCAGGCATGATTAAAGAAATGGAAATGGCTGCAAAAGCTTCTACTGAGGACTAATAATGGTTGAACTAACTGATGATCAAAAAATAGCAGTAGCTGCTGCTCAAGAAACTTTTTCTAATTTAAAAAATAATAATGAAGCGCTAAATGATTCCCAATTAAATTTATTGTTTGGTGAAGCAAGAAGTATGAATGGTTGGCAAGATAAAGATGTCTCTGAGGAACTAATTAGATCTATTTATGAGCTTACAAAAATGGGTCCAACAAGCACCAATTGCTGTCCTGCCCGATTTAAGTTTATAAAAAGTGAGGAACAAAAACTTAAACTCAAAGAATCTCTTTTACCTAACAATATAGATAAAGTTATGTCTGCTCCTGTTATTGCAATTATAGGATTTGATCTAGATTTTTCTGACAACATGGGCAAGCTGTTTCCACATATGGATGTTGCACCAATGTATAAAAATAATGAAATCATGAATCACTCAACTGCTTTTAGAAATAGCAGTCTTCAAGGTGCATATTTTATGATGGTATCAAGAGCTTTAGGTTTAGATTGTGGGCCTATGTCTGGGTTTAATAATGCAATTGTTGATGAAGTATTTTTCAGCGAAACAAATATTAAATCAAATTTTCTTTGTTGTATTGGATATGGCGATCCATCTAAAATATTTATGAGACTTCCTCGTTTAGATTTTAATGAGGTATGTGAAATTATCTAACTTTGTATCTTTTGTATGCAAATCGGCATGTTACAAACAAAAGTATTAGTCCTATTAGTTGATATTTGAATGATTGAATTAAAACCCATATCATTACAAACAAACCTACCGTCTTTGATACAGGCTCGTTAAGCTCGTAATCTCTATCCAACCAAGGTGAGCCAACCACATCTCCACCTTCGGAATCTCCGTGCAGGTATGCATGCACAGGGTCTATTGTACCTATACTATTAAGCTCTTTGATATTCATCAAAGTATCTTTCATTTCATCAAAAATATTTATTTCAGTAGTTGATAAATCTACAGTTTCATAGGGATCATTAACTATATTAAAAAGCTTAAAGGTACCTTCTACATTAAACATTACTGGTTTTTTATAATAAAGCTTCCATTCGTTATTAAAGAGCGCTCTTTCATCAAAGATGATCTTATTTCCAACAAATGCATTATCAGGAGGTGTGATTTTATTTGTTACTAGATTAGACCATCTATCAACTCCATCAATGAGTAAATCTTCATCATAACCAATCCCTGTTGCTGTTAAGAGTGTTGGAAGTAAATCTTGTATAAACATAAATTGATCAGTTTTTGATTGTTCAAGGATTCCTTTCCACCATATAGCTGCAGGTACTCTTATTCCACCATCGAGAGCTGAAGTTTTGCTACCTCTAAGACCAGCGGTACTGCCCTTAGATTTAGTTAAACCGGGTGCAATTGTTTTAACTATAGGATTTATATCGAAAACAGGTCCATTATCGCTTAAAAATATAATGATAGTTTCCTCAAGCAACCCAGAAGCTTTTATTGAATTAATAATTCTGCCAATTTCAATATCAAGCTTGCTAATATTTGCAGCATAATTTCGGTCTAGCTCATCTTCTATATATAAAAAATTATTAACATCTTCTTCAGGAGCCTCAATTGGTGTGTGAGGAGCATTAAATGCGACATAAAGAAAAAGAGGGCGGTCGTCATCTTTATTTTCAATTATGTTAATAGCTTCATCAGCAATTAATTCTGTTGAGTATCCATCTTCACTTAATGAGACGCCATCTCTATGCCAGTCCATTCGATTGGTGTGAACATGATCATAGTAGCCGATACCACCTAACATATGACCATAACTAGAATCAAAACCTCTATTGGTTGGTAAATATTCTTCTTTATGCATGCCTAGATGCCACTTGCCAGATAATGCTGTCTGATAACCAGCCTCTTTAAAATATTCTGGCATTATTTTTAGGTGTTCGGGTAGACCTGTTTGTTCAGCTGATGGGTTCATGAAGGGCCTAATAACTCCATGATTAAATATATGAAGTCCTGTTAATAATGACGCTCTAGTAGGACTACATGTCGGATTAGCGTAAAACCTATTTAATTCAATACCATTTGAAACAAAACTATCGATATTTGGTGTGGGTATAAATCCGTCATGATATGAAACATCGCCCCAACCAAGATCATCAGTGAGTATTATTATTACATTGGGTTGACTATAAATGGACAGCGTAAAAAATAATAATAAAATATTATAGAACTTCATTTAAACCTAAATCCCTTGCTTTAAAGAATAAATCCATGAATTTTTTCATTTCTTCTTCACTGATATCTAAAACTTCCATAATATATGGCTTCATTGATGCAAGCCCAAATTCTAGAACCATAATCAATGCAATAGCAGCTTTCATATCAGCAGTAGGCTTTTTTTTATTTTTTAACTTAACTAACTGATCTAGAGTTTTTTTAGACATTGATAGATTAGAATCAACCTGCACTCGGACTAGGTCCATGCGGTTGTCTAGCACTGCTCTTATGATTGCTTTAAAGTAATTATTTGTTATATCTCCTAGTGGCTCTCTAATCATATTGTCTGGAGAAACATTTCTTCTTTGTAATTGCTCAATATGTTCAAAAGCAAGTAACTTGTATGTAGCAATAAGCAAGCCGTCTTTGCCACCAAAGTAGTGATGTATTTGAGCATGATTTACACCAGCATGGTCGGCTATGTCTCTGATACTCAATTGGTTAGGCCCTATAGAGCCGACAAGCACTGCAGCTGATTCAATTAATCTTTTCTCAACATTCTGTCTGCCTTTTGTTTTATTACTTTTAATTGTTTTTAATTTAGATACTTTGTTCATGTTAGCTCGCTTATTAATTTTTTATTTAATTCATCAACTTTTGTAATCATTGATTCATCATCACAACATCCGTATACATGCCTGTCTGGTCTTATTATAACTGCTGAAATATTATTATCCCTTTTCCACTTTATAAAATTACTATCTTCATTAAATAGACTATCTTTATCTATCAAATAAATATTATTTTCAAATATTTTTGAGCTTTCTAATGCTTTAATATCATTAAACAATATTTCATTTTGATCAAAAACTATTAATGCAAAGGAATAACCTATGAATTGATCAAATGGTTTGTTATCCACTTTAAGGTCTAAACTTGGTTGTGATATTACAATACCGTTTGCTTTATTCGGATATAAAGACTTATCTATCAATCCATTATCAATTTGCCAAGGGTGGTAAAAATCAAAAAAGCTTAATAATTTTGGAAAAATTCTGGCCATGTTAAGCAATGTATCTCTAATCAAAGCTATATATTTATTCTGAGTTCCAATAACCCCGCCATGTTTGATAGCAGTTTCAGTGACTGATTTAACGATTGATATTCGCTCATCAGAATATGTTTCTAAGATCCTGTCAGCATACTTACCTCTAATCACTCCATCTAACTTCCAATGAAGGTTGTAAACGTCCTTTATTCCTTGACACAAGCCTTGACCGAGAAAGGGGGGCATTTGATGAGCTGAGTCCCCAACCAAAAAGCAGTTATTTGACTTAAAGGTATCTGCAACAAGCCCATGAAAAGTATATTTACTAGCTCTAAGTATATTGCCAGTATTGATATCAATATCAGGATTTAGTCGCCATGCATGTTTTTTCATCATTGAACGAATTGAGCTATGCTTTTCTACTTTATTAACATCGTCGTCTTCATTAAATTTAAATTCCCATCTAATGTGGCGCCCTGAAATATGTGCAACAGTTGTAGGTCTTTTATAATCACATATATGCATAGGGCCAGCTAAAATTTCATAATTTGGATCTATTTCATAATCCACAACAATCCAATCTTGATCACATTTGTAATCAAAGGATCTTATATCAAGCTTTTGTCTTACAAAGCTATTAGCACCATCACATGCTAATACATATGTTGATGAAATTTTCTCTTCTTCACCCGTATCTACATTGGTTATGGTTAAATGATTATTATTAATTTCTGACGATAGTTCTGTAAGGGACTTACCTAATTTAAAAGTTATATTTTCATATTTTAGCGCTCTTGATCTCAAATCTTTTTCAAGATCNNTGGCTATATCATCAATAATACCGATTGACTGAAAAATTCTTTGAGTTTGTCCATCAAGAGCCACAGCTCGAGGTATATCCCATATATCTTTTTTTGGTTCAATAACTACTACATCATGACCACTTGCACCAAACATGTTTGCTGCAACTGCGCCCACAGGACCGTAACCAATTATTGCTATATCGAAATGCATTTAATATATATATACATAAATTTTATTGATTAAGTTTAGTCAAGTGGTTAGGATAGTCAATATAAATATCATATATGATTAGGAATTAAATATGTATCAAGTAACAAATTATATAAACGGCAAAGAATGTTTCGAATCTAATGAATCAATAAGTATTATAAATCCGTCATATGGTTCTAATATAGGTGAAGTTCTTTATGCAACTAAGGACACCACTAATAATGCCATCAATGCAGCTGCTGAAACTTTTATAACTTGGTCAAAAACTGGTCTGAGTTACAGGGCTGAATTAATACTGAATTTACGACAAGGAATCATCAATAAGTCAGAAGAGATTATAGATATATGCATTACAGAAGCTGGTAAAACAAGGCCTGATGCAGAGGCTGAATTAGATAGAGCTGTTCAAGCTCTTACACATATTGCTGGTGTCCAGCATTTCTATCCATCCATAATGAGTCCTAATGTTGCAGGTGGTATAGATATTACTGATGTTAGATACCCAATTGGTGTTGTTGTTGGTTGTGGACCATTTAATTTTCCAATATTAATACCAATTCTTCATGCATCTATGGCTATAGTTACTGGCAACACCTTTATAGCCAAACCCAGTGAAAAGGTTCCATCAATATCAAGATTATATGCTGATATATTTAAAGAATCAGGTTTCCCAGATGGTTGTTACAACGTTCTTAATGGTGGTAAAGAAATTGTAGAACAACTAGTTTGTCATGAAAAAGTAGCTGGATTGGCATTTATTGGAAGCACACCAGTCGCAAAAAGTTTAAAGATTTTAGGAGTTCAAAACAATACTAAGATTCAGGCACTTGGTGGGGGAAAAAATCATATGATCGTCCTTCCAGACGCTGATCTAGACATGGCAGCAGATGCAGCTGTTTCTGCAAGTTTTGGCGCAGCTGGTCAAAGGTGTATGGCAGTGTCTGTTGTTGTTGCTGTTGGAGATATTGCTGACGAATTAGTTGGTAAAATCAAAGATAGAATACCTAGTCTTGTAATGGGTAAAACAGATAATCCAGATACTCAGCTAGGTCCAGTTATTTCAAAAGAAAATAAAGATCGTATTTATTCATTTATAGATTTAGCAGAGACAGAAGGGGCATCATTAGTTTTTGATGGCAGGCCTTTATCTGATAAGGAGGAAGGCTCTTTTGTTGGCGCTACTTTAATTGATCATGTGAGGCCTGGTATGTCAGTTTATGAGAATGAAATATTTGGACCTGTTTTATGTTTTGTTAGGGCTAGTTCATATGAGGAAGCTATGGATATAACTGATAGTCATAAACTTGGTAATGGTGCTGCGCTATTCACACGTGATGGCGGAGTTGCACAAAAATGGGCAAATGAAGTTCAAGCAGGGTCTGTTGGCATCAATGTACCAATACCTCTTCCTACATACTCTCATAGTTTTGGTGGTTGGAAAGATAGTGGTTTTTCAGAAACTAAAGCATTTGGTAATTCATCTATAGATTTTTATACAAAAACTAAATCAATTGCTACAAGATGGCCTAATCCAGCTGATAGCAAAGTAGACTTAGGATTCCCAAAAAACGATAATTGATNNATTTTATTAGTAGTTTAAGATAAAGCAGGAACATAAAATAATTTACATTTAAATCTTCTTGGATGATATATTTCTTCTTATGCAAAGAAGATCTTTTTTAAAGTTTTTTAGCCTTTTAATATCTGTATTTAATATAAGAATCTTAGCGAAAGAAAGCGATACAAAAATATTGTTTAATCACGGGGTTGCTAGTGGTGATCCAACTCATCACATGGTAATAATTTGGTCTAAAATTACAAAAAATACAAATAAAAAAATAAATGCTACCTGGCAGATATCAACTAAAAAAGATTTTACAAATATAATTACTTCAGGAACAACCAAGTCGTATGCGCATAATGATTTTACATTAAAGGTTGATGTAAATATCCCACTCGAATATAACGCAAAAAAAATCTATTATCGTTTTATTGTAAACAATATCTTTTCCCCAATTGGCACTACCAAAACTTTACCAATCTCAAACCCTGATAAATTTAATTTAGCTTTTTGTAGTTGCTCTAATTATCCAGCTGGTTTTTTTAATGCATATAGAGAGATAGCTCTTGATAGTGATATTGATGTAGTTTTGCATTTAGGAGACTATTTATATGAGTATGGTGCAGATGGATATGCCACAGAGGATGCTAAAAAACTTAATAGGGTGGTTGATCCAATTACTGAGATTGTTAGCCTAGATGATTATAGAAAACGTCATGCGCTTTATAAAACTGATGAAGACCTCCAATTATTGCATTCAAAAAAACCAATGATTCCAGTTTGGGATGATCATGAGTTTGCTAATGATTCATGGAAAAATGGAGCTGAAAACCATACATATGATGAGGGATATTTTTCAACAAGAAAGGCCAATGCATTAAAAGCCTACTATGAATGGATGCCAATTAGAGAATCAAATTCAAAATTAAAAATATGGAGAAAGTTTGAAATAGGGTCTTTATTTCAATTATTAATGCTAGATACAAGATCTATATATAGAGATAAACAATTAAATTTTGATAATTACTTTAAAGACAATGAATTTAATAAAAAACAATATATGAAAGACCTTCAAAAGAAAAGAAATCTAGTCGGTGCCGAACAATTTAAATGGCTTGATAAAAATATTAATAATAAATTTAAATGGTCGGTTATTGGACAACAAATTCTCCTTTCGCCAACAGTATTACCTAAAATATTTTCTGAATTAGATAAAAATTCTTTTCCTAAATTCCTTCATAAATACTTAAAAATTGGTGGAATGGATATTCCTTACAATACTGATTCATGGGATGGTTATCCAAAAGAAAGAAACAAGTTACTTAAAATACTTTCTAAAGCACAATCTAGTATCGTTCTTACAGGTGATACACATAACTCATGGATATCAAATTTGTTCAGTGATAGTCAAAATTTTATAGGTGTAGAGATTGCAGCACCTTCAATATCATCACCAAATTCCGTTGATCTATTTAAAAGTATAACCAACGATATTGATCAAGGGTTTATAAAGCAAAATGAAAACCTGAAGTGGGCAAATGGTTCAGGTAAAGGTTTTGTTAAGTTAACTATAGATTCTAATCAAATTGAAGCTAAATTCATGTATGTAAGTGATATCAAATCTAAACAGTATCAATTAACTGATACCAATAGATTTATTATTAAACATAATCAACCTATATAATTGAACATAATATATATTATGCGAAGT
>ENA-UZWV01011913-UZWV01011913.1-metagenome-genome-assembly--contig:-Day-3-1m-contig-11913_pt1 | contig 10060 bp, 10 predicted proteins | sample MGYA00260342_ERZ794902 | MGnify/ENA metagenome assembly ERZ794902
ATTATTGGAAATGAGTGTTTTCCTGCAATAGAAATAGTTACTGAGAATGAATTTTATGATTATGAAGCAAAATATATTTCAGATGATACTGGCTTGATAGAAGCAAATTTAACAACTGATGAGCAAGAACAAATTAATAAAATATCAATAGATGCATTCAATGCAATCAATTGTAGTGGCTGGGCTAGAGTGGACATTTTGCAAGATGATAGTGGAATATTTTATGTTCTTGAAATTAATACTGTGCCTGGAATGACATCACATAGCTGTGTTCCCAAGTCTGGAAAATTTTCTGGGCTTGATTATCATGATGTTGTTAAAAGAATTGTCAATGAATCTATATAAGAAAGCATTTTTAATACTATTTTCTTCTTTATCGTCAGCAATCTTATGCGCAGAAGATTTTACATTCGATTTAACTTTCGATAGATTTTTTTTAGAATCACAAAAAATATTTATAGAAGATTTAAATAAAATTAATACTAAAAATGATTTAGAAAATCTTATTAAAGCTCAAGATTGGATTGATGAATACAATATAAATTTTAAGCCTTTTACAAAATTTGCAAAACTGAATATAAAAAGTAGGAATCCCTTTTTCATTTTAAATAATAAATATTTTATTGATAAAGATCTTAAAAAATTTAAATTTGATGAAACTCAATTAAATTTAATATTAGTAGAAGGACCTATCAAAGATCTTCAAGATCCCCTTAATATTATAAGCTTCTTTGAAAAATATAATCCTGATGAATTATATATAAAAAAGATTATTTTTAACTATGTTAGTGGTTGGGAAATACATACTAATTCTTTCCAAATAAAAGTTGGTAAGACTATAAGTAATGTCAAATTTGAATCATTACAAGATACATTGAATTACTTATACGAAAATAGAAAATTTCCTAGTATGATAGATTTAAGAAACAAAGATGGAGTCGCATTAAATTATGGCAAATAATGTAAAAAATTCTAATATAGTTGTTGGTTTAGACATTGGAACCTCTAAAGTAGTTTGCATCGTTGGTAAATACAATGAAAATCAAAAATTAGAAATTATCTCTTTAGGTGCTTATCCATCAAGCGGTCTTAAAAAAGGAGTTGTAGTAAATATAGATGCAACTACTGATGCTATCAAGAAAGCAGTAGAACAGGCGCAATCTATGATCGAAGAAAAGATTAAGTCTGTTTATGTAGGAATAGCTGGAAGCCATATTAAAAGTTTAAATTCTCAAGGTGCAGTAGGTATAAAAGACAAAGAAGTTACCCCATATGATATTGATAGAGTTATTGATTCTGCTCAAGCTGTATCAATTCCATCTGATCAAAATGTTTTACATGTATTACCTCAAGAATATGTTATCGATAATCAAGAAGTTAGTCTTGATCCCCTTGGGATGGCCGGCGTAAGGCTGGAAGCTAAAGTTCATCTCGTAACATGCGCAAATAGCGCAGTAAAAAACATTGAAAAATGTATTAAAAATTGTGGTTTGTCAGTGGATGGTTTTGTTTTAGAGCAGTTAGCCAGCTCCCATTCTATTTTATCTGAAGATGAAAAGGATCTTGGTGTTTGTCTGGTTGATATAGGAGGCGGCACTACCGATATTGCAATATTTAATTCAGGTTCAATTGTTTTTACTGGAGTTATACCAATAGCTGGCGATCAAGTGACTAGTGATATTGCTCAAGCTTTAAGAACACCAACGCCTCAGGCTGAAGATATTAAACAAAAGCATGGATGTTCAGTTGCTGAGTTTACCAAAGATGATGAAAGTATTGAAGTTCCGGGAGTTGGTGGAAGACCAACAAGAGAGCTTTCTAGAAGTTCGTTGGCTGATATTATACAACCAAGATATACCGAGTTATTTGAATTAGTTAAAGCTGAGATTGCAAGAAATGGATTTGAGGAAAAGATTTCTGCAGGTATAGTTTTTACTGGAGGAACATCAAAAATGGAAGGGGTTGTAGAATTAGCTGAGTCTATTTTTCAAACCTCAGTTAGACTTGGAATACCTAATAAATTTTCGGGAATGGAAAGTATTTTACAAAATCCAATATATGCAACCTCAATCGGCTTAGTTGACCATGGATTTAAACAAATGAATGATGATTTAATAGCCGAAAAGAGCCAAAGTTGGATTACCAAACTCTTAAAGATAGTTAAAAGCGAGTATTGATTCTATATATCAATTCAATTAGAATGCGTTTTCCTTGGTTTATACCAATAAAGGTATAAATCTATAACCATAAGGTAAACAATGAAAAAATACGAAGCAGTAATAATTCTTAACCCCAATCTTTCTTCTAAGGTTGATGAATTTAAAAAAGATTTTGATAAATTATTAACAGATAATTCTTTTAAGATCCTTAAGACAGAAGATGTTGGAAGAAGACAGCTAGCATATTCAATAACCAATCATAATAAGGGTCACTATATATTATTTAATCTTGAAGGAGATCCTTCCAAGCTTTTAGAAATCGAAACGAAAATTAAATACAATGAGTCAATTATTAGACATTTATTTTTAGTTGTAAAAGTTCATAACGGTGAAGACTCAAGTCTATTAATTGAATCAAAAAGTAAAAAGCCTGAAACAGTTGAAATCGAAGAAAAAAAGGAAGCTAAAACAGAAAAACCAAAGATTGCTGAAGAAGATTCTCCCAAAGAAGCTGAAGAGAGCAAAAAAGAAGGAGACGATAATGAGTAAGTATGATTTACCAAAGAAATTTGATCATAAAGATATCGATATCTTAAAGCCATTTATAACTGAAACAGGAAAAATCATTCCTGCTAGAGTCACAGGCGTTTCAGCATCTAATCAAAGAAAAATTACTAAATCAATTAAAATTGCTAGATTTCTAGCGCTTTTACCATATACGGACATGCACCAATAAGATTATGAAAATTATACTTTTAGATAAAATACAACGACTGGGCGAAATTGGTGATGTTGTTGAAGTTAACTCAGGTTATGCAAGAAACTTTTTAATACCTCAAAAAAAAGCTGCATTTGCTAGTGACAAAAATATTGCTGAAGTTGAAGCAAGAAAAGATGAGCTTGCTGCAGCATCGGCTGATCAATTAACGCAATCACAAGCAAGGGCTGAAGCAATAAATGGTTCAAATTGTGAAATAGCTGTACCTGTGACTGAAGAGGGAGCTTTATATGGTTCTGTTGGTACAAGAGAAATCTCTGATGCATTTACTGCTGGTGGTATCGAAATAGATAAAAGCGAAGTTCAGCTTCCAGAGGGACCAATTAAAGAAATTGGAGAACACTCTATTACTATTGCAGTCCATCCTGAAGTTTCTGCTGAAGTAATTGTAAAAGTATTAGCAGAGTAGTTGTATATTTTAAAATATGATGTAAAAATCATATTCCAATGTCTGACTTATCTATAAATCAAAACGAACAAGCTAGAGAGGCTGAAAGAGCTGTTCTTGGTGGTTTAATGCTTGAAACGCATCGTTTTGATACAGTTATTCAAGTTATAAAAGAAAATGATTTTGATGGTAAAGATCATCAAATTATTTTTCAATCAATGTCAGAATTGATTGAAGAAAATAAGCCCTTAGACCCATTAACAGTCTCAGAGAAGTTAGATAATAAAAACTCCTTAAACAAAGTTGGCGGTAAAGACTATTTAATAGAACTAGCTACTTCCACTCCATCAGCTGCAAATCTTGAAGCTTATGCAGAAATTATTAAACAGAGATCAATAACTAGACAGTTAATGAAAGCTAATTCAGATATTTCTGAATTAATCCAGAATCCTCAAGGTCAAGATGGAGCAGCATTATTAGATAAAGCTGAAAGTATGATTTTTGCTTTGAATGATGAGACTAATCAAAATGATGAAAGCCTCCAATCTATGAAGGACTTAATCCCATCTACAATGGATAAACTTCATGAGCTATCTAATAAAGCAGGTGGATTAATTGGATCATCCACAGGCTTTAAAGATCTAGATAATAAGCTTCAAGGAATTCAAGATGGAGATTTAATTGTTGTTGCCGGAAGACCTAGCATGGGCAAGACTTCGTTAGCTATGAATTTAGCTGAAAATGTTCTGCTTGGTAAAGATAATAATGGAGCAGTTTTGATTTTCAGTTTAGAAATGCCTGGCGAATCATTAACTACAAGAATGTTGTCTGGTATGTCAAAGCTTAATCAACAAAATGTTAGATCCGGCATGTTAAAAGATAATGAGCTTAAACTTTTACTTCAAGAAGGCGAGAGACTAAAAAACCTTCCATTATGGATTGATGATAGTTCATTGCTTTCCCCAATGGAGCTCAGAGCTAAAGCAAGAAGACTTGCCAGACAAGAGGAGCATGGTCTATCTTTAATAGTTGTTGATTACCTTCAATTAATGCAATTGCCGACATCTACTGAGAATAGAGTGAATCAAATATCAGAAATCTCAAGATCATTAAAATCTCTAGCAAAAGAATTAAATGTGCCTGTCATAGCACTATCTCAATTAAATAGAGCTGTTGAACAAAGGCCTAATAAGAGACCCATTATGGCTGATTTAAGAGATTCAGGAGCTATTGAACAAGATGCAGACATAATTCTTTTTATATATAGAGATGAGGTGTATAACGAAGATTCTGATCAGGGTAATAAAGCTGAAATAATTATCGGCAAACAAAGAAATGGACCTATTGGCACCGTAAATCTCACTTTTTTAAAAGAATATACTCGCTTTGAAAATTTCTCTAGTGATGGATATTATCAAGATTTTGAATGACAACCTTATCTACTCAGCTTGAAATAGATCCTTCTATTGTTAAAAAAAATATTGAAATCCTAAAAAATAAAATTAAAACATCATCAAAGTTTATGGCAATCATTAAGTCTGATGCCTATGGGCATATCTTGCCTAATATTGTGCAAGATATTGATGATCAGGTAGATGGATATGGTGTTGTTAGATTTGAAGAGGCAATTGAGTTAAGAGGAATTTCAAACAAAAAAATTCTTTTAATGCAGGGAGTCTACTCTCAAGAAGATTTTATTAATTCTAGAAAAAATAATTTTGATTTAGTTATACATAATGAACATCAATTCAATATAGCTAAAGATAATAATTCATATGAAAATCTTTGGTTTAAAATTAATACAGGAATGAATAGGCTTGGATTTGAAATAGAAGATTTTTTAGAAATTTATGATAAATATTTAAGTGATAAGAATTTTACTCTTATGTCTCACTTATCTGCATCTAATATTCCAAATAACCCATCAAATAAAGAACAGTTTGATAGATTTGATACCTTAGCAAGCAAACTCCACTCAAATGTATCTAAAAGTATCGCTAATACTGGATGTATACTTAATTTTCCTGAAAAATCATTTGATTGGGTTAGAGTGGGTATAGGTATATTTGGTGGATATATTGGAAATAATGACCTAAAAACCGCTATGACTCTAAAATCACCAATTGTAAATATTCGTTATATTAAAAAGGGTGAGAAAGTTGGTTATGACGGTCGAGCAATTGCTTTAAAAGATATGAAAATAGCAACTGCATATATGGGTTATGCAGATGGACTTCCTCATCACATAAAAGATGGAACTATTGTTAAAATTAATGGACAAGATGCTAAAATCTTTGGAAAAGTTAGCATGGATGTTACTACTATTGATATAAGCAATATTAATGAATGTGAAATTGGTGATTGGTGCATATTTTTCTCACCTAATCATTCAATAACTAATATCTCCACAAAAAACAATCTTATCTCTTATGACATGATGATTAGAATTAAATCTAGAGTAAAAAGAATTTATAAAAAATTAAATTAATTTGACTCACATTCTATAAATTATTTCCCTATTAAGTTAATTCTGTTATTCTAGTATCCCATCATGATTCAATTAAATGATGGCAAATACTAAGTACATTTTTATTACCGGTGGAGTGGTTTCATCACTCGGAAAAGGTATTGCAGCCGCCTCTATTGGCGCACTCTTGGAGTCAAGAGGCCTTTCTGTATCTTTAATTAAAGTTGATCCATATATTAATGTTGATCCTGGAACTATGAGTCCATTTCAACATGGCGAAGTTTTTGTTACTAATGATGGTACTGAAACTGACCTTGATTTAGGACATTACGAAAGGTTTGTAAGATTTGAAGCATCAAAAAAGAATAATTTTACAGCTGGCAAGGTCTACGAAACTGTAATAAGAAACGAAAGAAAAGGTAAGTATTTAGGTGGAACTGTCCAAGTTATTCCTCATATCACAAATGAGATTAAAAAAAGAATCAAAGAAGGTGGTCAAGGAAAAGATATAGCAATTGTTGAAATAGGTGGCACTGTTGGTGATATAGAAAGTCAGCCATTCGTTGAAGCAATAAGGCAAATGGCTCTTGAACTTCCTTCAGCTGCATGGGCATTTGTTCATTTAACATTAGTGCCCTATATAAAGGCTTCTGGTGAGCTGAAAACAAAACCAACCCAACACTCTGTTAAAGAGTTAAGGTCATTAGGAATTAGTCCAGACTGTCTTATATGCAGATCTGAACAAGAACTACCCAAGGATGAAAAAAAGAAAATTGCATTATTTTGTTCAGTTGCTCAAGACAATGTTATTTCAATGCATGATGTAGAAACAGTTTATTCAATACCTTTATTATTAAATAAGCAAAAAGTAGATCAAATTATATTAAATAAACTTAACATCAAATCAAAAAATCCTAAGCTTTCTGACTGGAAAAGAGTAGTTAATGCTAGCCTTAAGCCTGAAAAAGAAGTTAATGTTGCTTTTGTTGGAAAATATACTGAACTTCAGGATTCATATAAATCAATTAATGAGGCATTAGAGCATGCGGGTATAAAGCATAAAACAAAAGTAAATATTAATTTTGTTCTAGCAGAAACCATAACTGGTAAAAATGTTAAAAAAGTTTTATCGAAAACTGATGCTGTCCTAGTCCCAGGTGGCTTTGGGGACAGGGGTATCGAAGGAATGATTTTGGCTTGCAAATATGCTAGGGAGAACCAAATCCCTTACTTGGGCATATGTCTAGGAATGCAGGTAGCGCTTATAGAATATGCTCGAAATGTAATAAAACTAAAAGGAGCAAATAGTACGGAATTTGATGCTAAAACACCCCATCCAGTAATTGCCTTGATTACAGAATGGAATGATATATCTGGTAAAAAAGAACAACGCAATAAAAATTCTGATATGGGCGGAACGATGAGACTTGGTGGTCAGGTGTGCAAATTAAAAAGGTCGTCTAAAGTATATAAAATGTATAAGAAAAATGAAATTGTTGAAAGGCATAGGCATAGGTATGAAGTTAATCCGGCATATGTAGATGAATTAATAAATTCAGGGCTTAGTTTAGTTGGAACCTCGGTTGATGGAAAATTAGTAGAAATGATAGAAGTTCCTAATCATAAATGGTTTGTAGCATGCCAATTTCATCCTGAGTTCACTTCTAATCCTAGAGATGGTCACCCTATTTTCAATAGCTATATAAAGAGTACAATAGAAAAATAATGAATAATATTCAATTAAGAGAATTCACTATTGGTAATGCAGAACCATTAACTCTAATGGGTGGAATGAATGTACTCGAATCAAGAGATTTAGCGATGAGGGTTGCTGAAGAATTTAAGACAGTATCTGACAAATTAGAAATAAATTATATTTTTAAGGGCTCATTTGATAAGGCAAACAGAAGTTCTGTAACTTCTTTTAGAGGTCCTGGCATGGAAGAGGGCTTAAAAATACTTCAAGAAATTTCAACGCAGTTAAGTATTCCTGTGATAACAGATATTCATGAACCAGAACAAGCTTTGCCTGTCAGCGAAGTATGCGATGTTGTTCAAATACCTGCATTCTTAGCTAGACAGACTGATTTAGTGGTGGCAGCTGCTCAGACGAATTCTATTTTGCAGTTTAAGAAACCGCAATTTTTATCAGCTCCAGAAATGAAGAATATCATTGAAAAATGCGAGTCAGCTGGAAATAATAAAATTACATTATGTGAAAGAGGTAATTCATTTGGTTACAATAACTTAATTGTTGATACATTAAATTTCCAAATTCTTAAAAACTTAAATAAACCAACTATTTTTGATGTTACCCACGCACTTCAACTACCTGGAGGTCTTGGAAATGCAGCTGGAGGGAGAAGAGAGTTCCTTCTTAGTTTAGCTAAAGCTGGAATATCTCAAGGAATTGCTGGTTTGTTTTTAGAGGCTCATCCAGATCCAGATAATGCGAAATGTGATGGCCCATGTGCTTTAAGACTTGAAATGTTAGAGCCTTTTTTAAAACAAGTAAAAGATCTCGATGATTTTGTAAAAGGCCAAGAAATATTAGACATCAAGTAAAAAATGTCAAACATTATTGAAGTAAATGCTATTCAGGTTCTTGATTCCAGAGGTGTACCGACTGTATCTTGTTCAATAATTCTAGAAAACAATACCAGAGCTCATTCAATTGTTCCAAGTGGAGCATCTACTGGAACCAAAGAAGCATTAGAGCTTAGAGATGGTCACTCAGACTATCTAGGCAAAGGTGTTCAAAAAGCTGTAAACAATATTAATAACATCTTAAAGCCAGCATTAATTGGTTTAGATCCTTCTGAACAGGAAGAAATTGATAACATCATTATTAATATTGATGGAACCCCTGATAAGTCTAAAATCGGAGCAAATGCTATTTTAGCTGTTTCTCTAGCAGTGGCGCGTGTTGCTGCGAAAGATAAGGGAATAGATCTCTTTCTTCATTTTTCAGATATCTATCAGGAAATAACTAACTCATCTGTTAAGAGTAATCTCCCTATGCCTATGTTAAATATCTTGAATGGCGGCGAGCATGCCGATAATAATATTGATATCCAAGAATTTATGATTATTCCTAAAGGAGCTAAAAGTTTTAAAGAAGCTATGAGATGGTCTTCAGAAATATATTGGAATTTAAAATCCATCTTAAAAAAACAAAAACTCTCAACTGCTGTGGGTGATGAGGGTGGTTTTGCTCCAAATCTACAGTCAAATGAAGAGGCAATAAAATTAATAATAGAAGCAGTTGAAAATTCAAACCTCATACCAGGCAAAGATATTTTTATTGCTTTAGATTGCGCAGCAAGTGAGTTTTTTGATGGAGATAATTATAATTTACTAGGTGAAGGAAGATCTTTAAATTCAGAATCTTTTGCAGATTATTTGGAAGAACTGGTAGACAAATATCCAATAATTTCTATTGAAGATGGAATGGATGAGAATGACTATGAAGGTTGGAAAATCTTAACTCAAAAAATTGGAGCTAAATGCCAATTAGTTGGAGATGATTTATTTGTTACTAATAAAGCTATTTTTCAAGAGGGTATCAATAAAAACTTAGCAAACTCAATACTTATTAAATTCAATCAAATAGGCTCAATCACTGAAACAATAGAGACTATAAAAATAGCAAACTCTAATAATTATAAATCAATAATCTCTCATAGATCTGGAGAAACTGAAGATACAACAATTGCTGATCTTGCAGTTGGGTTAGGGGCTGGTCAAATTAAGACAGGTGCACCTTGTCGCTCAGATCGCGTTGCAAAATATAATCGATTATTGTGGATTGAAGAGGAGTCTCCTGAGTTAGACCTTTGTCAATGAGAAGGTTATTTGGTGTTTTAATAGCATCGCTATTGATTTTAATTATATTATTATTGAACAGTATTTTTTTTGGTACGAATTCATACCAAAAGAAAGCAGAACTTATCGATGAGAATGATATTCAAATTAAAAAGAATAACGATATAAAAAATCAAAATGATATTTTAGAGTTTGAAATAAAAAATGCTCAACAGTCTAACGAGCATGTTGAAAATTTTGCTAGGGAAAAATTAAATTTAGTTTATCCTGAAGAAGAATTAATATCATTTGAAAAAAAAGAAAATAAGAAAGATGAAAAATAGATTGTTAGTTGTAATTCCAGCTGCTGGAATTGGGCAAAGGTTTGATAAACAACTCCCAAAACAATATGCAAAATTAAATGGAAAATCGGTAATTGAACAATCAGTTCAACCATTTCTTGA
>ENA-UZWV01004720-UZWV01004720.1-metagenome-genome-assembly--contig:-Day-3-1m-contig-4720_pt1 | contig 10058 bp, 8 predicted proteins | sample MGYA00260342_ERZ794902 | MGnify/ENA metagenome assembly ERZ794902
CCTACTGTCCTCCATCCTGTTGACCACGCCTACAATGCGGTCTCAGCCCAAGTGTTCCCGACGGTTGTTCGACAGTATCTTGAGATGAGAAAAGAAGTCGAGTCATTGACTGACCGACTTGCTGAGTATGAGGATGCAGAGCCAGCGATGTCTGGTCAAACGAAAGCACCATCGGCCAGAGCGGGTGTATCAGATAACGCAAGCTTTGAAGAGCGGGTGAACGCTGCTTTGGGTGCTGTGTGACCCCGTTGACAGATCGCCAGACAATGTTAATATGCGCTTATCAGTTGGGTTGCTCTAGCCTTAAATAGTTCTAAACGACTGGTAAAGCACATAGAAACTCAGGTTGCTCTAGCCATTGCATAGTTCTAAGAGGTTCGCCCTAAAACTCTTTAGTTTCCGACCATGTTGGCTGGAAGCGCAAACCCTTATTTATTTTTTACAATGTCTACATTTGATCTTGGTTCCGCTGGAACCGCCGCAATTGATACTATCCTCGCTGAAGAAGCCAACCGCATCGGCAGCGACATCTACTCACGCACACTCCACACCTCTCCTTGGTTGGACCTCACTAAGCAGTCCGCTTTTCCTGATGGGATGGGCTACCAGCAGACCACGCTCGTTTATGACCGTGCTATTGCTACTACTTCTGCTGGCGGGACTACTGTCGGGGCTAACTGGGGTGCTGTAGGTGGAACTTTCTCTGCAACTTCACCATCAGCTCCTGCTGACATCGTTGACCTCGCCGACACTGCCGAGGACATTCAAGGTGGTCGCGGAGATACCGGACTTAGCCCTGCTGATCAACGCTCTTATGTTGCGTTCAACAAGAAGCTCAAGCGTTTCTCTCTTGAGCGTGCTGTAATCGAGTCTCCACGCATCTCGCTTGAAGACCTCCGTTTCGCTGCACACCGTCAGGACCAGCTCCGTGCCATCATGGACATCATGACGCAAGTTACCCGTAACACTTGGGAGACCCGCTACCGTGATGAGTTCGATAAGGTTGTTGATAACGCTGTTACCTGTAAGATTGCTGGGTCTACCTTCACTGCTGGTCTTGAAGCAACTGCATCGACTGAAATCGACGTTGACTCTGCTTCTGACGGTGCTGACATCGATGGAAACATCTCTAACGCAGTTCTGGACAAAGTCTACTTCCGCCTCATCCGCGCAGGTGCTGGCAACAACTCCTACGGTCGTGAAAATGGTCGCCCTGTTTTCTCGATTGTCCTTTCTTCTGAGGCTTCTTACTACATTCAGACTGAAGGCGAGTTCCGTGAAGACGTCCGCTACAACAACGCTAAGGTCAGTGACCTGATTGCTCCATTGGGAATTGAGAAGTCCTTCCGAGGCTTCTACCACCTTGTTGACGATCTTGCTCCTCGCTTCAGCTTCAATGGAACAACCGATAAGCTTGAGATTGTTGAGCCATACACTGTTGATGCGAATGGCATTGCTTCACCAAACCCAACTTACGAAGGTGCTTCGTTTGAAGCGGCTTACGTTCTCCACCCTGAAGTTTGCGAAGCCCTCATTCCTAACCCAATGAGTGGTTCTAACGGACTCAGCTTCGATCCTGTCAACTACCGTGGTAAGTTTGACTGGAAGAACATCGTAAATGAGATCACTAACCCTGACGGGACTGTCGGATTCTTCCGAGGTGTTCTTGCTAGTGCTACTAAGCCCATCAAGACTGAGTTTGGATATGCTATCCTCTTCAAGAGGGATTCTACATCATCCGCAACTTAATCTTTAGATTAACACTTAACACGAACCCCGTTACCTGTATATAAAACGGGTAGCGGGGTTCTTTTTTACAGAAACAATTATTATGACTAGAATTGCACCTAGAAGACAAGCTCAGATAGTTAACGAGAAGCGCAGTAAGTTCAGAGAACTTTTCCCATCACTCGTTGCAGAGTTAGGGATAAGTGACAAAGAACTTTACAGTTTTTTGAATGAAGAGTTTGACATCCCCCTTGTAGATTTCAAGAGGGGTCGGATAGTATCAGAAGAGATACCTATGCAGTCAAAAGACGAGGCATATGATATTATGAAGACTGATGACTTCATGGGAAAACTTGAGGATCGTTTCTCGGCGTTAGAAGAACCACCTGCTGAAGAACCACCTGCTGAAGAACCAAGAGTAGCTGCTAAGAAAGTTGCTAAGAAAGTTGCTAAGAAAGTTGCTAAGAAAGTTGATTTCGACAGTGAGACGGGTATGGAAGGGGAAGCTATCGATGACTACGGTCTGAGTGACGCTCGTGCGGCTGAAAAAGATTTAGCTAATAAAACGCGCCGAACTCTCAGAGGTAGTTATTTAACAGAAGATCTAAAAGCTGAAGCCGCACGTCAAGCTAGTAACGAAGGCATGGCAGGAGCTTTAAAATCTGAAGCTGCACGTCAAGCTAGTGTTTCCGCAGAGAAAGCTAGTAACGAAGGTATGGCAGGAGCTTTAAAAGCTGAAGCTGCGCGCCAAGCTGACGTATCGGAGAAAGCTAAGGAACCCGTAACAAGGGGCGACCTAGATCCTGACATGCAAGACATGATGGGGACTACGGGAGTTGACCCTGATGATTACGACTTGGCTGGCGGTGCCGAAGAACCTGAAGCTGATTACACCCAACAAGCGGTTGACCTATTCAAGACGGTCCATGCTACTGATTATGACCCTAAGTCCAGTATGGACAAAGGTAAGCTTGAAAAGATGAAAAAGCTACTTGCTAAACAAGGTGGTTTAGGAGATACGACTGCTAACCAGTTTGCTCTCCAAGTCTACCGCGACGAATAATGAACGACGTATATCAATCCGAAGATTCTCCTCAGCATGAAAATGCTGAGAAGGATCTGGAGATGGTTCAGCAGCAGCTTTCTAATATGCAAGCTAATGTTGAGGCACTCCTGCAACAGTGTGGTTGTGGATCGCCTAGGCTTTCAGAAGCGTGGGTCCAGTCAAAAGTGACGCTGGCTAATGATTATCTGGACACGGTTCATTCCTACGTTGTGAATGGCGGGCCGATGAAACCGGACGCTGGACAAGGCGACTCAGATAAGGTAGGCTTCGTCATTGCCGTGGAAAAGGCTATGACTGATGGCAGCAGCAAAACATAACATTACAGTAGGTCGCGGCGAAGATTTTTCGTTTACGTTAACGATAGCAGACAGTGATGGGAACGCTGTTGATATCACCAACAACACCTTTAAAGCGGAAGTTAGGCGCGACGCAGGGAAGCCCCTTGTCGCTACGTTTACCGTAACTATTGAAGGAGCAGCCTCCGCAGGAACGGTTAAAGTAAAGCTACCTAAAGCAGAGACGTTGAAACTAGATGGAAACGCCCGCTATAAGTGGGATTTGTTCCGTATAGAAAGTGGTGGGGACACAACCCGCCTAATTTATGGGGATTTACAGATAGAAAACAACATCACTGACTTCTAATGTCTTTAACAGTAAATGAGAATGAGTATGGATTAACCGTTAGTGAAACCCCCACGCACAGTCTAACTGTCAGTGGCACTAGCGGCCCGTTAACCATAGCTAGCGATGATTTAACTTTAACGGTTAGTGATACACCTACTTCTCTGCTTACCGTTACCAGCTCGACAGACCCGTCGATAACGGTTCAGGACAACAATATACTATTAACTATTGACCAGTCTACAGGGTCATCCTCGTCGGCTAATCCGTTTGACCAAGATTTAAATACGACGGACTCCCCTACCTTTGCCGCTATAACGGTTAGCGGGACGGTAGACGGTCGAGATCTCTCTGTAGACGGCACTAAGCTGGACGGGATAGCGGATCAAGCCAACAAATACGTCCACCCTACCTACACGTCCCGTAGTATTAATACTAGTGAGGCGTCTGTATTAGACGAATTTACCTCTGATGTCGCGGGCCATGTAACTAGAATCACGACTAGGACGCTGACTTTAGCTGATTTAGGGTATACCGGAGCTGCGGACGCCAACAAATACGTCCTACCGACATCGTTTACAGCGAGGAATATTAATACTAGTGGGGCGCACGTCTTAGATACATTCACATCTGATACGTCGGGTCGTGTGACGGGGATCACTACTAGGCCGTTGTTGTTAGCCGATATCGGTTATACTGGAGATGCGGACGCTAACAAATTCATACACCCGACTCAAACAGTTAGGACTATTTCAGTAGACGCGACAGGAGCTGACGTTGTAGATGCTATTGATTTTACGAGTGACGCGCTAGGACACGTAACTTCTGCTAGTGCGACTAAGAGGACACTGACGTTAGCTGACTTAGGATATACCGGAGCAACGAACGCTGATGTGACCCCTTCTTGGGTTCCTTCGACAAACCCTAATTATTTAACAAGCATAAACAACAGCAACTGGTCTGGAACTCAGTTAACTATTGCTAACGGAGGTACCAACGCCTCAACAGCCACTGCCGCGTTATCAAATTTAGGAGCATCCCCGCTAGCTGGTTCTTCAAGCATTACGACTCTCGGAACAATTACTACAGGTGTGTGGAATGGTAGTGTAATATCTTCCGCTTACCTCGATGCGGATACAGCACACCTCTCTACTAATCAAAATTTTACTGGTGATCTAACCTTCTCGGGTCTTTGCATATTTGATAATGATACAAGCCCCGCCGTTAAGATTATTTCTGATGATTTCGCAGAAGGGCTGCAAATACATAGGAACCATTCGTCTAATGCTGCGGGTATTAAGTTTAGTAATAACGATGGGCAGAAAGGTATTCTATACGTCGATAACGGAGGAGTAATCCGCTGGAGGCCCCTGACATCCAGCAGCAACCTTGCAATATGGCACGAAGGCAATGACGGGGCTGGATCTGGTTTAGACGCCGACACTCTTGACGCACAACAAGGTTCTTATTATTTAAATTATAGTAATTTTACGAATACCCCCACGATTCCAAGTTTAAGTGGTTACGCAACAGAGTCATTTGTAAATACGGCATTGGCAGTGAAAGCCCCTTTAGCTAGCCCTACGTTTACAGGTAGTCCTACAGCACCTACACCCACGTTAAGTGACGACTCAACTAAATTAGCTACTACGGAGTATGTTAAAGGCCAAACGATACCTTACTCGTCTTTAAGTGGGAAGCCTACGATACCTAGTGGGAACCAAATAATAGACTGGACGCAAGATCAAGGTTCTACAGACATACATGTAAATAACTTACCTACGATACCTAGTGGGAACCAAATAATAGATTGGACGCAAGATCAAGGTTCTACAGACATACATGTAAATAACTTACCTACGATACCTTACTCGTCTTTAAGTGGGAAGCCTACGATACCTAGTGGGAACCAGATAATAGACTGGACGCAAGACCAAGGCTCCACAGACATACACGCGGATAACATATCTGAGGCTAGTGTCACGCAACACCAAGGAGAGCTTTCTATTACGGAGTCACAGATTAGTGACTTAGGGACTTACCTAACAGCCTCTAGCACAGACTTAGACAGTCGCTACTATACTGAGACTGAAACAAACCAGTTTTTAAACCTTAAGCTCGATAAGAGTGGCGGCGAGATGACAGGCTCCATTGACATGGGGACGAATGACATCACGAATGCAGGTGAGATTGAGGCTAATGAATTTATTGGAAATCTCAGAGGAGCTGTTTCATTTACAGCAAAAGCTGGTGAAGCTCTTACGAAAGGAGATGTCGTTTATATTTCTGGCATATCGGGTAATCTGACAGTTGTAGCAAAAGCAGATGCTGATAATGCTTCAAAAATGCCAGCTTTTGGTGTTGCTAGTGAAACAGTTAGTATTAATGCGAACGTCACGATTATTAATTTTGGTCGTGTAAGTAACCTTGATACGAGTGGGTTTTCTGAAGGGGACGAGCTTTTCGTCAGTAACACGGCTGGTGTGTTGTCTAGCACAGCCCCTTCGGGAGAGTCGTCTGCTTTACAGAAGATGGCTAAAGTGACTAGGTCACATGCTTCTACTGGTTCAATTACAGTAATGGGTGCAGGAAGAACAAACGCTGTACCTAACTTGAATGAGGGTAGGTTGTTTGTGGGTAATTCCAGTAATGAGGCTGTAGCAGATGGGACTGTTCATGTTGATATTGCTGATAGTAGAGTTGGTATAGGAACAACTGGTCCATCTACTACATTAGACGTTGACGGCATCACCACATCTGACGCCTTCAGAACTAATACCAGCAATACCGATTACAACGTAATCAGCAGAAACAGCACTAGTGGAACCTTATGGGTTCAGGCAGCTCAATCAAACAGCATACAAACCATACTATCATGCCGATATGGTAGTGCTACCGTAGCGCAAGGGACTGAAGTTTTAGCCGTAAGAAGGAACTCAAGTTACTTCATCAACACTAAATTAGGGGTCGGCACGAATGACCCTGCTACAACACTTGATGTTGAAGGGACGATAAAACACAAAGTCTACACCGTATCTACGCTGCCATCAGCTTCACCAGCAGGTCAGAGAGCCTTTGTGAGTGATTCATCCTATAGCTTGTCACAAGCACATGGATTAGTTACTGTCGGATCAGGGTCTAACTTCTGCCCTATGTATTCTGACGGGACTAACTGGAGAGTGGGCTAAACAATTTTTCTAGACAAACCAAACAAAACTATGCCAATAGAAAACCAAAATCCTCTGGTTATACCAGCCGAGTCCGAAAAGACACTCTCACAAATCTGGGTGTCCTCACTAAGTGTAAACGTGCCTACCGCCTCTGATGGGTCACTCTATATGCAGCTACGCCCGTGCGACGCCTTGACTGGAGAAATCGCTGATGAGGAATATGCAAAGGGTCTGCACCTCAACTTCTGGGAAGTCATCTCAGAAGTGCCGGAAGCCGCAGCCGCGATGCAATCTGTGTTCGACGCGGTTCCTGCTATAGAAGCATTCTACGATGCTAAGATGACCCCACCAGACGAAGAAACCCTTGCAACGGACGAAGAATAATGCAAACCTCCGTCCGTATGGAAGATAATATTGAACTTTCCCTAAACACCAACGAAATCGAAGCCCTTATAAAGTTGATTGATCTCGCGACGAAAGCCGCAGGTCTTCAAGTCGCTGAAGCCGCTGTTCACTTTACAAAGAAGCTCCAAGAAGCTGGAGCCTCTCTGCAAGAAGCTGCTGAAGATGAAGGCGGAGAAACCTAAAACCTAATCACATCATGGCCCTTAACCCATCCCCACAGAGACAATCAGTCGTTACGTTCCCCACGCCGAACGTCAACGACATCCTATTCTTTGAGTCTGTAGATGCGGAACGGGTCGGAACGGATATACCCGAATATGGTAGTAAGCACCCTGACTATAAGAAGTGGCCGGATCATCGACTGGTTCACGTAGAGACCGCAGACGACCAGAGCCGTTATTACCGATACTATTACGCGGCTGACCAGCTAGAGCAGGATAACGACAACTGGTCTTATAGTGAGGCTGATATCGGCGGAACTAAGTTCGATGCTGTTTCGCGTGATTACGTAATCCGCCGTAGCGAGTTTAGCTCTACCGTTCCCGCAATGGGGTCAACGATGCCTGATACTCCAACAGGCAAGTTTGGTGGCACGCACGTTCTGGCGCAACGCAAGCAGGTTCCTCTTAACGACAAGGTCTTGAACGGTCTATATGTTGTCGAGCAACGGGTCTACGTAAAGAAGGTTCCGTTGTCCCGTCTAGACTTTGATGAGTTCTTCAAGACGACGAACGAGACTAAGCAGATTTTAATGTATGCAGATGAGGTCGTATCTGAAGCTACTGTGGTAATAGGTGGGACTACGATACAAAACCCAACAATCGCACAATTAGAAGATAATCCAGATAATGCCTACGTTGGCTCACCAGCTAATAAAATATCCTATTGGGGGATGAACTCAGGCACAATCCGCACAGTTCAGCAGTTGTCGGATAACTGGTATGCGGTGACTGAGCAGGAGGTTGTTAAATGTCCTACTGGAGGGATGCGTTCGGATCTACAGACAACTTCTCGTGAGTCCGTCACGTCTGGTATTAGTGGATTAAGCCCCTCTACAACCACTCAAAAATTATTCAGTAATTATCAGGCAGGTTTCGGTAGTAACCCTAGCTTAGTTAGGAACACAAGCTGTTGGGCGCATAACTTAAAAGGGGTCACTGGATTCGTCGCTTGGAATAGTAGAACAGTATTGGGTGTCGCGGGTAAGAGACTAGGCGGAGTTGCAATTACTCCTCGACACATATATTTTGCAGCTCACGCTAATTACGTAGTTGGAGACACTGTTTTTTTCTGCTCGAAAAATAACGAGATATATTCTCGTGTAATTAAAGGTGTTAAACTAAACGAGCAGTATGAAACTAATACAGTTACTTTTGATTATGGGGTGGCTCTACTAGATAAAGATTTACCACCGTCTATTGAAGTTGTTAAAGTCTTACCTAAAGACGGGTATCAGTATTTTCAGACTGAGGAGTTTGCATCACATGAATGGCAATCTCCTAATAATGCCAGTGAAGAAGTTCTTGTGATGACTACGGATCAAGATGAGAACGCCCATATCCGTAAATTAAATAAACTTCAGTTTGGTACTTTTGATTACGATAACCCCTTATCAAACGTTCATCGAGAATTCCAACTAAACCCAGCCTCGTCACCTTATGATATTTGGGATGAGGATATGGTCTCAGGGGACTCCGGTAGCGTTTGCTGTTTAGTAGTAGGTGGTGAATGTGTCTTACTCGGTTTATTATCAGGACATCCGAATAATAACGCTGATGATCCAATCGGGCCTTTTGTAAGTGCGCCTGTTAACTATAAGGCTATTAATCAACTCATCACGGACGTTGATGTTGCTTATGTAGCGTTAACTGCTGCGGATAATAATCTTGATAACTATTACAGTGATGGGTATCAACTTCAGCCTATTGACCTTAGTTTTGATTACACGAGCTACCGTCCTGAAGAGCAGAGTCAGGGAGTTGGGTGCGCCCGCCTCCGTTACGAGACTGTAGTAAACTACGCTTTCCCGCCGATCTTGCAGGATGTTCAGTTTGACGTATGGAACTTACGGTCAGGTGGTGCTAGGACTTATCCTAGAGTTTTATACTCAAAAGGATCTTTTAGAGGGCCGTGTAAGGCGGTTGTTGATGTTAGTTGGTCTACGACCCAACCAGTTGGGCTAGAGGCTGATGAGAAACCAGCACCAGAGCCGATCTCGATCCAGAACCCGTTGTTTACTTTGTCGATACCTCCGACGCTTCATGAGGCAGTATATTTTACTGTTAGTGTTGGTAATAACGACGAGACGTGGAAACCTACGAACGCGGTCTATAACAAGAACGCGACCAACGTAACGTCATGGGAGCCTCATATTATTTCTTCAGAAGTAAAACCGTTTAGGGGTGGTTGGCTCATGGAAACGGTTACCGTGTATCCTCCATCATGAAGCCGCAAGACAGCTCTGATATTTCTCTACCAATTCCGTTAGAGGGTGCGCCTGAAGGTCCGCGTGACTTTACGATGGAGTATACTGACGACTACGACGCCGCATCAGGAGACGTAAGTCACGAAGATCCGGCCTATAAGCCGTTTCCTTTTGCAATGCGCCCTGTTCCCGACGTAGGTGGGGAAGAAGGGATTCAAATCTACTTCGGTGTTCTGGTTCATCAGATCAACCGCATGGTTTTTAATACTGATGGGTTAGTGTCCCAAACAGGACTAACAAACCCACAAGTCATCTTACCGACTCAGATGGAGGGGTTAGACGAGAATCGTTATAGGTTTTATGACTTGAATTGGCGGGGAGATGTTTACCTATATTGGGAGACTACTCCAGAAGGAGTTGTTACATTTTGTGAACTTAAAGGTAAGGATGGTGAACCTGCTCAACAAAGTTTACCTAATGACAATGGAGGTAAATTTTTTGTCAAACTAGGCAACGTAGCTGCTGGAGAAAACGACACGTCTATATCAGCCCTTGATCAAAACATTTCAACTGATGTCTATTGGTTAACAGCTTTTGGTATTCAGGAAGACGGTAGCGATTCAGATTCGTCGTCATCAGACTC
>ENA-UZWV01006069-UZWV01006069.1-metagenome-genome-assembly--contig:-Day-3-1m-contig-6069_pt1 | contig 10058 bp, 10 predicted proteins | sample MGYA00260342_ERZ794902 | MGnify/ENA metagenome assembly ERZ794902
GCTGCTGCGGGTATAGGTGATTTTGGCAAAATGCTCGCTTACGGCGAACGAAACTCACCATTGCGCCGCAACGTCACCATCGAAGAAGTCGGTAATGTTGCTGCTTTCTTGTGCTCAGATTTAGCATCAGGTGTAACGGGTGAAATTACTTATGTCGACGCCGGCTATAACATTATTGGTATCGGTGACAAATAAAAAAATAGTTAACTAATCGCAAATAAAAAAGGCGCTGTATAAGCGCCTTTTTTGTATCTGTCATATAGCGTTATTACTTTAAAAAGCCCGGGGAAATCTCAATATCCGCTTCTGCTTTTAAACTCGCTAAAAATGCTTTTAATTCACTGTTGCCATCATTCCTGGCAAGGTAAGCAGATAAACCTGCACGATCTTGAACTGATGCAGTATCAATATCACCCTCAATAACACGCTTCAGTTTCACAACGGCATAATCACCATTACTCAAACTAAAACCGTGATAGACAGGCTGTTCAGCTGGCTTTTTCATCGCATAAGCCGCATCAAGCACCTCACGATCGATTGCCATTTCGCTACGACTAACAACAGCCACCTCATGCCATTGTCCTGCTTTGAATAAATCGACCGCGGCTTGGCCTTCTTCAAGCTGATTTAATACAGTTATGCCCACTTCACCGGCCTTTTCATGTGCACGTACCAGTTTCAATTGTTCCTTTATCTCTGTCGCAACAGTTTCAAAAGGCAGTTGACTCGATAATTGATGGTTTTTCTTGTGTACAACGACCAAATGCGTAGCAAATAACTCGATCACTGTACTATTTAAATCTTCAATTAACACATCATCACTAAATGCAATATTAACAAGCTTAATATTCTGTGCTATGCCTTTACCGCCTTCACGTGTAAAACTATCTGACGTTTTAATCTCTAACCCTAATTCTTCAGCCGCCAAATCGAGGCTATCAGGGTTTTCATAACTGAGTTCGGCTAACAATTCTGCCTCCTCAAAGAAGGATTGTTCCGCTTGTTGTCGACGATAACTGGCCTCAACATCAGCTTTTACTTCTTCAAATGCTTTACCTTCGGGCGCTTGGATATCAGTCAATTTAATTAAATGATGTCCATACTCTGTCTTAACAATCTGGCTCACATCACCTACATTCGCTAAGCCAAATAATGCATCGTCGAAAGCAGCATCACCCATCACACCAGCTTGCATAAACCCGAGATCACCACCATCACTTGCAGACCCCGTATCTTGTGATAATTCTTTTGCAACCACTTCAAAGCCCTCACCTTGACTGAGTCTATGCTCAGCAGCCGCCAATACTTTTAAAGCCGTTTCTGTATCACCTTCAATTAAGATATGACTCGCCCTACGCTGCTCAGGACTCATAAATTGATTTTGATTATCAGTATAAAAGGATGCCAATGAAGTATCATCAACAACCACTTTATCGGCTAAGTCAGCAACAGACAATTCAATATAATCTACAGTCAAGTGTTCTGGTGTCGTATAGCGTCCACGGTTCACTTCATAGAACGTCATTGCATCAGCATCGCTAATTTCAATATCAGCAGCCAACGGTGCTGATTCGACGATACCATAAGCTAATTCACGCTTTTGTTTTTCTATTTGTAACAAATTATCGATTTCAAACTCAGTGACAACCGCTGTACGCTGAATATTATTCGTTAGTTCACGACCTAATAAATCCATCCGTAATTGTTCTTCGTAACTGGCTGGCGAATAGCCCGCTCTTGACAGTAACTGTTTATAAAGTTCAACATTGAATTGACCATCAACCTGAAAAGCCGCCGTTTGCTGCACAGCAAGACTGATATCAGTATCTGTAACTCGCTGTCCCATTGCTTGATTTGCTGCGTAAAGTAATCGTTGTTGGATTAAACCATCTAGGACAGATTGCTTTGTTTCTGCATTGTCAAATGAGCTCGGGTCATAACTATCCCCCATTTGTTGGCGTATATTGTCACGGAATTGCTGCAAAGAACGTTGGAACTCACGCTGTTTAATCCGTTCACCATTCACCGTCGCAACAACGACATCAGAAGCCCCGGTTATATAGGAATTAACACCCCATAAAGCAAAAGGAATAGTAATCAAGCCAACGATAAACCATGCTAACCAACCTTGGGCTCGTTCACGAATGAAATGTAACATAAGGTATACCTACAGAAAATCCTACATTAGCTACTTGAAAGCAAAAAAAAAGGCGCATTTCTATGCGCCTTTCTATTCATGATGGCGGAGCGGACGGGACTCGAACCCGCGACCTCCGGCGTGACAGGCCAGCATTCTAACCAGCTGAACTACCGCTCCGCATTAACTGTTAATTCTGAACAATTAACAAGAAGCGAGGAGGATACAGCAATTATGATCCACGTGAAACATTATTTTGTCTAATCCCCAGCCCAGCTATTCCTTCAACCCTTCTTTTAATAGCCCTGTTCCTCTGACATCAACAACAAAGGCAACGCTTTCCCCTATTTACACAACTAACAAACTTTTTACACCGGTGTTGCTAGAATCAATTTTTAGGCGAATAATGGTAATTGGGTACGTTTTCCCTTTTAATCTTGCAAATTGTTAGAACTTGAGGAGTAGGTATCATGATTAAACATTATTATATTGCCGATGATCTCGACGAATTAGAGCAAATCGAACAAGAGCTCGAGTCAGCAGGCATCAAAGAATCACATATCCACGTATTAAGCGAAAGTGCAGCTGATGTAGAAAACCATCACTTGCATATGGTCAATTCCCTACAGCAACAAGATGTTGTTCATTCAGCAGAAGTGGGTGCCATCGTTGGCGTTATTGGGGCTTTATCCGTGTTAGTCCTAGCGTATTTATTCGGCTGGGCGAGTACTGCCGCAGGTTGGCTACCCTTGATCTTTTTATCCATCGTCACACTGGGCTTTTGTACATGGGAAGGCGGTTTAATTGGGATTCAAAAACCCAATGTTAACTTTGCACCCTTCCAAAAGCTCTTACATGAAGGTAAACACATCTTATTAGTCGATGGTAACCAAAAAGAAGAGCCCACTATAGACCGGGTCATTAGTGGTCACCCCGATCTCAAGTTAGCCGGGATAAGTGAGTCGAGCTGGGGAACAAAACTAAAATAAAATTAACGGCATTTGCCATTCATCAAAATAAAGGCCGATTGTCATTAAGACATCGGCCTTTTTACATAAGCCGCTAATAAACCCAAATGCTTTTCAAATCCCACTAGCGACAGCCCTGTTTCTGTCAGCCCGTCAAATAATCGCTCGCCAGTGACAACAGCTAAAGCGTGCCTTGCAGTTTCATCGCCATAAAGTAGCGCTAGCCCATCAATGTAATCTGCATAATCGCGTTCTGCATGCCATTTTATGTCTAGTAACGCCTTAACACAGCGATAATGTCTAAGCTGTTGTTCACTTAACCCTTCCAAAGACAAACACCAGTCAACCCAATCAATCGCCATTTCATCCTGTAATGCCAAACACAACATCGCCTTTATTTGACCTAAACGAATGCTTCCCCATAAGCTATCAGCATCGGGCAATAGTCCAATAAACGGTGCTACCAAGGTTTGATCGTTATAGCCGCCTTCTTCTAATTCATCCAACAACGTTTGCCACGCTTCAGAAAACAAGCTAGCGAGCATTAACAAACGTTCACGAAACACCGCCCCTTCATTATTATTTTCCCAAACTAATTCATCAACGGGATAAATATCTGACATTCCAGGGACTAAAATACGACAAGCCGGCACAGATAAATGGTCATATTCAGCACAATAAATCTCATAACCTTGCTGATGAATCAAAGACGTTAAAAAGTGATATTCCTCTGCTGTTGTGCCTTCCCAACCCCAATCAACAAAATCATGGTCCGGTTTAGAACGAAAAAAGTCATTCGATAAATAGCCACTGGAATCAATAAAATGCATCTCAATATTTTGTGGTGCCGCCACTTCATCCAAATCGAAGATAGGCGGGTGAAATACATCCATTTGGTCTAAGCCACGACCTTGTAATAACTCTGTCACCGTCCGCTCAAGGGCGACTTCAAAACAAGGGTGAGCGCCAAAGGACGCGAATACAGACCCATCTTTCGGGTTAATTAACGTCACACTCATAACCGGATACATGCCACCAAGGGAAGCATCAGCAACCTTTAGGTGATAACCATGATCTTCTATCACTTTTATCGATTCGGCAATAGCAGGGAAACGGTTAATTACCGTTAACGGAACCTCTGGTAAACACATCCCTTCAGCAATGATCTTACGTTTTACATAACGCTCACAAATTTCAGATAAAGCCTGTACTTTCGCTTCATAGAGCGTATTACCGGCTGACATGCCATTACTTACAAAAATATTACCAATCACATTGACCGGAATATAGGTCGTCTCTTGTGTCGACAACTGGACGTAAGGCAAAGCACAAACCCCTCGTTCACCTGAACCCGAATTCGTGTCAAACAAGGCGGCAGGGTCAAGTTGTTGCTCTGGATCAAAATAGTCCCACAAAGCATTGTTCATTAATCCTTCTGGCCGTATGCCATCTTCAACTTGAAACCAGCGCTCATTGGGGTAATGGACAAAAGAAGCCTCTGCAATACTGTCACCCAGGTAATAGTCTGCAAAGAAATAATTACAGCTTAACCGCTCAATAAACTCACCTAAGGCACTTGCCAAACACGCTTTTTTAGAACTTCCTTTGCCATTGGTAAACAAAGTGTGGCAGTGCTTATCTCGGATATGTACTGAATATACCCCCTCAACAGGGTTTAGCCATGAGACTTCTTCAATCTCAAAGCCAAAGGACATGAGCTGAGATTGCATAAATGCAATACTCGACTCTAAATCACGATCTTTCCCCTTAATCAGGGTCTTTTCTATCATCGACAACGACTCATAAAATTATCGAGCATAATAGCACTCGCTATGATGCTAAAGCGGCTTAAAGCGGTCCAAACCTTCAGCAAAAGATATCGGCCCTTGATAAGTCTGTCGTATTTGCTTTTCAGTTAATGCTTCTTTGCCAATGGTCCGCTTCATTCTGTGAGAAATTATCAACTGCTTAACTTGTGCCTTTTCAGCTATCTGACCAATTTGTGAAGGTGTCATATGCAAATGTGCAGCAGCCCCTTTCGCTGTTTCAGGCACGGCATTATGCATCACTAAAATATCACTATTTAATGCCAGTTTTTCTAAAGTCTCGTACTGGTTATTCATATCACCAGAAAACGTAAGCGCACATCCAGCGACATCAACACGCCAAGCCACCGAAGCAATCGGGCCATGATGTACCGGTATCGCACTTAAAATCATATCTCGCCCAATGGGATAATACGTGACCTCTTTTAAGTCCAAACCCACACTCTTAGTTCTCAACTTAAATGCACTCTCTTTATCCACATCCACATAGCTGGATAAATATGAAAAAGCACCCTTATTGCCAAACAAGCGAGATACAAACGCCTCCATGGACGGCATCAGCTCATTTCCTTCCGGGCCTAATAGCGTTAAATCTTTATCGCGTTGCGTAAAAAAAGAACCCTTCACGAAAGCCGGTAAGTCGGCACTATGGTCGACATGTAAATGGGTCATCATCACCACACTGATATCTTCTAATCTAGCGCCAGACTGTCCAAAATTAACGCTAGACCCTGGGCCTAAATCAATCAATGCGCGTGCCTTATCATCAAGCCAGAGAAGATAACTCGTCGACACTCGCCCATCATCCAGCTCCGGGCCACCAGATCCCAAAACTTGTAGCGTCAGACGGCCACGCTCACAGTCACTTGCCATCGTTAATCCTGATGTCAGCAATAAAACAAGAGAACCCAACACACCCGCAAACTTTCCAAACATAATTTTCTTATTCCACTCGATAAAAGGAAATAATTATACCCAACTTCAAAGGAAAAAGAGCTGAAACATCAATAATTTAATAGCCCCCACAGCAGATAAGCTGTAAGCTTACTAACCTTTCAAAACACCTGAGCACCAAACCCTTATGCATTTTACCGATCTCGGCTTGCCAGAGGCACTCCTCAAAGCCGTCACACAACAAGGCTACGACACACCCACACCCATTCAGGAACAGGCTATACCTGCAATCCTAAGAGGCCAAGATGTTATGGCAGCGGCACAAACGGGCACCGGTAAAACCGCAGGCTTCACCTTACCCCTTCTCGCTCGCCTATCGCAAGGTCAACAGGCCCCGGCAAATCAGGCAAGAGCCCTCGTCTTAACACCCACACGTGAATTAGCTGCCCAAGTGCATGACAGTGTCACCAACTATGGCCAGTTTTTACCCTTAAAATCAGCTGTCGTCTTTGGCGGTGTCAAAATCAACCCTCAAATGATGAAGTTACGGCGGGGTGTCGATATTCTCGTCGCCACACCTGGCCGGCTGCTCGACCTCTACAACCAAAATGCCGTGAAATTCAGCCAGCTAGAAATACTCGTCTTAGATGAAGCCGATCGCATGCTGGATATGGGCTTCATTATCGATATAAAGAAAATTCTGAAATTATTGCCAAAAAAACGTCAAAACCTGCTTTTCTCAGCGACCTTTTCTAACGAAATTCGCGATCTTGCAAAAGGCTTAGTCAATAATCCCGTTGAAATCTCTGTTAGCCCGAGAAACACCACTGTTAAATCTGTCGAACAATGGATTTGCCCTGTTGATAAAAAACAAAAGTCACCGCTACTCTGCCACCTAATCAACGATAACCAATGGCACCAAGTCCTCGTCTTCTCTCGCACCAAACACGGCGCCAACAAATTAGTCAGACAGCTTGAAGCGACAGGCTTAAGAGCCGCTGCTATTCATGGTAATAAAAGCCAAGGCGCGCGTACAAAAGCATTAGCAAACTTTAAAGACAACACAATCCAAGTGCTGGTCGCAACAGATATTGCTGCGCGAGGCATTGATATCGATCAATTGCCTTATGTCATCAATTTCGATTTGCCGAATATTCCTGAAGACTATGTACACCGTATTGGACGTACAGGCAGGGCCAGTGCCACCGGCCACGCAATCTCTTTAGTGTGTGCTGATGAGTTCCCCTATCTATCAGATATCGAACATTTAACGGGTGAACTCATTGAACGCAGGGTGATTGAAGGTTTTGAACCTACACATGGGCTTCCCCCTTCCAGTTTAGACAAACCTCACAAACATCAAAAACGGAAACCCAAGACGGCCGACAATCGCTCAAGAAACCAAGGGAGAGACGCATCCGCCCCCAATAAACGGCCAAGTCGTCCCCGTAGACACAGAAAACCGAAAAACCCGAATACAACACATTAATTCGTTGCTAAAGCACAAAAACTAGAGGGGTACCCATCCCTGAATACTCCACTTAGAAGCAATGATTTTAAATTTATTTAGGCAGTTTTAGCTTTACGGTGTGAACCCAAGAAACCTAATAAAGCAGGGCCAAATAAGAAAGCCACCGCAGGTATAGGAACCTCTGACACGTTTATTAACGTGAAGGAACCAATACTGTCATAGTCAGTGAAATTAAGTGCTAATAATTCCTCATCCGTTAAATCACCTGCACCAGCAAATAAAATAAAGGCATTGAACGCATCGAAACTATCAGGGGTTGTAGAACCGGCAGCACCTACCAATTCTACTGTTCCATTTTCATCAATGCCCTGATCACCCATTGGTTTATGATAAATGTACCATGAGCTTCACACCATCTAACTGCCGGTTAAAACTCTCTGCACTCGTTCCCCCAACATCCACTCCCACCATGGTCGTCTTGATTTGGTCATACCGGTTTAATTGCCTCAACACATCAACCGTCCTGTGTCGGGCAATTGTAAATAACTAGGACCTGAAAGGGCGTTCTGGGTCATACGTGTGTCGTGCCTTATATATCGCAATCAAGCACTCCTGAACACAATCTTCTACCAAATCAAACTGTCCAAACTGAGCCTACAAATAAGCCGTTAATGCCTCTGTTAGCTCATTCAACAACTGAGCATAAGATGCTATATCACCAGAATGGCTTGCCGCAATCAACTCCGACCATCGTTGTTCATCCTTTTCCCAACGATTATCTTGTTCAGCCAATTGTTTCACCTAAACCCAGTTTTCATTGTTATTTTCACGCTTCATCATCTTCATACGATATCTAGGCCCATTTAGATACATTTCTTTTCCAAAATAAAGACGCACAACCTCCCTTTTCGCTACAACAGCGAGCAAAACATTGCATTAGCTAACAAAACACGGCACGATGACGCGCAACCAAACCGCTTTTTTAAAGTCTTAATCACCATGAGTGAACCCGCAAACCCACCGACCTTCAACACCTTCACCATCGCACTGATCTGGATTGCATTATTAGCCGGCGCCAGCTTCTTTTTCGATGATCTGTTAGAAGGCATTAATAATCCTAATCGAACCGTCACAGTAAACGTATCTGAGGGTGGCTTACCCCAAGTCGTACTCAAACAAAACCGACAAGGCCATTATGTAGCCACCGGTAAAATTAATGGCCAACCTGTTCAGTTTTTACTCGATACCGGTGCAACCAATGTTGCTATTCCAGAGCATATTGCTAAGCAACTTAAGCTAGAAAAAGGACCTGCTCATCAAACTATTACAGCCAATGGCACTAGTACCTCATACATGACCCGGCTCGACACTGCCTCACTTGGCCCTCTTACCTTAACCAATGTGCCAGCCAGTATTAGCACTGGTATGCAATTTGACGAGATTCTATTAGGTATGTCATTTCTAAGACATTTAAAAATGTCACAACAAGGCAAACAGCTGACGCTCTCAATACCTGATGCCAGTTTTTAAAGGATCATCATGACACCTCACCTTATTATTACCGGCTATGCAGCAGGCTTAGGCCAAGCCCTCGAAAAACATTTTGAGCAGCAGGGCTACCAAGTCACCGGCATCGCAAGAAACCAAGGCGACTTCCATGCTGATTTAACGGACCCCCAACAAACCCAAACCGCTATCGAAGCCGCCATCCAAGATAAAGGCCAACCGGCTGTCGTTATTCACAATGTCGCTGAACTCATTAGAGGCCCTTTCCTCGACCTTAGCATCAGTGACTTCCAACAAGCTTGGCGTAGTAGTGTCCTGACAGCCATAAATGTTAGTCAAAGCGTTTTACCGATTATGCTGACCCAAGGCAGTGGAACATTAATTCTGACCGGAGCAACCGCAAGCACACGTGGTAGCAAAGGCTTTGGCCCATTTAGTTCTGCTAAGTTCGCGTTACGAGGTCTTGCTCAATCATTAGCAAGAGAGTTCCAACCTCAAGGTATTCATATTGTTCACCCTATTCTTGATGGCATTATCTGGTCCGAATTGAGTCGAACACGTTTCCCTATCATCAAACAAGAAAATTGCTTGCAACCCGAAGATCTTGCTCAATGCTATTGGGATCTCGTTCATCAAGCCCCTTCAACCTGGACACACGAACTCGATATTAGACCACACTCCGAATTTTTTTAAGACATTATCATGACAACACACAATCTCCCTATCGCCATTATCGGCGGTGGCTTAAGCGGGCTTTACACTGCCTATTTATATCAACAACAAGGCATTAAGGCAACCGTTTACGAGGCCCGTGATCGCCTCGGTGGGCGCATCGTTTCACTTCCATCATCACAACCTTCAAACAATGTAGACACTAACGTCGAGCGCTATGACTTGGGGCCTTCTTGGTTTTGGCCAGATATGCACCCACTCATGACAAATCTAGTTGAGGAACTCGGTTTAACGGCTTTTCAGCAATACCAAACCGGCGCCCATCTTTTCGATCGTGGTCGGGGCCACCCACCACAACGCCACGAACTTGGCATGACCACCAGCCCAATCTCAATGCGCCTCGCTGGCGGCATGCTCAGCCTAATTGAAGCGCTTACTGATAAACTGCCAGCAGAATCAATTCAACTGAATCATCAACTCACCGAGATATCACAGCAAGTAGATGACACCCTTTCACTGTCTTTTTCCACTACGAATGGTGAAACGAATATCACAGCACAACAAGTTATTTTCGCTTTGCCACT
>ENA-UZWV01015728-UZWV01015728.1-metagenome-genome-assembly--contig:-Day-3-1m-contig-15728_pt1 | contig 10032 bp, 9 predicted proteins | sample MGYA00260342_ERZ794902 | MGnify/ENA metagenome assembly ERZ794902
CAGAAAACAAATGTGGACCTAAAACCGGAACCAGCCCCCAGCTTTTTAAAAGGATTCGGGCGGCTTCAATAGTTTTTTTTCTGCTCTTTAAAATCCCTGCGGGTGCTACAATGGCAATTGTGTCTCCAACTTGAAGTATCGCTGGGCGAATGTATTTTTTTGACGCCATAGTTTGAGGAGTTTTAAAAGTAATTTTTGAAGATTTACTATACGTACAACTCATGAAAAGCAGCACGTAAAATAAAGATTTAAAATGCATTTCAAAGGGCTTTATGTAAAGATATAAAATTCTCTTGGGTTCTGTTCAGATTGCTGCTTTATTTGTGTATTTTTGTTATTACAATCTGAAAAATGTCAAAACGTTACACACTCACAGCCGCTTTACCCTACACCAATGGTCCCATTCATATCGGCCATTTAGCTGGGGTTTACATCCCCGCGGATATTTATGCGCGCTACCTGCGATTGCAGGGATGTGATGTGGCCTTTATATGTGGTAGTGACGAGCATGGTGTACCCATCACCCTAAAAGCTAAAAAAGAGGGGATAAGCCCGCAAGATGTAGTCGACCGCTATCACAAGATTATCAAAGACTCATTCAATGAATTTGGAATATCGTTTGATAATTATTCAAGAACTTCAGCAGCAATTCACCACGAAACGGCTTCTAATTTTTTTAAAAAACTTCACGAAAAAGAGGCTTTTGTTGAAGAAACTTCAGATCAACTCTTCGATGCAGATGCTCAGCAGTTTTTAGCCGATCGGTTTGTAATTGGAACCTGTCCAAAATGTGGGAACACGGAAAGCTATGGCGATCAGTGTGAAGCTTGTGGAACCAGTCATAATGCTACGGATTTAATTGACCCAAAGTCAGCCATTTCAGGTAAAACTCCTGAGTTGAAATCTACCAAACATTGGTATTTGCCTCTTGATCAACACCAAGAATTTTTAAAAAATTGGATTGGAAATGAGCACAAAGATGATTGGAAGTCTAATGTGTATGGACAATGCCTCTCTTGGATCAATGATGGATTACGGCCTCGTGCTGTAACCCGAGATTTAGACTGGGGAATTCCCGTTCCTGTCAAAGGTGCTGAGGGTAAAGTGTTGTACGTATGGTTTGATGCTCCAATAGGTTATATTTCATCAACCAAAGAATGGGCCCTTTCCGAAGGAAAAGACTGGGAGTCCTACTGGAAGGCTAAAGATACTACCTTATTGCATTTCATAGGAAAAGACAATATCGTGTTTCATTGTATTATTTTTCCAGCGATGCTTAAAGCTGAGGGTAGTTATATATTACCTCAGAATGTGCCTGCAAATGAATTTTTGAACCTTGAAGGGAAAAAACTATCCACCTCAAAAAACTGGGCCGTTTGGCTGCCAGAATACCTTAAAGACTTTCCCGAGCAGCAGGACGTACTTCGCTATGTGCTCACAGCGACAGCTCCAGAAACCAAAGACAATGATTTTACTTGGAAGGATTTCCAGTCGCGAAACAATAATGAGTTGGTTGCTATTTATGGGAATTTTATCAATCGTGTTTTGGTGCTTACGCATAGATATTATGAAGGCAAAGTTCCTGAGTCAGTAGATTTGATTGGCGAGGATACCGCTGTTTTAGAAATGCTTCAAAATACACCAAAGTCCTTACAATCATCTCTAGATCGCTTCCGCTTCCGTGAGGCTAGTCAAATTTTGATGAATTTGGCCCGTACTGGAAATAAATATTTGGCCGATCAGGAGCCTTGGAAAGTCATTAAATCCGATCCTAAGCGAGTTCAAACCATTATGAATACTGCCTTACAGATTGCTGCTGGGCTTGCAGTGTTGTCCGAACCCTTTTTACCTTTTACAGCTAAAAAGTTACAGGGCATGCTTCAATTTAACACCAAACCGTCATGGGGAGATATTCAACAAGGGCAAACTCTTCTAGTGGCGCAACATTGTATTGGAAAAGCCGCTTTGTTGTTCACCAAAATTGAAGATGCTCAAATTGAAGCGCAGCTCCAAAAACTAAAGGACAGCAAGGCAGAAATCAACGAGGAGCTTAATATTGAAACTCAAAAGCCAAATATCCCATTTAAAGATTTTTCTAAAATGGACTTTCGTGTTGGGACTGTTGTCGCAGCTGAAAAAATGCCTAAAACCAACAAACTATTGGTTTTAAAAGTAGATATTGGAGATGAGGTTCGTACCATTGTTTCTGGAATTGCAATGGATTATGCGGCAAGTGAAGTCTTAGGCCAAAAGGTTACAGTTCTCTGTAATTTGAAGCCACGTATATTACGAGGTATTGAAAGCCAAGGGATGATTTTGATGGGAAAATCAGCAAATGGAGCCCTGATCTTTATAGAGCCGGATTCTAGTCTTGAAACCATATCAGGATTGAATATCAGTTAAAGATTTTTTAGGCAGAATAAAAATTTACCAAGTTTTAATTTTGTAATTAGGGCCTTCACTTATTCCTGAGTAATTATCATTTCTCCCGTTTATGACATCAATTTGCCCGTTTATTACACGAAATCCTTGGCAGGTTACATGGTACTTGTGTTTCTTGATGGTTTGTTTTTCCTTTGACTAAAATTCACTAACAGTTTTAGTGTTTTCGATAGAGTGTAAGATAGACCAATTAAATAAGTCGCATACAATTTTATGTCCCTATTTTTTTATGGCAATTACAAAACAACGCAGATAAAAGGCATTTATAATTTAGAATAAAACGCTGGGTTTTTAAAGATTTTGCTTATCTGTCTTAATGGTCCTTTCGGGGATATATGCTGTTGAAATATAAATTCTCTTGCCAGCACAATATACCGTGTGGCATCAGGGTTCGGGACAAGACCAGGTGCCGTAGGCAAGAGAATACATGAGAACCGCTGCTGAACTTTGGATAGGTTTAGGACTAACCCTAAACTTTTATTGAGAGCTTCAAAGGCGGTTCAATATGCTGATTCTATTGTTTTACTTTTATATGTGCTTAGCCCTCCCATTTATGGGTGGGTTTTTTTATGTTTTTAATCAAATTAGCTCAATTGGCTTTTTTTAATTGTCAAAAAAAATGTTTTATTTTTTTATACCCTTAAAATTATGGGGTTAAAATTATTAAATACATAAAATATAAAAAAATACCCTATAATTTTATGGGTATTTATATAAAAAATATATTTTTACACTTGTAACAGCCTAAAAAATTATAATTTTTAACTCTGTCTTTAATAAAACAATTATGGTCAATACATTTTTAAACACTTTTGGGAATTCAAAATTAAATACAAACAAATTATGAAGAAAGTAGAAGCAATCATTCGAAAGTCTAAGTTTTCTGTGGTTAAAAAAGCCCTCCATGAGGTTGGAGTAAATTTTTTTTCTTACTGGGATGTCACTGGAATAGGAAATGAAAAAGAAGGTCACGTATACCGTGGTGTTTCCTACAGCACAAGTGACATCCAACGTCGTTTTTTATCAATTGTAGTAAATGACAGTTTTTTAGAACCTACTGTTAAAGCTATTTTGGGATCTGGTTCCACAGGTGAAGTTGGAGACGGTAAAATTTTTGTAAGCGATATTCAGAAAGCTTACCGAATAAGAACTGGAGAAAGTGGAGGAAATACTCTAAACTAATTAACTAATACATTAAAATTAAGATATAAATTATGGAATTAACAACAAACAACGTATGGATGATGATTTGTACGGCGCTTGTGTTTTTTATGCACATGGGATTTGCCTTTTTAGAAATTGGCTTGACTCGAAAAAAAAATACAATTAATATTTTATTTAAAAATATATTCATCATTACCACGGGGCTTTTATTGTATGGCATTGTGGGCTTTAATTTAATGTACCCAGGTTTTGCCGAAGGGGCCTTGGGTGTTTTTGGTTTTGCAGGCTTTGGGCTTCAAGCCCCTATGTTAGAAGGCGCTTTAGATTTGGCCTACAGCGAAGGCTACACTTATTGGACTGATTTTCTGTTTCAGGGCATGTTTGCGGCCACGGCTGCAACCATTGTCTCGGGTGCTGTTGCTGAGCGAATGAAAATTTTTCCATTCATGATTTTTACGGTTCTTTATGTTGGTTTTGTTTATCCAATCCTAGGGTCTTGGAAATGGGGTGGCGGTTTTTTACAACAACTCGAAACACCTTTTTATGATTTTGCTGGGTCCACCTTAGTTCACTCTGTTGGGGGCTGGGCAGCTCTTGTAGCAGTCATCCTTTTGGGGGCTAGAATTGGTAAAATAAAAGATGGTAAAGTCCAAGCCATTCCAGGGCATAATATCCCCCTAGCCACCGCAGGTGTTTTGATTCTTTGGTTAGGATGGTTTGGTTTCAATGGTGGGTCTGTACTTTCGGCCGATCCTGAGTTAACATCATTGACTTTAGTAACAACTTCCATTGCAGCTGCAGCAGGAGGGGTTTTTGCAGCTATTGTTTCGACAATAGTTTTTAAGAATTTAGATTTAACAATGTTTTTAAATGGTATTTTAGGTGGGCTTGTCGGTGTTACAGCTGGTGCTGACCAAATGAGCCCAACTGATGCTGTATTAATTGGTGCTATTTCGGGCTTGTTAATCGTAGCTGCTGTTTCGTTTTTTGACCGCTTAAAGCTAGACGATCCTGTTGGTGCCATTGCTGTTCACTTGGTCTGTGGTATTTGGGGAACATTGGCTGTAGGCCTTTTCGGCGCACTTGCTTCGGCAGATCAATTTTTGAGTCAACTTATAGGTGTTGCAGCCTATGCGATTACTTGTGTTTTGGTATCGTTTTTGATACTAGGAATTTTAAAAGTTACTTTGGGAATTCGTGTGGGTGAGAAAGAAGAATTGCAAGGCCTTGACATACATGAACACGGCATGAGTGCTTACTCTAACTGATGTTTTATTTTTATTGAATTTGTTAGTTTTGAAAAGCACTCTATTAGAGTGCTTTTTTTATTAATTCAGTTAAAAAAATGTTTTAAATTTGATTTTTAATTAAATTTATAATTAATGGCAAGTAGTAGGACAACGTTGAAAGAATTAGCTTCTATACTAGGACTCTCTATTTCAACAATTTCTAAAGCACTTAATGACAGTCACGAAATAAGCGATGCGACCAAAAAGCGCATTGTCAAAACAGCAAAGTTGTATAACTATCGTCCCAATAAAATTGCATTGGGATTAAAATCAGGACGTACCAATACCATTGCTGTAATCATTCCTTCTGTTCAGAATAGTTTTTTTGCGAGAGCATTGTACGGCATAGAAAGTGTAATTTCTAATTCAGATTACACTGCTATAGTTTGTATTACTAAAGAGTCTCATGAAAAAGAAGTCGTTAATTTTGACATGTTGAGCAATGGTGTTGTCGATGGATTTATTGTGGCTGTTTCTGAAGAAACTCAAACAGTAAAAAACTTCAGTCATTACGAAGATGCGATGAATCAGGGAAAGAGTATTGTCATGTTTGATCGTGTGATCGATTCCATTCCTTGTGCCAAAATAAAAACCAATGATTATACAGCAATTTCAGAAGCTACAAATAATCTTATCGGATCAAAACGAAATCATATTATTTTAGTTTCCGCAATTAATAACTTAAACGTTGGCAAACAAAGAACAAAGGGATACCTAAAAGCGATGGAATATGCAGGCCTTTCCTCAGTTGTTTTAGAAGCAAACTCAAATCAAATTGAAAATGTACTAAAAGATTACGCAGAGAACAATACTTTTGATGCTGCAATAGCCTTGGACACCGACGCCTCTTTTGCAGTCTACAAGGTAGCCAGTGAATTAGGGAAAAACATCCCAAACGACATTGCGGTCATTGGATATATGAGCGAGCGTATAGCGCCTTATCTAACTCCTGAGCTCACAACCATAAATCAACACAGTTATACCATGGGTAAAACGGCAGCAAAAATATTATTAGCACAACTTGAAAGTAAACAGAATACTGATCAAACGATCTTGATTGATTCAACATTGTCTCAGCGTGTTTCGTCTTAAATTTCTATGAAAACAAAAAACCCACATTTCGTGGGTTTTTTGTTTTTTATTTACAGTAGTAAAAGTTCATTGACAATTACTTCCGTAGTGTATCGTTTCTCACCCTCCTTATCGTCATATGTTCTTGAGCTTAATTTCCCTTCAATAGCAATTTGCTTTCCTTTTGTAACATAATGCTCAATCAAATCAGCTGTTTTATTCCATGCGATTAAATTGTGCCATTCCGTTTTGGATTGCTTTTCCCCATTTTTATCTTTGTAATGTTCATTGGTGGCGAGTGAAAATTTTGCTATTTTTTTGCCATTGTCAAGGGTGATGATTTCTGGATCATTCCCTAAGTTTCCAATTAACTGTACTTTATTTCTCAGTGTATTCATAATGTATAATTTATAGATTTAACAGTTATTCTATCGAACGTTTCGACTTTGCAAACATAGAACTGGACGTTTCACTTAGTCGGTTGTTTGTTGTTTACTTTCGTTTGTAATCGTTTGTTGTCGTTTATAGTTGATTATTTTGTAAGTTTATAAAAAAGAAGTGATGCGATTAAAACAGTGCCCAGAGTGTGGTGATAAAATTGTTGGACGAACGGACAAAAAATTTTGTAGTGATGGTTGTAGAAACACTTTTAACAACCGTATCAACAAAGATCAAAAGAATTTGATTCGAAATGTAAATAACCGTTTGCGTAAAAATTGGCGCATTCTAGAACAACTCAATCCACAACAAAAAACAAAAAAACCGCGTACCCAGCTTGTGGCATTAGGTTTTGATTTTAGATATTTCACAAGTATTTACAATACAAAGTCCGGTAACACCTATTTTTTTGTGTACAACCAAGGCTATTTAGCACTTGAAAATGATTTCTTTGCCTTGGTGAAACGAGAATAACCAATTCCTTTTTACCGATTATTACGCCATATGGCCGTTTGTTACGTCATATAGCCGTTTATTACATGAGTCTTGCGTAGGGTGTGATTTGAATGTATTTTTACACCAGTAATATTTCTATTACATTTTTTTAAAAGTTAAATTGGTTAATTTTGAAAAAGCACCCTCTCAGGGTGCTTTTTTTATGACTTTATTTAAAAAAAATCTTTTAAATTTGGCGTTCTAATAATAAACTATGAAACTTAAAATTACACTTCTTTTTGTTTGTATGCTTTATTTCTTTAACTGGAGTTTTGCACAAACCGATTCGGATTTAATCGATCACTACAAAATGTATTATGCACAAATGCAAAAACAAGGGGATGTTCAAGGCATTATAAATGCGATGACACATCTTTTGGTTTTAGAGCCTAATGTCGCTAGAAAGGACACGCTTGCAGCTTACTACATGAATGAAGGAAAATATTTACAAGCATTGAACCTTTTAGGAATTGAAAAAGACACATTAGATAGCAATATGGCATTAGAAGTTAAGGCTGTTTCTTTAAAGTCTTTAAATGAGCCCGCTCGCGCACTTGAGCAATATGAGCTTTTGTTTAAACGGCTACCCACTGCGAGTTTGGCTTATGAGTTGGCTGATTTAAAAATATCAACCAATGATATTATGGGCGCCAATTTAAACATCACCTATGGTATTGCAAACAGTACGGAGCAGATGATGAAACCTTATTACGAAACCCAAACGCCCTATCAGGTACCTCTTAAGGTTGGATTTATGTATTTAAAGGCCATTGCTAAATTTAGAGAAAATCCGGAGACAAATCACGAGGCCGCAATTGAATTATTAGATGCTACTTTGGCTGTAGTTCCTAATTTTAATTTAGCAATCTTAGCTAAAAATGCCATTGCCAGTCAAAAAACCGAAACAGTTACAGATTAGGTCATAGTGTTTCTTTCGCACAAATAATTTCAAAAAAAATAGACTAATTAGTTACTGATTTTATTAACTGATTGTAAAGATTTTTCATGCGTTTTGTTGATTTGGTTTATGAGGATGTTATAAGCGTGAAGGATGTTGGTTTTGGTTTCTTTAATTTGTTTAGCCCCTTCAGGTTGATCCATAGTAGTTTCAAAGAATTTATAGGCATTATTTTCTAACACTTTAATGCGTGCCAAAATATTATTTGTATTTAACAATTTTGGCATATTAATATCAAGATTTATAAAAAGTTGTTTGATGTCATTTTTTTGAAGTTCGAAAATAGATTGAGTATTTCTTTCTAATTTCATAATTTCAGTCTTTAGGAGGTGAAAAGCTGCCCAATCTTCAATAACTATTTGAGTTGTATTATTGACTTCAAGAAGGGGTGTTTTTTTTACATCAAGATCTTTCGCCCCAGTCGAAGATTTCATGACTTCTATAGTTGTTGAATATTTATTGTTATTAGCAGTTGTTTCACATTTAGTAAAAAATGTGAAAATTAATGTACAAGCAAATAAAATTAACAGTTTTTTCAACATCTAAATAAAAATTTGAAGATTGCAGGTATTTACACAAATATGACAATAAAAAGATTAATTTGCTAAAGTGAATTGTTAATTTAAGTTTTAAAGACTTAATGGTTGAAGTTTTTTTTAAAAAAAAATCCCATTCAATTGAATGGGATTTTGTGGTACCTCCAGGAATCGAACCAGGGACACACGGATTTTCAGTCCGTTGCTCTACCAACTGAGCTAAGGTACCCCGCACAATGCAGCAGCAAATATAATGCAATTTTAGTATTCCCAAAGTAAATAATTAAAAAAATGGTTTTGTAAATTTACACTCTAGAACATCTTATGAACTTAATTATTGACATTGGTAATACAGTTGCTAAATTAGCGGTTTTTGAAAAAGATAAATTGATTCTCTTACAACGTAAAAACGCAAATGATTTAGAGCGCTCCGTTTCAGAGATATTACCCCGTTTTCCCAAAATAGAACAAATATTTGTAGCTTCAGTGGCGGCCTTTGATTCAAGCCATTTTAGCAAAATTTTCAGTTCTCATAGGCTACTGTTTTTGAATTTAAAAAGTAAGCTGCCTTTTAAGAATTTATACCAAACCCCAGAAACACTTGGTCCAGACCGTTTGGCGTTGGTCGCTGCAGCAGTTTGCAAATATCCCAAACATAATGTTTTGATTATTGATACAGGCACTTGCATTACCTATGACTTTATAGATGATAAATCGAATTATTATGGCGGCGCTATTTCACCAGGGATTCAGATGCGCTATAAGGCACTACATGAAAATACCGATCGCCTTCCATTACTTGAGCCCACTATACCTTCTCACATCGTTGGGGATACAACTCAAGGGGCAATTCATTCAGGTGTTGTTTTTGGTGTTGTTAATGAAATTGAAGGGGTTGTAGCGTCCTACAAATCAAAATATTCCGATTTAACAGTGATATTAACAGGTGGTGATGCTAATTTCTTGTGTAAACAATTTAAAATTAGCATATTTGCTGTCTCAAATTTTCTTTTAGAAGGACTTAATTTTTTATTAGAATATAACTCAAACAAATGATTAAAAAGTTATTGATTTGTGCTATAGTTGTAGTTTCAAGTATTGCATCTGCACAAGAGAGTACAAGCTCACCCTACTCATTTTATGGCCTTGGAAGCCTTAAATTTAAAGGCACCACAGAAAATCGATCTATGGGCGGAATTAGTGTTTATTCCGATAGTATTCATATCAACCTAAGAAATCCAGCTTCGTATGCGGGTACAAATCTAGCCTTCTACAACAATGAGGCCCGCCCTATTAAATTCACATTGGGATCGAGCTACTCTTCAACTACCATTGAAACTTCTACAGCATCTGATGTCTACAGTAATTCTGCTATAGATTATCTAGCTGTGGCTTTACCATTTAAAAAGTTTGGGTTGGGTTTTGGGGTTTTACCCTATTCTTCAGTAGGTTATAACCTACAATCCAGAAATGACAACAATGATTTACAATACAGATATAGGGGTCAGGGTGGTATCAATAGAGCTTTTGTAGGTTTGGGCTACCAAGTTTCTAAAAATTTAAAAATTGGTTTTGATGCCCAGTATAATTTTGGTAATATCACCAATACGAGCATTGCTTTTGGTTACAATGATTTAGG
>ENA-UZWV01019474-UZWV01019474.1-metagenome-genome-assembly--contig:-Day-3-1m-contig-19474_pt2 | contig 10011 bp, 4 predicted proteins | sample MGYA00260342_ERZ794902 | MGnify/ENA metagenome assembly ERZ794902
AATTAGAAGTCTATTTGTTTTTTCAACACTTTTTGAAATACCTTTTTTAAGATCAAATGGAATCAGAGATTGAATATCAATTATCTCAACATCGATGTCAACTTCTTGTAAGTCTTTAGCCGCTTGTTCAATAATTCGAAGGGTTGATCCATAAGAAACAATAGTGATATCACTTCCAGACTTAATCGTTTCTACGATTCCAACAGGGGTTCTAAACTCCCCTAAATTTGATGGTTCTTTTTCTTTGAGTCGATATCCGTTCAGACACTCTACTACCATTGCTGGCTGGTCACTTTCTAATAATGTATTGTAAAAGCCAGCTGCTTTAGTCATGTTCCTAGGGACTAAGACGTATACACCTCGGATTAAATTTAATATACCACCTAATTGAGAGCCAGAATGCCAAATACCTTCAAGACGGTGACCACGAGTTCGAATAATCATAGGAGCCTTTTGTTTACCAAAGGTTCTGTAATGTAACGTTGATAGGTCATCACTTATAATTTGGAGTGCATAAACCATATAATCTAGGTATTGAATTTCTGCTATCGGTCTTAGTCCACGTAGAGCCATTCCAATTCCTTGGCCAATTATAGTCGTTTCTCGTATTCCAGTATCAGAAATTCTTGTTTCTCCAAATTTTTCTTGTAGTCCTTCTAATCCTTGGTTAACATCACCAATAGTTCCGGAGTCTTCTCCAAAAATTAATACTTCAGGTTTATTAACTAGTATTTTATCAAAATTGTTTCTCAAGATAACACGACCATCGACAAATTTTGAATTTGAATCAAATACAGGTGATACTTCTGCTATATTAGTAGCTCTGGATTCAGACTCACTGTACAATAAAGTACTGTATTTTGGCTGATATTTTTTGAAATATGAATTAATCCATAAAATCAGTTGTGTTTTAGCATTATTGTCTTCGTGTATTAAGTATTTTAATGTTTTNNCGATGAATCTGAAGCAGATTTCATTAATCCAAGTACTTGTTGTTTTTCAGCTTTTATAGGGTCACAAAAGTCTTTCCATGCTTTTTGTTTACCTTCTTTAACACTTTTTTTTATGCTTCTTTCTAAAATAGAAATTTCTTCGTCTGTTGAAATGTCATTGGAGATAATCCATTGTCTAAATTTAATGTTGCAGTCATTGGATCGTTCCCATTTAAGTCGTTTAGCAGATTTATATCTTTCATGAGATCCAGAAGTTGAGTGCCCTTGAGGTTGTGTCAATTCATTAACATGAACCAAAACTGGAACATGTTCATTTCTAGCAATCTCACTAGCTTTTTGGTATGAATTAATTAGTTCTACATAATCCCATCCATGAACTCTTAACATTTCATATCCGTTACTTTCAGAATCTCTTTGAAATCCTTTCAAAATTTCGGATATATTTTCTTTTGTTGTTTGATGCTTAGCATGTACAGAAATCCCATATTCATCATCCCAAATACTGATTACCATAGGGACTTGTAGTACCCCAGCAGCATTAATTGTTTCAAAAAAAACTCCCTCACTGGTACTTGCATTACCAATAGTGCCCCAGGCTACTTCATTGCCGTTTTTAGAAAATTTACTTGAATCATTACTTTGTAATTCACGGTAAACTTTTGATGCTTGTGCTAACCCAAGTAATCTGGGCATTTGTGCTCCAGTTGGAGAGATGTCTGAACTAGAATTATATTGTTCTGTAAGATTTTTCCAATTGAAGTTTTCGTCTAAAGAATGAGTCGTAAAGTGCCCTCCCATTTGTCTTCCAGCACTCATAGGATCTTTTTCAATATCTGTATGCGCATAAAGACCGGCAAAAAATTGCTCAATATTAAGTTCTCCAATAGCCATCATGAAAGTTTGATCTCTATAGTAGCCAGATCTAAAATCACCTTTTTGGAATGCTTTAGCCCAGGCAATTTGAGGTAATTCTTTGCCATCTCCAAAAATCCCAAATTTAGCTTTTCCAGTTAAAACCTCTCTGCGCCCAAGAAGGCTACATTCTCTACTAGTAACAGCTATTTTGTAGTCGTTTAAGACATCAGTTTTGAAGTCATCAAAAGTAATACTATTAGTAGGATCGTTTTTAATCAACATATATGGCAATTCAAATATGTTGCAAATATAAAAGTTTTGTGGGCTTTGAACTATGTATTGTAATTTTAATTAATTATGACATCATTAAAATATTAGAATTAATCAATACCACTCTCTTTTAAATAATCCAAATAGTGCTATGGGGTCTGCTGTAAAGACAAATCTAATTTTTTCATTATACTGAGGTGATGTAATTTCCCATCCTAAATTTGAATAAAAAGGAAAATAAATTTCAAAGTAATTAGTAATAAGATTTAATCGTATTCCAGCATCATAAACAAAGTTTGCTTTTTGATTTGAATTTTTAAGAAACCCAATGTCTCCGTAAGTTTGTATGTACCTCCATATTGAGGCGCTAGCATTTAATGTAGTCATCCATTGATTAGCAGATGCAGTAGTAAGTTTAGATTTAAATCCACCTTCAGCAATTATAATTTGTTGACTGAAGATTCCTGAAGACTCAAATTGGCCTAAATAATTATAATCAAATAAATAGTCTGTCGGCCTATCCAAGGCAAAATTGAAGTTGGTTTGATTTGAATCAATTTTTGAATATATAAAAGTACCTGCAAACAATCTTATGTTGTAAAAACTTTTTTTGTTAGTACGTTTTCTAAATTCATAGTTGAAAGAAATCTTGCCAAATTTGTTAGAGAATTGTGAATCAAAAAACCAACTGTAATGCTTTTTAAATCCATGGTTTGAATTTAAATATCTGATATTAAAAACTTCATAGGAAGGTAAGGTCGATTCATTGTTAGTGGATTCTAAGTAATCTTTATCAATTCCAACATATCTAAAGATTAAACTTTTGTTCTTATTAGATCTTAAGTTTTTAGAGTCTCTGTAGTTAATAGACAAATAGGGTAGTGTTTTAGAAACAAACGAGTTTTCAGCAAAACTAGAACGTGATATAAATAATCCAAACTTAATGTTGTAAAGATCTTGATCTTGAAAATAGGTATTGTATTCAAACTTAGTAAATCCTGTTATTGATTTAGATTTTAAACTATAGTTAGGAGCTAGTCCAAAAGTAAGCGGTTTATTTAATATTCCATTATTATTGATATTCATTCCCAAGTTAACTCCATCGTAAATATTTCTATATTCTAAAGTTGGCAGTAAGTATAGTTGATTATTATAAATTGAAGAATAGTCTTTAAAAAATCTAAATCGAAATGGTTTGCTTAATAGATCATTTCCATTAATTGACTTCCAATTATTGTTTGTGTTAAATTCTGGTACATTTTGATCATAGTTTAAAACTAGTTTATCTACAGACTTATTTTCAATAACAAATTGCTTTTCATTTTTAAAACCCAAAAGCCATCTTTTTGTAATTACAGAGTCACCTTTGAGTGAAAACAATGAAATTGGAGCATCACCATTTTTAATGTTTTTTATTGTAAAATAGATAGAATCTTTGTCACTTTCTAGTTTAGATATTTTGTAATCAACTTGTTGAGTATCCACTATAAATGAGTCAAAAAACCAACTAAGATCTTTTTTACTTTTAGAATTAATATATAATTCAAAATCTTTAGTAGTTTTAAGTTTATTTTTGTTGTTAACGACAAATTCTTTTATCCATTCATCAATACTGGAATCTTCAATAAAATCTTCTAGAAATATTAATCCTTTAGCTGCTTTATATTTACTTGCTAACTTTGCATTAAATTTTAATAATTCGTCTTTACTTAAGCTAAGCGCTTGGTCTCTACCGTTTCTGAGCATATGCATGTAGGCAAGTTGGTATTGTTCATTGTATTTTAGTTTTGCTAAATTATAATTCTTAATACCCCATATCTTTGAAAATTTACCAAGCATTTTTTGGTCTTTAAAATGAAGGTCTACGTATTCCATCAATAATACAGTTTCAAGCCCAGATTTAAACCAGTGATCCTTTCTAGGATCCATATTTAAGTATTGGTCTAAATAAAGTTTAATCAGGTTTTTAGCTATGGTTAATTCGTATTCAAATTCTTCAGAAAATGGGTTTAAAAATCCTGGAAGAATATTTAATCCATATATTGGGTTTTTTTTTAGATCTATTGTCGATATCATCAAGTTTTCGTGAGGATAAAACCCTATTTTATCATTTAAAAATTTAATTACTTTATTAAATGAATTTATTTCTGTTACTAAAGATTCATCTGAACTAAAGCTATTACTTATAACGTTTAAGCTCCCTATTTTAAGTTTAATGAATGGTTCTCTTGAAATGTTGAGTCTGGTGTCTTTTCGTCTTTTACCTTCAAAATAAAACTTATTACTACCAAACTTATTAGTAGTTCTTTTAAGATTTAGCTCTGAAGAAACATTGTAATTTTTAGGGGTTTCTATTGTGATGTTAATGTTAGATTCTGGAGTATAATAGTCGTCTAGATTTTTATTACTGTACATTTTCCATTCAGATTCTGAATATACTACAGGAGTTATATACCAATAATTCAGAAAATAGTCTTTTTCATCAGTGACTCCATAACTAGTAAATCGATCACTTTGAATTTGTAGTGTATATTCAATAAAAATAGTTCTTGATTTTTGAGGTAATAAATTTTCGTTAAGTTTAACCTTAAAAAGATCACATTGATTTTTTATGTATGAATAGGAGAGGGATTCATTTTGCTCGTTTTCTATAGTATGTATTGACGTAAAACCCCGGTATTTCTTTTTAGGGTCCAATAAATCACCATTATATTCTTCTACAAATCTTTCGGAAAGTGGTGAATCAGAACTACTAAAACTTGAATTCCAATCATTAAAATATAATTCACTTAATGTTGACTCAGAATTGTTGTAATACGTAATTTTTTGTTTTATTAATATTGTGTTAGCTTCTATATCTAGAATACTGTTAATCTTTATTTTATTTTGGCTGTTAACAGTTAATAAAGATGAAAATATTACGAGATATAAAACAAATTTTATAAAAAAACTTGGACTTAAGGCTTGATTAATCACAGATATAATCTGATTTTTTGATGAAATAATAATTTAGAAGTTAGGACTTAATTGGTATTCCTTATAAAATGTGTCTAGTATATCAATTACTTCGTCAGAAGTATCAACTAAGTGAATTAATTCAAGATCTTTAGGACTAATAGTTTCAAATTGTTCCATTAGTATAGTTTTTATCCACGATAACAGACCACCCCAAAATTCTTTACCAACTAATATTACTGGAAATTTTTCAATTTTGTGAGTTTGAATTAGTGTAATCGATTCAAAAAGTTCATCCAGTGTTCCAAATCCACCAGGCATCACTACTATTCCTTGGGAATATTTCACAAACATAACCTTTCTAACAAAAAAGTAGTCGAAGTCTATACTTTTATCAGAGTCAATATAAGGATTGTTATGTTGTTCAAATGGTAATTCAATATTTAATCCCACTGAAGTACCACCAGCTAAATTAGCTCCTTTATTTCCTGCTTCCATTATTCCAGGTCCTCCACCAGTAATTACCCCATATCCAGCCTTCACAATTGATGTAGAAATTTCTGTAGATAGTTTGTAATAATGATCTTCTGGCTTAGTTCGTGCAGATCCAAATATCGAAACACAAGGGCCAATTTTACTCATTTTTTCAAACCCGTTTACAAATTCTCCCATGATTTTAAAAATCGCCCAGGAATCATTTGTTTTTATTTCATTCCAACCTTTGTGTTTCTTTTCTGGTCCCATGTATAAATATTAAATGTTTAGTAAGTTAGCTCTTTTTTTAAAAATCTTGCCGTATGACTTAATTTGTTTTTTATAATTTCTTCAGGTGTACCTTTTGCAACAATATTACCACCCCCATGTCCGCCTTCAGGACCAATATCTATTATGTGATCAACTGTTTTTATAACATCTAGATTGTGTTCTATAATGAGAACTGTATTTCCTTTATCAACCAATTTGTTTAAAACTCCCATTAAAACTCTTATGTCTTCAAAATGTAGACCTGTGGTTGGTTCGTCTAAAATATAAATTGTATTTCCAGTATCTCGCTTACTTAGTTCGGACGCTAGCTTAATTCGTTGAGCTTCGCCACCAGAAAGTGTAGTGCTTTGTTGTCCTAGAGTAATATATCCTAAACCAACATCTTTAATAGTTTTTAGTTTTTTATATATTTTTGGAATATGTTCAAAGAAATCTACCGCATCTTCAATTGTCATATTTAATACATCGCTAATTGATTTTCCTTTATATCGAATCTCTAGTGTTTCCCTATTAAAACGTTTTCCTTGGCATATCTCACATTCAACATGCACATCTGGTAAAAAGTTCATCTCTATAACTTTCATACCACCTCCTTTACAATTTTCACAACGCCCTCCTACAACATTAAAACTAAAACGTCCCGGTTTATAGCCTCTTATCATTGCTTCAGGAATTTTAGAGTATAAAGATCTAACTTCTCCAAATACACCAGTGTAAGTAGCAGGGTTGCTTCTTGGTGTACGTCCAATAGGGGATTGGTTAATATCTATTACTTTATCTAGGTTTTCTAATCCATTAATTGAACTATACGGCATTGGCTCCATTACTCCATGGAAATAATGATTATTTAGAATTGGGTAGAGGGTTCCATTTATTAAAGTAGATTTTCCACTTCCAGAGACACCAGTTATTCCTATCATTTTAGCTAATGGGAGTTTTATAGAAATATTTTTTAGGTTATTTCCGTTACATCCTTTTAGTTCTAAGAAATTTCCGTTTCCTGTTCGACGTTTATTTGGTACTTCAATTTTTCTAACACCACTCAAATAATCTGCGGTCATTGTGCCACTATTCAAAATATTTTTTGGGGCTCCTTGACTAATAATTTCTCCTCCATATTTCCCTGCCATAGGACCTATGTCTATCACATGGTCAGCCTTTTCAATCATATCCTTGTCATGCTCTACAACAATTACTGAATTGCCAACATCTCTAAGAGCTATTAATGATTTGATTAGTTTTTCATTATCTCTTTGGTGTAAGCCTATACTGGGTTCGTCCAATATGTATAAAACTCCTACTAATTGTGATCCAATTTGTGTAGCTAAACGAATTCGTTGAGCTTCTCCTCCAGAAAGTGTTTTGGAACTTCTACTTATTGATAAATAATCCAGTCCTACATCTAAAAGGAATTGTAAACGAGTAGAAATCTCTTTTAAAATTTCTTTTGAAATGATCTTTTGATTTTTTGATAATTTTTTTGGTAATTTATCAAACCAATTTACTAAATTGACTACATCCATCTCAGATAGATCTGAGATATTTTTATCATTAATTTTGAAGTATAAGGACTCTTTTTTCAGTCTTGACCCTTGGCAGCTGGGACATATAATTTTATCCATATAGTCTTTCGCCCAGCGCTTAATAGATCTAGAGTCTGAGTGTTTAAATTGGCTTTCAATAAAGTTTGCTATTCCTTCAAAATCTATATTATATTTTCTTGACACTCCTAAAGATTTACTATCAACAGAAAACTTGTCTTTTCCTCCATATAATATGATCTCTAATGCTTCTTTTGGAATTTTTGAAATGGGATCAGATAGATCAAAATTGTAGCGTTTTGCAATAATTTCTAGCTGTTTAAAAATCCAAGAATTTTTTTGAGCTCCTTGTGGAGCAAGTCCTCCATTTTTTATAGATAGAGAAGTATCTGGTATTATTTTATTTTTGTTTACTTTGTAAAGAGTTCCAATTCCACTACACTCAACACATGCTCCTCTAGGAGAGTTAAATGAAAAATTATTTGGTTCTGGATTAGGATATGAGACCCCTGTGCTTGGACACATTAAGTTACGACTAAAGTATCTAACTTCATTGGTGCTCTCTTCAATGACCATTAGTACATTTTCTCCATGATACATGGCGGTATTTATGCTTTCCCTTAGACGGCTAGTAGCTGAACTTGATTTATCAATTTTAAGTCTGTCAATAACTATTTCAATATCGTGCAATTTATAACGGTCAAGCTTCATCCCTTTAGAAAGATTAACAATTATTCCATCGGTTCGAACTTTAACAAACCCCTGTTTAGCTATTTGTTCAAATAATTCTCGATAATGACCCTTTCTCGAACGTACTACAGGCGACAATATAGAAATTCGCTTCCCGTTGTATGAGTCAAGGATCAAGTCAATTATTTGTATATCGTTATAGCTGACCATTTTTTCATTTGTATTGTAGCTATAAGCATCTGCAGCACGTGCAAATAACAGTCTTAAAAAATCATAAATTTCTGTTATAGTTCCTACTGTCGATCTTGGTGATTTACTGGTTGTTTTTTGTTCAATAGCAATAACAGGTGAAAGCCCATCAATTTTATCAACATCAGGGCGTTCTAAATTTCCAAGAAATTGGCGAGCATAAGCTGAAAACGTTTCAATATATCGGCGCTGACCTTCAGCATAAATAGTATCAAACGCTAAAGATGATTTTCCACTTCCTGACATTCCAGTGATGACAACTAACTTTTCTCTAGGAATTTTTACATCAATATTTTTTAAATTGTGTACACGTGCTCCTTTAACTTCAATAAATTCATCAATTTTGATCATAAATTAATTTTAAAATCATTTATTAATTTAAAATATTTCTTTATCATGAAATAATTTCAAGTTTGGCAAATCTAAGTAACAACTTTTTGACACCACCATTTTCAAATTTAATTTCTGCTTTTAAGTCAGCAGCTTTTCCTTCAATATTTATCACATTGCCTTTGCCAAATCTTTGATGATTAACAACATCACCAACAATTAATTTGTTGTCAAATAAGTTGGTGTTATTTATTGTTTCACTAACTTTTTTTAAGTTTTTAGGAGCTGTGATTTTGAAAGATTCTTTTATTTTAGGTTTTGCTTTCAAATAAGCTGGTTTTTTATATCGTATGACATTAGGGTCTACGTCTCCAAATATATCAGCGCTCAACATTGGATTAAATCTACGCTCTTCTTTCGGAGTCACGATATCTAAATATTGCTCATCAATTTCTTCAATAAAACGAGAAGGTTCTGAGTCAACCAATTTTCCCCATCTGTACCTTGATAGTGCATAGGTAAGATAGGCTTGTTTTTCTGCACGCGTTAGGGCAACATAAAATAATCTACGTTCTTCTTCTAAATCATTCCTTGAATTCATACTCATTGCACTAGGAAATAAGTTTTCCTCTAATCCAACTACATAAACATATTCAAACTCTAGTCCTTTGGCTAGATGAATTGTCATAAGTGCTACCTTATCACTGTCTTCACCTTCTTCATTATCGAGATCTGTAGCTAAAGCCACGTCTTCTAAAAATTCTGTTAGCGATCCAGTTGAATCTGCTATTTCTTGTTGACCCTCAACAAAATCTTTAATTCCGTTAAGTAGTTCTTCAATATTTTCCATTCGGCTAATTCCTTCAGGAGTTCCGTCTTGTTTAAACTCCTTAATCAATCCACTCACTTTACAAACGTGTTCGGCTAAGTCAAATGCATTAGTAGTTTTGCTCATGACTTGAAAACTTTCAATCATAGTAGCAAAATTTTGTAGTTTAGTTTTAATTCCAGCATTTATATTAATACTAAGATTACTAAGGTTTCTTAAAACCTCAAAAATAGATTGGTTATATTCATTGGCATAAACAATTAACCGATCAATTGTAGTTTGACCTATGCCGCGAACAGGGAAGTTAATAATTCGTTTTAATGCTTCTTCATCAGCAGGGTTAATTATTATTCTGAGATAGGACAGGATATCCTTTATTTCTTTTCGTTGATAAAAAGAAACTCCTCCATATATTCTATAATCAATACCTCTTTTACGCAAAGCATCCTCAATAGATCTTGACTGTGCATTTGTTCTATATAAAACTGCGAAATCACCATTTTTAGATTGATTTTTCATCTTGTTTTCAAAAATAGAGCTTGCCACATAACGTCCTTCATCTCCATCAGTTAAT
>ENA-UZWV01025767-UZWV01025767.1-metagenome-genome-assembly--contig:-Day-3-1m-contig-25767_pt1 | contig 10006 bp, 6 predicted proteins | sample MGYA00260342_ERZ794902 | MGnify/ENA metagenome assembly ERZ794902
CAACCTTTGAGCCAGCAACATCGTTTGGGCTTTACGGCCAAAAAACGGTGCGTCAATACGGCTAGCAGAGCCGTCGGGCACCTGATCTGGCAGCACCACCACCAAATCTCCGGACCTCAAATCCCGTATCAAGCCACGCAAACCGGAAGCGGTCGTTGGGTACATCTTGCCGCCCTGACGCTGCCTTGTCGCCACGATACTATCTTCTAAAGCCCCTACCTTCGGTGGGGCGTACAGCGCAGAGGTGGGGTAGGTTCTGCCTAAATACGCGCTTAAAAACTCCCAGCAACCAAAATGCGGCATCAGCAAAATAACACCGCCACCGGCTTGCCACGCGCTTTTCAGCTTGTCTTCCCCCTCTACGCTAACCAGCTTGCCTAACAGTTTTTTTATTGGACGATGTCTGAGATAGGCCAACTCGAACGGCAGCAAGGTGGAGCTGGTTACGGTGTCCAGCACCATTTCTTTTTGGGTCTTGTCGCTAAGCTCAGGAAAGCAATGGGCAAAGTTCATCTTGGCCACTTGGGCGCCACGGGCATTAAACCCAACCATTAGTCGTGCGATCCCTCTTGATAACAAGATTGCCAAACCGTCTGGGGCCAGGCTCAGCAACCAAAACACGCCTCTTATGAGGAACGTCATCGCGCTTTCAACGCCTTATGAACGGCACGTTCACAAGCGGCATAACGCCAGCATTTCGGGTCGTGGTCATTTACCATGCCCGCGCTTTGCATAAATGCGTAACAAATCGTGGGTCCAACAAAGCGGAAACCTGCTTTCTTTAGCGCCTTAGACATAGCCTGGGACTCTGCCGTTTCTGCGGGTACGGGTGTCGCCGGTTCCCGGGACTGGGACACTGAGAAAGACCAGATCCACTCAGCAAAATCTGGCATAGCCTGAACCAGTTGAGCATTGCTCACCAATGCCTCCAGCTTCCCTCGGTGGCGAATAATTCCTGGATCTTGCAGCCAGTCTTCAATGCGTTCCTTCCCTTTGGCGGCCAGAAAGTCNNAATACGGTAATCCAAGCCAATCCAGCCTGTTGGCCCTCTAGCATCAACAGACGAAAGAGCGCTTGTTCATCCGTAAGCGGCACGCCCCACTCTTCGTCGTGGTATTGACGATACAAATCGCTGGAATCGCACCAACCACAACGAAACTTGGGTTGAGCGGAGGCCATATTCGTTATCCTGCCCTTAGTGAACTTGGCTTATACGTCCAAATTCACCACAGAAAGCGCATTCTTCTCGATAAATTCGCGCCGAGGCTCTACATGATCGCCCATCAATGTCGTGAACATCTGATCAGCACCGATGGCATCGTCCACAGAGACTCTCAGCATCCGGCGAACAGATTGGTCCATGGTCGTTTCCCAAAGCTGTTCCGGATTCATCTCTCCCAGCCCCTTGTAGCGCTGTAAGTCCACACCGCGTCGAGCCTCTTTCTGCAGCCAGTCAAAGGCATCGGAAAAATGGACAATATCGCTGCGTCGCTCACCTCGTTGGACATAGGCGCCGGATTCCAACAAACCTTGAATTTGATCGATCATCGCGGAAATTGCCCGGTACTCGGGGCCACTCAGAAAGTTTAAAGGCAACGCTATTTTTTCCGCGACACCTTTTAGCAAAAGGGTAATCTCTGGCACATAGACCTTGGTTTCTTGGTCAAAAACCACTTTAACGGCTGGGTTCGCATCTGGATTCTGGCGCAACAGTTCCACCAGGGATGCCCCCCAGTTCACCATGGCCGGTTCATCAGCCATCAGTTCCGGGGTCAGTTTTTCGACTTTTACTAAGGCTTGAGTCAGCTCTTCTGGGTATTTACGCTTGGAATCCGCCAACGTTTGCATGAGGGATTGATAAGCAACAATCAACGTTTCCAATGCTTCCCCCTGTATAGCCGGTGCTTCTGGGTTCACAAATAGCTTTGCATCCTGAAGGGACATACCAAGGAAGTAGTCTTTCAACTCGTCGTCGTCTTTCACATACCGTTCTTGACGGTTTTTCTTCACCTTGTACAAAGGGGGTTGGGCGATGTAAATATGTCCTCGCTCGAATAGCTCGGGCATTTGACGAAAGAAAAAGGTCAGCAGCAACGTGCGGATATGTGAACCGTCAACATCGGCATCGGTCATGATTACGATGTTGTGATAACGCAGCTTGTCCGGATCAAATTCCCCCTTGCCAATCCCACAGCCTAACGCGGTCACTAACGTCCCGATTTCCTGAGACGATAGCATTTTATCGAATCGGGCCTTTTCTACGTTCAGGATTTTACCTTTCAGCGGCAATATCGCTTGGGTTCTGCGGTCTCGGCCCTGTTTGGCTGACCCGCCAGCGGAATCACCCTCCACCAAAAACAGCTCGGACAGCGCCGGATCCTTTTCCTGACAGTCCGCTAACTTTCCTGGTAGACCCGCAATGTCCAAGGCGCCTTTACGCCGAGTCATATCTCGGGCCTTACGCGCCGCCTCCCGCGCCCGGGCCGCGTCGATCATTTTGCCTACCACGGCTTTAGCGTCCTGAGGGTGTTCGGCAAGGTAATCGGCAAAAAACTTGCTAAGCTCTTGTTCTACCGCGGTTTTTACCTCACTGGACACTAATTTATCTTTCGTTTGCGATGAAAACTTAGGATCCGGAACTTTAACGGAAACCACTGCCGTTATGCCTTCTCGAGCGTCATCGCCCGTAGTGTTTACTTGCGCTTTCTTGATAAGGTTTTCGTTCTCAATGTAGGTATTAAGGGTGCGCGTCAGGGCGCCTCGAAAACCCGCCAAATGGGTACCGCCATCGCCTTGAGGGATGTTATTGGTGTAACAAAAAACTTGTTCCTGAAATGTATCATTCCACTGCATGGCCACTTCTACCCCAATGCCGTCCTCTCGTTGGGTGCTGAAATGGAAAACCTCGTTAAGCTGCTGCTTGTTTTGGTTTAAATACTCGACAAAGGCTCTCAGCCCACCTTCGTATAAGAATGTATCTTCCTTACCGCTGCGCTCTTCTTTCAGCACGATGGAGACGCCAGAATTGAGAAACGCTAGCTCACGCAGGCGTTTAGCCAAGATTTCGTATTGGAATTTAATGTTATGGAACGTCTCTGGCGAGGGTCTGAAATAACACTCAGTACCCCGCTCCTGGGTTTCTCCGGTTTCTGCCAAGGGCGCTACAGGCACGCCGTGAGCGTAAGTTTGCTGATACACCTTGTTGTCCCGTCGCACGGTCAAACGTAATTCGTCGGACAGCGCGTTAACGACAGAAACACCAACGCCATGCAAGCCGCCGGACACTTTATAGCTGTTATCGTCAAATTTACCGCCGGCATGCAGCGTCGTCATGATCACTTCTGCCGCACTGACCTTTTCTTCTGGGTGCATATCAACGGGAATGCCTCGGCCATTGTCCCGCACCGTGATCGCCTCTTCCGGGTGCATGGTTACGTATACCGTGTCGCAATGTCCCGCCAGCGCTTCATCAATGGAGTTGTCCACTAACTCCTGAACCATGTGGTGCAAGCCGGTGCCATCTTCGGTGTCACCGATGTACATTCCAGGCCGTTTGCGTACCGCATCTAAGCCCTTGAGCACCTTAATGCTACCTGAGTCGTAGCTGTTTTCGTCTGACATGCAAGATTCCCTAAAATAAGCGGCGACTTTGGCTGCAAGTTACCATAAAACCGTATCTATTTCTGAAAGATAGTGCCTTGTTCCACATGGAACACTTGCACCGTATCAAATACCGACGACCCCACCAGATCCCTCGGTTCTTCGGTTGTAGTGGCAATGACTTGGCAATCCATGGTGTCCAGTTGGTGAAAGAACCGTTCCCGGTGGAAGGAATCTAGCTCTGCCCCCAGATCATCTAAGAGCAAGATTGGCTGCTTGTCGGTTTTTGCCGTCAGCACCCCTGCATAAGTGAGTACGAGGGCGCTGGCAATCAACTTGGCCTGCCCTCGAGAAACCACGGTTCTCGCCGGCACGCCATCCACCAATATTGCCATATCAGACCGATGGGGGCCGTTTTGCGTGGCCCCGAAACGTCGATCCCGATCAAACGATTTTTCCAAAACATTTAAGGCCTTCGTTTCACCTTCGGTGAAATCTTCACCGGTGTAAGCAAGCTGGCACTTAAACTCAACGCCCAGCGCCTCCAGTGTTGCGCCAAGCCTTTCGTTCAGCTGGCCGACGAATGATTTTCGCCCTTGAGCCATCTCAGCCCCCGCCGCAGCCAAAGTTTGCACCCAAGGATCAGTTTGGAAGGGTTGGTCTGAATGCTCTTTTAACCAGGCGGAACGTTGAGACAAGGCTCGACGGAATCGTTTAGCTGCTGGCAAGTACTGTTGTTCCACGTGGAACAAGCCCCAATCCATAAATTCTCGGCGAATACCCGGTCCGTCCAGCACGAGATCAGAGATCCCCGGCAGCAGCGCTTGCAAGGGTAGTATCTCAGCGTATCGGGATTGGCGGCTGGCGTTTTCTCCATCGATGCGGGCTTGATTAAGCCCCGACAAGCCTTTTTGCCTAGCTAAAACATGGCTAGTGCTTTCACCCTGTACTTCCCCTCTCACCACCAAGTCCGAGTGGCCGTTTTGAATCAACTGGGAATTTTGAGAGGATCGAAATGAGCGGCCGCGGCCTAACATAAATATGGCTTCCAGCACCGCCGTTTTACCCGCCCCGTTGGCACCATAAAGTAGGTTTATGCCGTTTTTTAGTGACAGGTTTGTTTCAGCAATGTTCCGAAAGCGCGCCGCGTAAAGGTTGGCGAGATACAAGAACGTTCCCGACTAGAGCCTCATCGGCATAACAACGTACACCGCGCCGTCATCTTCCGCCGATTCCAGCAATGCCGAACTGTTAGCGTCACTGACGCTTATTTGAACACCGTCGCTGTCCACCACGGACAACACGTCCAAAAGGTAGCTGACGTTAAAACCGATTTCCAACTGATCACCAGAAAACTGTACCGGTACGGTTTCCTCGGCCTCTTCTTGCTCTGGGTTGTTCGCTTGGATCGTCAGGGATTCCGGCGAAATATTCAGGCGCACACCCCGATACTTTTCGTTGGATAACATCGACGCTCGGTGGAAGCCTTGCTTCAGAGTTTCTCGGTCCCCGGACAGAACTCGGGAAGCGTCTTTCGGCACAACCTTTTCATAATCCGGAAACTGGCCATCGACCAGCTTAGTCGTCATTGTCACCGCTCCCTTGGTGACTTTCAGGTGATTAGCACCGAACTGGATGGACAGATTCTCATCTTCCTCATCCAGCAACCGGCCCATTTCCACCACCGCCTTGCGCGGTACAATGGCTTGCATCAACGCATCGGCGCCTTTGCTGGTTTCACACGCCTTGCTAGCCATAGCCAACCGATGGCCGTCTGTTGCCACCGCTCTGACTGTTGAGCCATCTACCTCAAGCAACATACCGTTCAGGAATACCCGCACGTCTTGTTGCGCCATGGCGAAGCTGACTTGATCGATGAGCTTACGAACGTGATTTTGAGGCAGCGAAATCACAACATCGGAATCGCCGCTTTCTACTTTAGGAAAATCGCCGGCCGGCAGAGTTGCTAGGGTGAATCGGCTGCGACCACTCTTAATGGTGGCGCGCTCGCCATCTACGACCACGGAAACCTCTGCGCCGTCTGGTAGCGCGCGCCAAATATCCGCAAGCTTTCGCGCCGGAATCGTCACCTCGCCTGGTTGTTCCACTGGAACGCTGCAATGCGCAACCATCTCAACCTCAAGATCTGTTCCCGTTAAGGACAAACCGCTGTCATCGGCTTTGATCAACAAATTCGCCAAAACCGGCAACGTCTGTCGACGCTCTACCACCCCGGTGACTAGTTGAAGCGGTTTTAACAGGACTTCTCTGGGAATTGTAAATTTCATCGTCGCGACCCTTTCTTCCTTGGTTTGCCAATTGGATCCAATAGTAATCTTTTACGCGTCTCAGCGCCGCTACGCATCCCCCTTTTGTCTTAAGAGAAGGTTGTAACAGCGCTCTTCAGCCTCTAGCGATGGAAGTTGGCCTCTGAGCATACCCAAACATCGGCATCCCTGCGCTAAGTCCGGTTTATCGGCCTAGTTCTACGAATCAACCGCTGAGCAAACGTGACAAATTTCGATAGTCTTCCGCAATGTCTGCATTGGTTGCTCGAAGCTCCGCTACCTTTCGGCACGCATGTAACACCGTCGTATGATCCCTGCCCCCAAACGCATCACCTATTTCTGGAAGTGAATGGTTGGTCAATTCTTTTGCGATGGCCATAGCCAACTGGCGAGGCCTGGCTATTGTCCGACTGCGTCGCTTAGACAAAAGGTCTCCGACTTTGATATTAAAGTACTCGGCGGTCGTTTTTTGAATGTTGTCGATGGATATCTGTCGATCTTGAATCGCAAATAGATCCCGAAGCGCTCGCTTTACCTGCTCGATGGATATGCGGCTACCAGTGAAGCGAGCGTTGGCAATAACTCGACGCAAAGCACCTTCAAGTTCCCTTACATTCGAGCGTATTCGTTCTGCAATGAAAAACGCCACTTCCTGATCTAAAGGCACCCTTTCTGCTTCGGCTTTTTTCATCAAAATAGCGACCCGAGTTTCTAACTCCGGTGCTTCTACCTCAACGGTAAGGCCCCAAACGAAGCGGGACTTCAAACGATCTTCTAATCCGTCTATTTCTCGTGGGTACTTATCACTGGTCAAAATCATCTGCTGACCACGCTCTAGCAGCGAGTTAAACAAATGAAAGAATTCTTCTTGTGACCTTAGTTTCTTGGCGAAAAACTGAATATCGTCGATAAGCAAGGCATCCACAGATCGATAAAACTGCATAAAATCCTGCATGGTGCCTGTTTGTAGTGCTTTCACCATGTCTTGTACGAATCGTTGAGAGTGCAGGTACATCACCCTAGCGTCGGGTTTTCGACGAAGAATTTCGTTCCCAACAGCTTGCATTAGGTGCGTTTTACCTAGCCCAACACCGCCATACATCAATAGCGGGTTGTAGCTTTGGCCAGCGTTATCCGCCACCTGGGAAGCCGCCGCCTTAGCCAACTCGTTAGATTTGCCCTCGACAAAAGAATCAAACGTGAAGTCGCCGTTTAGGTTATGCGAGGGTTTGACTAGCTGTTCTCCATGTCTGAGGCGGTTCACTTGGCTTCCAGCTGGCGAGCCCGAAGTCGTCAAACCGAAGCTGCCCTTTGCCTCTGCTCGCAAAGGTTGTGCTTCCCTCATGCCTCCAACGGACAAAAGCACGTCCTGTTGTTCACTCGACGCTTCGAAGTACTCGCTGATTCTTGCGAGGTAGGTCGAACGAACCTTGTCTTCGACGTATATGTTTGGCGCAAGCAGCGTCAGGTTACCTTTACTAAAATCCGCTTGAAGGGGACGCAGATACGTTTCGAACTGATCTCCGCTGATCTCACTTTGAAGCTGGCCTAAGCACTTTTGCCAAATTGCTTCTTTCACTCGTTCATGCCCCCTATCGACATTCGTTTCAAACCTCTTCCGTTCGGTTTTGCTCCACCAGACACTTTCGCAAGTAAACCTGGCCTGTGGCTGCTAAAGCAATTACACGTACCCGATACTCATCAATCCCGCCGGGCGTCATTCAAACCCAATGCTTTGCATATGGTTTATCCGAACCAGTAGAGATTCTATGCTCATGCTCTGGGTAGACGCTATGCCGTCACGACGAAAAAAGAGTTTTATTTTACGAAGTACACAGAATCAGGGGTTTAGGGCGCATAGCTTCCTTGCTGTTGACGAATCACAAGCTGCTACGCTGTGCGCAAAAAACTTAAGAACCTGTGGATAACTTTTTTGTCTCGAGTTATCCCGAACTTGAACCCCTGTCGTCAATGGGTTGTTCACAAGCTAAAGAGCACGCAAAGTCGCAGCTCCATGCCTGCTAGACCGGTTTACCCACAGAAATTCGCTTCCTTAACAAACAACAACAAATACTTATTTATAATTCTATTTAATTGACACTCTTAGGATCTGTTCATAAAATCGCCGGCCCTCGGGATTTCGTGAGCTTAATTTAACGAAATTTTGAGATTCAATTGACTCACCAACTGTCTAAGACACACGAGCCTTGCCATGAAAAGAACATTTCAACCAAGTAATCTAAAGCGTAAACGAACTCACGGGTTTCGTGCGCGAATGGCTACCAAGGCTGGACGTCAAGTCCTAAACGCCAGACGCGCGAAAGGACGAAAGCGTCTTACGGTCTAGTCTGCCATCTCGACGGAAACGTTTCCCCGCTGCCGCAGACTGCTGCACGCCCAGCAATTCACTCAGGTTTTTAAACGCGGCCGATTCGTTCGTCGTCACGGCGTAATTCGTGTACGTTGCCTAGAAAACGATTTCGTCGCCCCGAGACTTGGGGTAATTGTGCCGAAGAAAGGTAACCGGACTGCGGTCAGACGAAATCGGATAAAGCGCATCATTCGCGATCAATTTAGGTTAGCTCAGACCCGGTTGCTACCGCTGGATGTCATTGTTCATGTCACCGGAGCGGTAACCGATGGAGAACTGCGGAACACGGTAGCTCAGTGCTTCGATAACATGATGCATCAGACGCCAAAAGAAAAGATATGAACATGCCATCGGACGTACCCCAGCGCTTGGTTAGCGCTACAGCATCACAGGTATCAACTGCCATCTCCGTTGGTTTCAAGTGTTTAGTGCGATGCTACCAGGTGATGATTAGTCCGTTCGTTCAACCCAGATGTCGTTTTCATCCAACCTGCTCCCATTACGCCATGGAGGCCCTAGAGACACATGGCCCGCTGACAGGTGGTGCCCTTGCCGCTAAGCGACTAGCAAGATGCCATCCTTGGACCGAGGGAGGTGTGGATTTTGTGCCAAAGCCAAATACTGATGGATCGATAGATTAGTCAAACACTTGCCGTGGACCGGCGTTAAGGAATTTAGGTTATGTTACCTCCAGAAATTCAAAGGATCGTGCTACTTATTGGCATGGCAGCCACAGCTTATTTGCTGATCCTAGCTTGGAACGACGACATGGAGGCTGCCAAAACCCCCATGGTCTACACTGATGCGCCGGTAATAGCACAAGGCGGCATGAATCAAGAACAAGCGGCCGTTGCTTCTGAGGTCCTAGAACCCAATGACATGGACATTCCGCCCGCAGCCCCGTTGACTCAAAACGTGGCTGTTAATGTTGTCCAAGGGGCCAGTTCGGACCGCTTGGTTACGGTAGAAAGCGCTGCATTAAAAGTGTGGATCGACTTACTTGGCGGAGACATAGTGCGCGTCCAATTGCCCACCTTTCCTGTTGCTCTGGATCAAGAAGAAACCCCTTACTTGCTGTTGGATCAAAGCCAAACACATACATATGTTGCCCAAAGTGCCTTGATCGGCGCAGATGGTATCGATAAGACCGGCGAGCGCCCGCTCTATGACAGCTCCGTGAGAAATTTAGTGGTCAATGACACCGGGTCTCTTGTTTTAACCACTAGCCGTAATGGGGTTGATGTAACAAAAACCTTCAATTTTCGCCAAGACAGTCATCTTGTAGACGTGATCTACGAGGTGACGAACAGTAGTGGCGTTCCAAAAACCATGCGCATGTTGTCCCAAATTAAGCGCGACAGGCTGGAACCGCCCACGGACGAGACGGTTCCGTTAGCGCCCTCGCCTTATTTAGGTGCCGCGCTAACCACCGCGGAAAACAACTATCAAAAAGTTGATTTCGATGATGTAGATGAAGGCAACTTTCAGGCGACCACTGTTGGGGGCTGGATGGCCTTTTTGCAGCACTACTTTATTTCTGCCTGGATAGCGCCTGACGATCAAGACACGTCTTACCACGCCAGAAAAACATCCGATGGCTACTACCTATTTGGTTTCACTGGTCAAAACCAGACGATACAGCCTGGGGTTACCGGCCGCTGGACGTCGGAGTTTTATGCCGGTCCCAAGGATCAGGTGGTTTTAGAAGAGATATCACCTCATCTGAATTTGACCGTGGACTATGGTT
>ENA-UZWV01014415-UZWV01014415.1-metagenome-genome-assembly--contig:-Day-3-1m-contig-14415_pt2 | contig 10004 bp, 11 predicted proteins | sample MGYA00260342_ERZ794902 | MGnify/ENA metagenome assembly ERZ794902
AAGGCCATATACGTTAAGATCTTTTACGATGGCAGCTTCCCTTGCATTTTCTGCGGGTACTATCAGATTTTTATATCCATCTTTCTGAGCTTGTATGGCTATGGGCAGTGCTCCTTTGATAGGAAGGATGCTTCCGTCTAGACTTAGTTCGCCCAATATTATGGTTTCTTCCAAGAGCTCAGTAGCTATTAGTTCTCCAGCGGCCATTACTCCTACGGCAATAGGTAGATCGTAAGAAGAGCCTTCTTTTTTGATATCCGCTGGTGCCATATTGATCACCACACCTTTTCTTGGGTAGGTGTATCCGCTGTTTTTCATCGCAGCGTTGACGCGAGGTTGGCTTTCCTTCGCGGCATTATCTGGTAGTCCTATGATTTGTGTACGAGCTCCTTTTCCTACATCTACCTCCACTGTGATAAGTTGAGCGGATATTCCGTAAACAGCACTTCCATAGGTTTTTACAAGCATACTAGGCAAATATAGAACTAATGACTTATCTGTATCACTAAAGAAGACATCTTAGAATAACCTTGCCCACCCCTCAAATCCTATATTTGTCGGTGAATATGGCAACACAAAGTCAAATAGATAAAGCGGCACGGTTACTTTTTGATTCAGCGAAGAATAAGGAAACCGTATCACCAGTTAGAAAACTCATTGGCGACTCTGATGTAGACACTGCTTACAAGGTACAGGCAATAAATATTAATAAAAGAATCGTAAGCGGTGAGACGGTGGTGGGCAAGAAGATTGGTCTGACCTCATTTGCGGTTATGGAACAGCTGGGTGTAGATCAGCCGGACTACGGGATCTTATTCGATTCTATGGAAGTGAAAAATGGTGTTCTACCATACTCTGAATTAATGCAGCCGAAAGCAGAGGCGGAAATCGCTTTTGTGATGGGACAAGACTTAGTAGGGGATTTTAATATAACAGACCTCATAGATGCGATAGACTACGCTACAGTGAGTATAGAGATTGTAGGAAGCAGAGTAGCTGATTGGAATATTCGAATCACCGATACGATTGCAGATAATGCCAGTGCTAGTCATTTTATTTTGGGCGAATCTAAAGTGAGTTTGGATGACCTAGATCTGGTAAAATGTAAGATGACATTGACCAAGAATGGTGAGTTAGCTTCTGAAGGTTTCGGTAAAGCGTGTATGGACAATCCGCTTAACGCTGCTCTTTGGCTAGCTCAGAAGATGGCAGAACAAGGCAATCCACTGAAAGCAGGGGAGGTGCTTCTTTCCGGTGCATTAGGACCGATGGTTCGGATTGCTCAAGGGGATGCTTTCGAGGCTAGTATTGAAGGATTGGGGAGTGTAGGATTAGAGATTTTGTAAAGCAGAAGATAAAGAACTTCAATAATCAACTTCAATGAGCAATAACGATAGTATAGTGGAAGACTCAGCTGGTAAGCCATATAATATGGAAGATAGGTTGGTTGAATTTGCTGCTGATGCTTTGTTATTCACTTCTATGATAGAAAATTCTTATGAGGGTTTATATTACAAAAAGCAGTTAATAAGAAGTAGCGGCAGCTCAGCACTGAACTGCGGAGAAGCACAAGGAACCCAGACAGTAAAGGATTTTGTATACAAGGCTGCCTTAGTTGTGAAAGAATTGAAGGAATCTCGGACTAATTTAAAAATATTGAACCGTGTGAATTTTGGAGTGGAGGCGAAAAGAGAGGAACTTCTGAATGAAGTAGAACAGCTAATTGCCATTATTTCAAAGATGATTAATAACAAAAAGTAAATTTGAAATTGGCATTTTATATTGAAATTGCCATTAAAATAGAAATGAAAAAGAAAGCAGCAATAATAGGAAGCGGAAACATCGGGACGGATCTTATGATTAAAATCATGAGAACTTCTGAGAATATTGAAATGGGATGTTTCGTTGGTATAGACCCCGAATCAGATGGTCTAGCAAGGGCTAAGCGTATGGGTGTAGAAATATGTGCTTCGGGAATAGATGGCCTCATTGAAATGCCCATTTGGAAAGATATTGATGTGGTATTTGATGCTACATCTGCCAAAGCACACGTATACAACTTTGAAAAAATGGAAGCCTTTCCAGAAAAGAAAATGGTAGACCTTACTCCAGCAGCTATTGGTCCGTATTTTGTGCCAGCGGTAAATGGAGATACAGATTTGAGTACCAAACTCGGATTGAACGTAGACTTGGCTGCAAATGATAGAGTGAATGTAAATATGGTGACTTGTGGCGGACAAGCAACCATTCCAATGGTAGCTGCAGTAAGTAGGATAGCTAAGGTGCATTATGGAGAAATCGTTGCTAGTATAGCTAGTAAGTCTGCTGGACCAGGTACTCGAGCAAATATTGATGAGTTTACAGAGACAACATCAGAAGCTATTGAAAAAGTAGGTGGGGCGACTAGAGGAAAAGCAATCATAATTCTCAACCCAGCAGAGCCACCGCTTGTGATGCGAGATACCGTTTTTACTCTCAGTGATCAAGCAGATAAAGAGGAGATAAGAGAGAGCATTCATAAAATGGTTGCAGAGGTACAGAAATACGTGCCTGGATACACATTACATCAGGAAGTGCAGTTCGATGATATACCAGAAGATAAGCCGGTATTTATAGAGGGAGTTGGATACAAATCTGGCTTGAAGACTACAGTTCTATTGAAGGTAGTAGGAGCAGGGCATTATCTACCAGAATACGCAGGCAATTTAGATATAATGACAAGTGCTGCACTTGCAGTAGGGGAACAATTAGTAAAGTAAAAATGGGAGAAAGAAATATATATATTCAGGATGTGACTTTGCGTGATGGGATGCATGCAATTCGTCATCAATATGATAAGAAGGAGCTTAAAGAATTAGCCATATCATTGGATAAGGCGGGTGTTGATGCCATAGAAATAGCTCACGGAGATGGTCTTAGTGGCGGGAGTTTTAACTACGGATTTGGAGCACATACAGATTGGGATTGGTTAGAAGGAGTAGCTGATGAGCTTAACCATGCAGTCTTGACAACTCTCCTTTTACCTGGAATTGGTACCATAGAAGATTTAAAAAGAGCTCATAGCTTAGGAGTGAAGTCGGTACGTGTGGCAACTCATTGTACTGAGGCAGATGTCAGTAAGCAACATATAGAAGCGGCTAAGAAGCTAGGAATGGATGTAGGTGGATTTCTGATGATGGCTCATATGAATGAACCAAAAAAATTAGCAGAACAAGCCAAGTTGATGGAAAGTTATGGTGCTGATTGTGTGTATGTCACAGATAGTGCAGGAGCATTGATGATGGATGGGGTAGCAGACAGGATGAAGGCTTTTAAAGAGGCATTGAGAGATGCTACGGAGATTGGGATTCATTGTCATCATAATCTTAGCCTTGGAGTGGCAAATACTATCGTAGCTATGGGACACGGAGCTACACGGTTAGATGCATCATTGGCTGGAATGGGAGCAGGAGCAGGAAATTGTCCTTTAGAAGTACTCATTGCAGTTCTTAATAGAATGGGTGTGAAGCATAATTCTGATTTGCTTCAATTGATGGATTTAGCAGATGATAAAATACGTCCACTTCAGGAGAGACCGGTGAGAGTAGACAGAGAAACCTTGAGTCTTGGATACGCTGGAGTTTATTCAAGTTTTTTGCTGCATAGTGAAAGGGCTGCACAGAAGTATGGACTGAATACAGCAGATATTCTACAAGAGCTTGGAAATCGTAACATGGTAGGTGGTCAGGAAGATATGATAGTGGATGTAGCATTAGACATGCTTAAGACCAATCAGTCGTCTTAAAAAAACTAATCATATATTGGGAACTTGAACTTTGATGCGGCATACCAATTTGCTGTACAGCTAATTCCGGTTGAAATTTCGCATTTAGTTCGATCATAAATTAACCTAACATAAAGACGATATTTATCCTTTGAATTTTTCAAGCGTTTCAGATAAAAATATATCGATAACGATTTAAGTGAAACATTTTGAGGTAAAAATATAATCAAAATGAAAAAATCTGCAAATGAAAAAGGCCTAAGTTATTGACAACGAAGGCCTTTGAAAAAAGTCGAAAAACTTTGAAAGTTTAATCGTGGAGCCTATATGGAACCCAACCTAATCTCTTGAAACCTTTGTTATTACTCAAATATTAGATATTCCTTATATTGTTCACTCCCTTTTCTGGCACCAAAATGAGTTTTAACCTCAAGACGTTTATTTTATCTTTCAATCTAAAATTTCTATCTATTTTTTTAAATCTTTTAATTAAGATATTTAGGTTATGGAGTGTGCTGAACTCGAACCCTTGCATTAACTATCCAATAAAAACGGAAGGTTCGTAGACTAAACAATAGAGTTTAACCTTTTCGCTCCCTTTTTTGGCACCAAAATTTGATTTTCCTACCAATATTACCTCAAAGAACGGGTTCCATTATTTATTACTGGAACTGAACGGGAATTTACTTACTTGAAAGTTATTGGGCAAATTAATTCGTTTCGATAACCATCTTCGATATTCTTAACTCAAAATTCTGGGAAATATTTTTTAAAAAAATGGATTCTAGATAAATGTTGGCTTCTTTTTGAAAATGGTTCAAATTCCTTTGATTGGAATACTTAATATTTTGTGAGATGTTTTGGTTCCGTATAGAATATGTATATGTTTTCCTGAAAAAAAATGCTCCAGATTTTTTTGTGAATTTTAATTTAGGGATCTAAGCCCGTTGTTTTGGGAATAGGTGTGGGACTGTATGGGGGGCTAATGGAGGACGGCAGGGGAGCTACAGTCTTTATTAAAACAAATAGGATAATAGCAATCTCTTGCCTCATTAACATTCGTTAAAAAGTTTTGAAATAGTCCAATTTTACTTGGTATCCAAAAGAATATTAAAATGCCACTTAATCTAATTAAGCTTAGTCGTTGGTACAACATATTCTGTTTAAAATTTTCTTTTAATTGTACAGATAGTAGTATTTCAGTTTAGCAAAAAAAATAATTATATCATTTTTTCTAATGACATGTTTGCTTGTATGACTAGAAAAGCTAACGTATTGAGACTAGCGGAAGCAAATAGAAATCAACTTAGGCAATCAATTACTGTATACGGGACTGTATACCGATTTAAATTTCGAGTACAAAGGAGTTTATTCAGTCTTACAAAGTTACGATTAATTACTTGTCTTTGTATATTGCGAATTGTCTGGTTAGAAGAAAACAAATCAAAACTCCACAAATGAAGCCTATAATTATACTAAAGATAGCTCTAGCTATCGTATCTCTTATTTGTGTGCTCGATATGCCTTACGGATATTATCAGCTATACAGATTTATTGCTCTTGGGGCATTTTTATACCTAGCATATATAGAACACGAGAACATAGGTTGGTTATCTATATGGATTATATCAGCGCTTTTAGTGCAGCCATTTTTCAAAGTAGCCTTAGGTAGAGACATCTGGAACATTGTAGATGTAATATTTGCAGTTTTACTAGTGATCTCATTAAAGAAAAAATAAGTATGCAAACAGAAGCAGTATTTGAGAATATCGCTGAACGAATAAGTTCAGAAATTGATCAAGCCCAAAACTCGATTTTTATTGCAGTGGAGTGGTTTACCAATAAAAGTATATTCGATCGTCTAAAACTAAAAGCGAATGAAGGTTGTAGAATAAATTTAATGTATTCTGCAGACCACATTAATGAAAATTCAGGCATTGATTTCAACGCACTTAATACACAGAACTCTGCAGTACATCCTATAGGTAACGGCAACTTTGATTTAATGCACAATAAGTTTTGTGTGATTGACAATTGCACGGTTATAACTGGTTCTTCTAATTGGAGTAATAAAGCGGAATCTAACCACGAGAACATCACCGTTACCTACGATGTTAAATCGCTAGCAGAGCAGTTTATTGCGGAGTTCAATAATATTAAAATACAATACTTTCCTGAGAGCGAGTTAATAAAAGCAGAGTTTCCATTAAGTAAAATCATAAAACGACTTGAGATAATAAAGAACTTTGTTCTTTTAGAAGCAATTGACGAAATACAAAGAACCGCATTAAAGCTTAAAGAGTATGATTTCGACTCGCACTTAAATGAGATTATATCTCTGATAGAGCAAGAAAATTTCGGTGATGCAATAAACAGAATTGAAAACTTCATTGTAAAGAATCAAGCCCTCTCAATCTGGTCAGACCCAGAGATAGCTGCCTTAAAGTTGGAAATTAAGAATGTTGAAAACCAAATTAATGCTTTTGATAATGAGAAGATTGAGCTTGAAAAAATGCTGTCTGATTTTCAAAATCGACATTCCGTTGAATTGGGTGAAATTATTCTAGATATTCTAAAACTGAGAAGCATTAAGTTTAAAGACGATAAAGAGAAATTTGAAGAAGCTAAAAGTGATGAGGAAGAATATCAAAGTCAACATGACGCACAAAAGGAAAAAGACATTAGAATCTTAGACGAAGACGAGAAGAAGGAATTAAAAAAGAAATATAGAAAGGCAACAACCTTATGTCATCCTGATAAGTTTTCTAATGAACCTATGAAAGTTCGAAAGCAGGCAGAAGAAATTTTCAAGGAATTAAACGAGGCTAACTCTCGAAACGATTTAGCTAAAGTAATATCCATATTAGAAAATCTTGAAAAAGGCATCCTTAAATCTGAAAAAGGAGATAGCATATCAGACAAAGAAATACTGCGAGCCACAATCAATAGATTAAAGATAAAACTGAATAATCTTGAATCTGAAATTCTAGACATCAAGCAAAGTGATACGTTCCAAACAGTTTCGACAATCGAAGATTGGGATATTTACTTCAATCAAACTAAAGAAAAGCTGCAAATGGAATTAGAAGAACTTAGAAGCGAATTAACTTGAAACTATGAAGGATATAACAGATAAGAGTAAATCACCTGTACTATCGCCAGTAAGTTCTGTGCAAAGAGTAGGCAACCTAATCGCTCTAACTAATAAATTAATTTCACTAACAATTGATAAATGGGCTTGGTGGAACGGTCTTTCTGAGGAATGGAAAAGCCTGTTTAAATCAGAAATCGGATATACTTCTGATACGGATATACCTGAAGAAGCATTAGACAGAATTATCAACTTGACAAAATTGGATTTACAAGACAAGAAAATTTCAGATATTTCTCCTCTGTCTAAGCTTACCCATTTGACATTCTTGGATTTGGAGCGTAATGACGTTTCAGACATTTCTCCTTTGTCTAAGCTTACTAATTTGACATTTTTGGACTTGGGGTGGAGCAATCCAATTACAGATATTTCTCCTCTGTCTAAGCTTACTAATTTAACAATATTGATTTTCTGGGGCAATAAAATATCAGACTTTTCGCCGCTGTCTGAGCTTACAAATTTGATACGTTTGGATTTGAGGGATACTGGAATTTCAGATATTTCTCCTTTGTCTAAGCTTACCAATTTGAGAAACTTGAATTTGTATATCAATGACGTTTCAGACATTTCTCCTTTGTCTAAGCTTACTAATTTGACAGAATTGACTTTGTTTGGCAATCCGATTTCAGACTTTTCGCCGCTATCTGAGCTTACTAACTTAACATATTTGGATTTGACGGAAACTGGAATTTCAGACATTTCTCCTCTGTCTAAACTTACCAACTTGACAGAATTGATTTTGTGGCATAATCAAGTATCAGACTTTTCTCCTTTGTCTAAGCTTACCCATTTGACAAAGTTGAGTTTAGCTAGCAATAAAATTTTAGATATTTCTCTTTTGTCTGATCTTACTAATTTGACAGGCTTGTACTTGCATTACAATCAAATTTCAGAAATTTCCCCTCTGTCTGAGCTTACTAATTTGACAGAATTGATTTTGGATAACAATCAAATTTTAGACATTTCTCCTCTGTCTAAGCTTACTAATTTGAGAAAATTGGATTTGAGGGATAATCAAATATTCGATTTTTCTGCTTTGTCTAAGCTTACTAATTTGACAGATCTACGGAAATAGTTAACAAAAGGGACCAAAGAAGAAATGTTAAAAATATGATTGACTTTTACTCAGATGAATTGGTGTTTAAGAGATTAAAAAAATTTTACGAATATGAGTTGCCATTATTTGTAAAGGAATGCTACGAAGAGTTTGATGAAATTTATCCAAACTATTATACACCACTCAGTGTCATTGATGATGGTTCAAAAAAACAAGATCTCTTTTCATATTTAGAGTCTTTTGTAAGAGATAACTACGGCATACCATTTTCAATTAATAAGTATCTACCATTTCATTCACCGTTATTGTTTCATGAATCTACAAAGGATTTTGGCTTTCGTATTGATAGAAATTATAATTCATTATACAGGAAACATCAGTACCCAGAATTTGATAGTATTTTTAACCAATGCCATACCTCAGTATCATCTACTGTAATTAAAAAGAAATTAAAGTTAGACTTAGAGCTTTTACTTGACCTATACAAGCTAGGTTTAAAAAGCAGCCTCAAGAGATTCTTTATCCAAGGAAGGGTTCGTTGGGAGTTTATAGTTATAGATCAGCTTAAATATCATGGTATAGATAAATTCCCTAATTGCCTAAATCATGAATTTGACGGCTTGGAATACAGTATATCTTTTCATGAAAAAAATGGACATCTTGGGTCACACTCACCCGATCCCGATATTGAAAAAAAGTTAAAAAGTAGAGCCAACAATCTCTACTCTAGATTAAAGTCAAAAACTAATTTCACATTTCATGATGTGATAGAAGAAAACTTGTTTTGGAGCCGAACCAAATCAATTTATGGAGATTATTACTATGAGCCATTAAAGGATGAAGATCCTGTGAAAGTAATAGACGTAAATTTAGGCCAAGAAAAAATTCCATTAGTTAATTTAAAATATTCCGCTGATAACGGAATGTCTCCAATTGAATTGCCACTTGATTTTAAACTAAGTTTTTCTGAGGTTATAAAAGATAATTCACTTATTCATGAGTATCTTGAATCATTTAATGAGCCTGAAAATGGAATTAGAAAGAACTTAGGATTGCCTTTGGTTGGTGAAGGATGGATTTCCGAAACGAACTTGTTTTATGAAATCAAAAATCACTTCAATTCTGAATTGGTGATTCATCACGGAAAACCTAGCTGGCTTGGAAGGCAGCATCTAGATATATTCCTGCCAGAATTAAATATAGCAATCGAATATCAAGGAGCACAACATTATAAACCCATCGAATTTTTTGGTGGCAAACAAGGATTAAAGAAGAATAAGGAACGTGATGAAAGAAAAAGGAACCTTTGTGAAATTAACGGCTGTGACCTGATATACGTTTATCCTGAATATGATTTAGAAAACGTAATAAAGAAAATTAGCCTGGCACTTAACGCCAGATAAACTTTTGCTTTCAATACCGCGATTGGTTGCGGTGACGGCCCCCTAGTTCCCATCCCCCAAACTTGTAAACGTGAAATTCTTTCGCCACAAACGTATGTTAGTCATTGCAAAAAAAGTTCTTGCCCCCCTTGGGTGGGTGCTATTGCTTTGTATAGGTGGTTAGCTCTATTGTTCACCATACTTACAAGAGTTATTAAATCCCTCGTCGAAGAGTTTAGGCAATTCATTGATATAAGTATATTGAGTTCCATTCATATAAATAACCTTCACCTTTGACAATTTCACGCAGCTAATTGTGCTGTTATACCAAGTATTATCCCAATTGTAGCTTGCTGGTTTAGAGAAGTTTTCTATTGGACCAGCGATTTGGCAAGTAACCGAGGTTCTATTCCTAATGCTGCATTTTTGAAGGTCCCCAACTTCGTTATATGGAACTACAGTAAATTCAATATACTTGATAACTTTTTTATTGTTTATGTATTGCCAATTGATTGAAAACTCAACACCTCCAGCAGAATTTATATCATCAACAGCTACGTCTTTTATGATAATTGGAATACCCTCATTTCGTAGTTTATTTAATTTGGCCATCACTTCAGATAGATGACTTTAGTATAGTGGGAGAAGTCA
>ENA-UZWV01000217-UZWV01000217.1-metagenome-genome-assembly--contig:-Day-3-1m-contig-217_pt1 | contig 10000 bp, 7 predicted proteins | sample MGYA00260342_ERZ794902 | MGnify/ENA metagenome assembly ERZ794902
CTCGACAATCTTGAAGTCGTCAATGAGTGAGTGCAGGTGGTAGTGAGCAAGCTCTTTGAGTTGCTGCGTCACAGAGCCGTGGGGTGAAAGTGCGGCAAGCGCGCCTCGCGTCAGTTCCCTCCAAAATCGATCAACAACGGCTTCTAAAAGTTCCTGTTTGTTCTTGTGGTAAAGATAAATTGTACCCTCGGCAATATCGGCACGCCGCGCAATCTCCGCCATGCGAGCACCGTCCACGCCAGACTCAGCAAATACAGCGGTTGCGGCGACGAGTAAGTTCTCTTCGCGCGCCTCTAACCGTTGCCGTTGTGTCGTACTCATAGTCAGTCCAGTTCGCCTATTGATGTTTCAAACAATTGTTTCTGCGCAATGACTTGTGGGCTACACAGCAAGCGCTTATAGTCGCCTGAGCCAGGCTCATTATTAATGAGTATTAATCATAGGGGAATATTACAGTGGCTGACAAGACCATCAAGATTGGCGGTGCAACCGGTTTCTGGGGGGAGACGGACATGGCAATGTCCCAGTTCTTCGCTGAAGGTGACCTTGATTACATTGTTTTTGATTATTTGGCCGAAATTACCATGTCGATTTTGGCGCGCGCACGCGCTTCCGATCCGAACTTGGGTTATGCAACAGACTTTGTTTCGGCCATTGTGAAGCCGAACTTACAGCGCATTGCGGACTCGGGTGTAAAGCTCATCAGCAATGCTGGCGGAGTGAATCCCGAGGCCTGTGGTGAAGCGCTGCGAGAGACCATTGCCGCCGCCGGGCTTAACCTGAAAGTAGTAGTGGTCACGGGTGATGACCTTATGCCGCACCTCGCTCAATTTACGTCCTCCGCGGTTACTGAGATGTTTTCGGATGAAGCACTCCCCCCCGTGGACAAAATAGCGAGCGCTAATGCGTACATTGGCGGTTTTCCGGTTGCGGCGGCGCTGGCCGCGGGCGCTGATATTGTGGTCACGGGGCGCTGTGTCGACAGTGCCGTGACGCTTGGTGCGTGTATTTACGAATTTGGCTGGTCTGTCGATGAGCTCGACAACCTTGCTGCGGGCTCTGCCATCGGGCACCTCATCGAGTGTGGTCCGCAAGTTACCGGTGGAAACTTCACCGACTGGGAAAAAGTGGCGGACTCACTGTATAAGGTGGGCTACCCGATTGCTGAGATATCAAAAGACGGGTCATGCGATTTGTACAAGCCTGCGGGCACCGGTGGCATTGTTAATAAGGGGACGGTGGCTGAGCAGCTCCTCTATGAAATTGGCGACCCCGCGGCGTACGTTGTGCCCGATGTTGTGTGCGATTTTACTCAGATCCGCCTCGAGGACTTGGGTGAAAATCGCGTTCATGTGTCCGGTGCTCGCGGTCGAGGCGTCACCTCAACCTTCAAGGCGAGTATGACCTGGGCGGATGGTTGGCGTGCGGGTACGACCTTTTGGTGCATTGGGCGGCGAGCCGCAGACAAGGCCCGTATTTTCGCTGAAGAGGCTCTGGTGCGCACTCGAGCAAAGATTAAAGCAATGGGTGCTCAAGACTTTGATGACGTGGCCATCGATGTAATCGGTGAAGAGAGTTTCTGGGGAGCTCATGCGACGGCAACGTCAAGTCGTGAGGTGGCCCTTAAGGTGGCCTGTCGCCACCAAGACGCGCGAGCTGTGGCTCTGCTGCTGCGCGAGTTATCAGGTGTGGCGTTGGGTGCGCCAGCGGGTATGGCGTTTTTTGCGGGCGCTCGCGCTAAGCCCTCGCCCGTGATCCGTCTGTTTTCAACGCTCGTTGATAAGTCGTCGCTTGAGTTGAAGCTCATCGACGCGTCGGCAGAAACGACATTTATTCCACCCACGGCGCCGCTCGGTGTCAGCGCGGCCCGTGAGACACGTATTCCGGACATTGATGGCAGCCCTCGATCGCCTCTTGTCGAAGTGCCACTTGAGACACTCGCCTGGGGCCGTTCAGGGGACAAGGGCGACAAGGCTAATATCGGCGTTATTGCACGAAAGCCCGATTACCTCCCTTGGATCGCTACAACGCTGACCGAGGCTTACGTGGCAGATCGCTTTGCGCACTTTATGACCTCGCCGGGCATTGATCGGTACTATCTCCCTGGAATATCGGCACTCAACTTTCTGTTGCACAACGCGCTGGGCGGCGGCGGTATCGCAAGTCTTCGGAACGACCCGCAGGCCAAGGCCTTCGCGCAAGTACTTCTGGATACTCCCATTATGATTCCACAACACCTTTTGGAGGCGTGATATGGCAATCTTGACCTCAACTGTGCAGCCCTCGAGTGACAGTTTTGAAGAAAATCGATCAAATATGGTCGCACTCATCAACCATTGGCGCGACCTTGAGCAGCGCACTATCGACACCTCGAATAAACGGCTAAAAACCTTTAGGGCACGCGGACAACTGTCGCCCAGAGAGCGTCTTGAACGCCTGCTCGATCCGGGTATGCCGTTTTTACAAATGCATTCAATGGCGAATTTTTGCGTTGAAAACCCCGATCAAGAAACCAGTGTTCCCGGAGCGTCGGTCATTGTCGGCGTCGGCTTTGTAGAGGGGGTGCGTTGCATGATTTGGGTTGATGACTCAGGAATTTCAGCGGGCGCTGCAACAGAGTCAACGGGCTTTGTATCGACCTCAATTCTAGAGATGTGCATGCGGCAAAAACTCCCCGTCATCCACTTGGTCGAAAGTGCAGGCGCTAATCTTCTGAAGTACAAAGTCGAGTTGTGGTCTCGTTTTGGCAATGTCTTTCGTGATCTTGCGAGACTTTCTGCAGCGGGAATACCCACCATGGTTGTACTGCACGGGGGTTCTACTGCCGGTGGCGCCTATATGCCCGGCATGTCCGACTACGTCATTGGGGTTAAGGAAAATGGCATGGCGGCACTTGGCGGTGCCGCCTTGGTCAAAGCCGCGACAGGGGAAGAGGCCGATGACCGAGAACTCGGTGGTACAGAAATGCACTCGAGTGTCTCCGGTGTGGTCGAGTATTTGGTGGAGGACGATGCGCATGGGATTTTGAAGGCGCGCGAGGTCATGAAGAGTATCGACTGGAACAAACGAGTGACCTCGGTCGTGAGACGACCCTACGAGCCACCTCGCTTTCCTGCTGAAGAGCTTGCTGGCGCCATTCCTGTCGACCCGAAGGTTCCTTACGATGTCCGCGAGGTGCTGGCGCGTCTGGTCGACGGCTCGTCGGTCGAGGAGTTTAAGGCGCGCTATGGGGTGTCAACCGTGTGTGGCTATGCATCGATTACGGGCATCAGCTTCGGTTTTATTGGTAACAACGGGCCTATTGATCCAAATGGTGCGACGAAGGCCGCGCAATTTATACAGCTCTGTGACGCCGCAGACATGCCTATTTTGTTCTTCAACAATACGACCGGGTACATGGTCGGTACTGAGTACGAACAAGCTGGGATGATCAAACATGGATCAAAAATGATTCAGGCGGTTTCTAACGCCCGCGTTCCAAAGATTTCGCTCTATATCGGCGCAAGTTTTGGGGCGGGCAACTACGGCATGTGTGGTTGGTCCTATCAACCGGACTTTTTGTTTGCCTGGCCCAATGCCCGGACGGGTGTCATGGCAGGCCAAAGTGCTGCTGACACGATGTCTGAGGTGGCCCGTGTAGGGGCGGCTCGAAAAGGGCTAGAGGCTCCTGAGGAAATGTTGGAGCAGCAAGCCGCGGCTATTCGGGCGCACTTTGATGCACAGGAAGATGCGTTTTACACGTCGGGTCGTGTGCTTGACCACGGCATTATTGACCCGCGGGATACTCGCAAAGTACTCGCCTTCTGTCTTGAGACCGTTTTAGAAGGTCGACTGCGAGAAACCCGTGCCAATGCCTTCGGCATTGCGAGGATGTGATTATGGCGACACTACCTGAAACAAAAACACTGGCGCTCGATTTTGATCAAGGGTGGCTCACTGTTTGGTTCAATCAGCCTGAGCGTCGCAATCCGCTCACGGATGAGGCAGTAGAGGATCTTGCCGCTGTTATTGCGACGATCGCGCCCCAGCGAGACATTCGCGGTATGACCATCCGTGGAAAGGGTGGGTTCTTTTGCGCTGGCGGTGACCTAAAGGGGTTCAAAGCGATGGCGACGGGCGAAACCGAGGCGTCAATGCGCATGAGCCGCCGTATTGGCGACGTACTGGCGGATCTTAATGCTTTGCCACAGGTGACGGTTGCCGTTATCGAGGGTGCGGCCATGGCAGGGGGCCTCGGCGTCGCCTGTTGTTGCGATGTCACGATCGGGATGAAGGATGCAAAATTTGGATTCTCTGAAACGCGTATTGGCATTACGCCTGCGCAGATTGCGCGATACGTTCTTCAAAAGTGTGGCTACTCGACAGGCCGACGACTCATGCTGACTGCTGCGAAGTTCGCAGGAGAGGAGGCGGGCAAGCTCGGTGTTCTGGACTTTGTTGCAGATACTGTGGAAGACCTGTTCGCCATAGAGACGCGTGTTAAGCAAGATGTCCTTGAGTGCGCGCCCGGTGGGGTTGCGGCGTGCAAGGCCTTAATTATCGGTATGCCCGGTACGCCGGATACGGAAAAGGTCGAGTTTGCCGCGCAGAATTTTAGCGGTTGCTTGCAGGGTGACGAAGGTAAAGAGGGCGTCGCCTCTTTTCTCGAGAAGCGAAAGCCCAACTGGCACACGGAGATTTAGAAATGAAAGCATTAACGACATTGCTCGTTGCCAACCGCGGAGAAATAGCGGTGCGCATTATGCGAACCGCCAAAGCGATGGGCATGAAAACCGTTGCCGTTTACTCAGAGGCTGACGCAGATGCGATGCACGTGCGTGAGGCGGACCAGTCAATTTGTATTGGACCTGCACCGGTTGCGGAGTCTTATTTGCAAATCAATGCGATCCTCGATGCAGCGGGCCGCACTGGCGCCGATTGCATTCATCCCGGATACGGCTTTTTGTCTGAGAACCAAGCATTTGCGTCCGCTTGTGAAGTGCGCGGTATTGAGTTTATTGGGCCTCCAAACGCCGCGATTGAGGTGATGGGCGACAAGGCGCGTGCGAAGCGAGCCATGATAGAGGCCGGTGTTCCTTGTGTGCCGGGTTATCAAGGCGATGATCAGTCAAACGCCACACTGATCGCCGAGGCGAACAAGATTGGCATGCCCGTAATGGTCAAAGCCGCGGCTGGGGGAGGGGGTCGTGGCATGCGGTTGGTTCACGATGCTTCAGATCTGGAGTCAGCGATCGAGCTGGCACAGTCTGAAGCGCAAAATGCCTTCGGATCCAGCGAGTTGATCATTGAAAAGGCGGTGGTGCGTCCTAGGCATGTTGAGATCCAAGTGTTCGCCGATAAGGCGGGTAATACGATTTACCTTGGAGAGCGTGATTGTTCTATCCAGCGGCGTCATCAAAAGGTGGTGGAAGAAGCGCCGTGTCCGGTCATGACGCCCAAGTTGCGAGAGGCCATGGGGCAAGCCGCGGTCGAGGCGGCCAAGGCCGTTGATTATGTGGGTGCGGGAACGGTTGAGTTTCTGCTTGATGAGGCGGGTGAATTCTATTTTCTTGAGATGAATACGCGCCTTCAGGTCGAGCATCCAGTGACCGAAATGGTCACAGGCTATGATCTCGTCGAATGGCAGATTCGCGTGGCACGGGGCGAAACACTGCCGGCAGAACAGGACGATATTGAACTGTTTGGACACGCCATTGAAGTGCGTCTTTACGCTGAGGATCCCATCGCGGGCTTTTTACCCAGCACGGGCGACATCAAGTTGTTTTCTGCGCCTGAAGGGGCGGGCATCCGGGTCGATTCAGGCGTGGAGACGGGTGATGAAGTGACCCCATTTTACGACGCGATGATCGCTAAAGTGATTACGTATGGAGAGACCCGCGAGGATGCTCGACTGAAGATGGTCAGTGCACTGCGTGAGACTGCCTTATTTGGCCCCGAGAATAATCGAGACTTTTTAATCGACGTGTTAGGTCAGGATCAATTTATTGCAAGTGAGGCAACGACGGCTTTCATCGGCGATAACTATGGTGACGCGTATTCTCCGAGGCCTGTCAGTACGTCAGACCTCGCGGTCGCGGCAGCCACTCAGCACATACTGGCAATGGAAAACCACCACAGCCAATCGGCGTCGGTCAACGAGGAGCTTTTGGATTGGACGTCGATGGGGCGAGTGACAGATACACGTCGCTATCAGGTGCGTGAGGAGAACGTTGACGTATCGCTCGTCCCGCTCGATGTTGGCGATTATGAGGTTGCAGTCGGGAACGAGACGCACCAAGTGGTGATCGTCGACATTAGCGACTGCGATCTGACCGCTGAGATCGATGGGCTAGCAGAACACTATCATTACTGTGCCGAGTCTCCCGCGACCATTTACTTGGCCTCGAGAGACCGCTCATTTACGTTAGCAGACAGCACCCGAATCCCGCCTGAGGCTGAAGATGCCGCCGGCGGTGGCACGATCTCAGCGCCCATGCACGGTCAGTTACTGTCCATTGATGTCAGCGCGGGAGCCGCGGTGGTAAAGGGACAGCGAATTGCAGTGTTAGAGGCAATGAAAATGCAGCATGAGATTACGGCGCCTGGCGACGGCACGGTGGTCGAGGTCTCTGCTCACGCAGGGAAACAGATCGGTGCTGGTGACCTGATTATGCTGATTGAGCTGGATGAGTAACGATTGGACGACCCTAACGCTCATGTGGACCGCAATAGAGGCGCACCTATGTGCTGTGAGTATCAGTAACTGCTATTTGACGGAGTAGAACGTAATGCAGCAAGCCAACGATTTTCACGAAGAGAGCCTGGCCTTAAAGGCGCTGATTAATGATCTTGACGAAGCCGCTTTTGAGTCGGTGACTCAGTTTAAGTCTTGGACGATTAATGATGTTTTACGACACCTTCACTTTTGGAATAAAGCTGTGATGGTGGCCAGTCAGGGAGAAGAGGCCTTCGGTGAATTCTTCAAAGGCGTTGGTGCCCACATGGCCAAGGGCGGCTCTCTGCCAGAGTATGAAAAACAATATCTGGAGGGGCTAAGCGGGCGAGCGCTTTGCTCAGCATGGTCTGACTTGGTCGATGAGACAGCTGAGGTATATGCCGCTATGGATCCGAGTGCTCGTGTACCGTGGGCGGGGCCTAGTATGAGTGCACGGTCTTCTATTTCTGCTAGACAGATGGAGACCTGGGCGCACGGACAAGAGGTCTTTGACGCCCTCGGCGCGGACCGTGAAGAGCATGATCGAATCCGAAATATTGTTGTCTTGGGTATTAACACCTTTGGCTGGACGTTTAAGGTGCGCAACGAGGCGCCACCTGAGCCAATACCCTATGTTGAGTTGATCGCGCCCAGCGGTGAGCTTTGGACCTACGGTAATCCTCAGGAGGGCAACGTTGTGCGTGGTCACGCAGTTGATTTTGCGCGGGTTGTTACACAGACCCGCAATGTTGTCGACACAGCATTGACCGTGATCGGCGAACCTGCGCAAACGTGGATGTCGAAAGCGCAATGCTTTGCAGGTGCTGCGAACCCTCCACCTGCCAAAGGCTCGCGCTTTAAAGTAGCGTAGACGCTATTGAAAACGCTGGTTTTTCAGTCCGCGCCGCCAAAGCGACCTGCCTGGGTCGGCGATTGTATGGCGAGCGTCGCACAGTGGGCTGAGATCAATGGCTTTGAGTACGCCTGCTACGGCGATGAGTTCTTTGATGTCTTGCCGACTTGGTATCGCCAAAAGTTAGAGGGTAGGGGGCCTATCCTCGCAGATCTGGCGCGTTTGATTCATGCAAGATCAGCTTTGCAAAATGGCTACGAGGCTGTGGTGTGGTGCGATTCAGACACGCTCGTCAATGACTCTGAGTGGCAACCTACCACACCAACGCACAGCATCTTTGGTCACGAGCTATGGCTACAGCGAGACAAAGCCGGGCGCTTAGACATTCGCAGGCAACCGCACAATGCCTACTTCATGTTCACTGCGAGCACCCCCGTGCTCGATTTTTTAATACACACCACGCAGTCGTTGATTCGTCGCGTTGACCCTGCACACATTGCGCCTCAAATGGTTGGACCCAAGCTGATTAAGGCGCTTCATACATTCGCTGACTTCGAGCTTGAACCCGCCGCAGGTGCCATGAGTCCTTTGCTGATGCAGGCACTTTTGAGTCGTGATCCTGCGACGATTAACCACTTCAAGAATGCACTTATTACGCCACCTAAGATGATGAATTTATGCGCAAGTCTCCACGACGANNCCGTCTGGCATATTAGACCCGTACTCCATCAGTGTAGAGGCTGAAATGAACTCAAGTAATTCCGAGGAAACCGTGCACCTAAACGTGGCGGGTGTGATTGCGACGATCACACTGGATCGGCCGCATGTGCGCAATGCCCTTGATCGCAAGACAATGAAATCGCTCATGCAAGTGGCTTCGGACGTGTCCGATCGTGATGACATAAGAGCCGTTGTGATTGCGGCCGAGGGAGCAGACTTTTCGGTGGGTGCTGACTTAAAAGAAGTGCAGGGAATGGAGTCAGACGGGTCTCTTTTACGTGCCCGAAGAGATGCAGAGCTGGGACGCAAGTTGCTCAACAGTATCAGAGAAATTCATCAGCCAACCGTGTGTGCATTGCAAGGCATTGCTGCGGGTGGCGGAGCTTGTATCGCGGCGGCATGCGATTTCCGCATAGCAGCGTCTGGTGCTCGCATAGGGTTGGGTGAGGTTAAGGTGGGCATGAACTTAATGTGGAACGCCTTGNNAAGCAAATGATGATGTCAGGGGCGCTTTATTCAGTGGATCGACTGGAAACATGGGGGCTGATTGATGAGCAATCCACGCAAGAGGACTTGTCCGCGGCGGCGATGGCGTGGGCACAACGCTACGCCGACTTACCGCCCGTTGCTGTCCAGATGATCAAACGAAGCGTCAATCAGTACGCGTTGGCCTTAAGTGAGTCTGTGATGCACATGGATCATGATCAGTGGATTTTAGCGGCGCGCAGTGAGGACTTTCGCGAGTCGCTCTCAGCATTTATCGACAAACGTCCCGCGAAGTTAACGGGGCGTTAATTCCATGCAGCAAAGTGTAAAAGGTTGTGTCATATGAGAAGTGAACGAGTGTCCGGTTTTTGCGATCCCCGATTCATTGAGATAGAGCGGCAATTTAGCGAGGGACTTGAGTCTGGGTTCGAGACCGGGGCATCGGTCGCCATCGAGTACCAAGGCGAGATGGTGGTTAATCTTTGGGGTGGTTACAAGGATCGCGAGCACACATCTCCTTGGCTGGAAGACACCATTATCAATGTGTTTTCAACGACCAAGGCCATTACTGCGACCTGCATTCTCAGATTGATTGAGCAAGGCAAAATAGACTTGACGGCTAATGTGGGTGAGTACTGGCCTGAGTATGCATGCAACGGCAAGGAAAATACCAAGGTCAGCGACTTCTTGTGTCATCGCGCGGCCATGCACGGCTTTCAGGGTTCGATGCCCTCCTTGGACTATCGTGACTGGGATTCGTGGGTCTCTGTATTGGCCAATCAGGCACCGTTTCGTGAGCCTGGCACGACCCAGGGCTATCACGCCCTCACGTTTGGTTGGCTGGTTGGAGAGCTTGTTCGTCGGGTTGATGGTCGGAGTGTGGGGCAGTATTTCAAAGAGGAAATTGCGGAGCCCTTCGGGCTGGATTTTAGAATTGGTTTGGATGCGGCTGCCATCGCGCGGTGTGCCGATATCCTGGTGGATCCTCAACCGGCTCCCTGGGCGATGACGGCAATTGCACTGACCCCCGACTTCTTACTGCCGAGTCGACTTCGAGAGCTCAAGTCCTATCTGCGAATGGGAGATACTAAGGTGGCCTTTGCGACCAAGTCAGAGAGCTCTGGTGACATGAACAGTCAGGAGTGGCGCGAAGCGGAAATTCCTTCAGCAAATGGGCATGGGACGGCCGCATCGTTGGCGGCGTTATTTGGTATTTTGAGTGCGGGCGGGGAGCGTGAAGGCCATAA
>ENA-UZWV01009317-UZWV01009317.1-metagenome-genome-assembly--contig:-Day-3-1m-contig-9317_pt1 | contig 9989 bp, 8 predicted proteins | sample MGYA00260342_ERZ794902 | MGnify/ENA metagenome assembly ERZ794902
CCCCTCTAAAAAGTGTAGTGCTTAGACTGGAATTGTCACTGCTAGTGTTTGCCTTTAGGTAAATGTATCAAGAACTCAGCTATAAGGTTCACTTGCATAGCGAGTGAACCTTTTTTTGGTTTCATTCTGAAGGCTTGGTCATAGTTTTACTCCCTGAGCAATAAATTTTTTCATGCAAGCACTATAACCATAAGTATTGCTTTACTTTGAGAATCTATTACACATTATCCTATGAGCACGAGACTTATCCAATTCGTTTTTTTGATTTTAATTTCAAGTTTTGTTTCGGCACAAGAGATGCCATTTGACTTCTCTACACAGGCAGATAACTTCACGGCATTTTCTGGAAGTCAATATTCGTTTGCTTCAGACCAGGAAGATGCTTCCAATGATGTAGGGCAGTTTTTTAATGATGGTTCCGTAGAATGGCAAGGATTTACAGTTGACCTGATACGTGCTATAGATTTAGACTTTCAAAAGACCATATCGCTATCTTTTTATGGTTTTGATCCCAACCAACATACCATCATGCTCAAATTAGAAAAAGGGGCAAATCAAGACGTAGAGGTAGTTGTGAATGTGCCTTCAGGAGGTGGATGGACTCAGAATGTGAGTTTTGACTTTTCGGATGCTAGACTAAGCTCAGATGGTTCTACAGCTGTAAATGCAACGGGAAAATATGATAGACTGACTTTATTTATTGATGGAGGGACTACTACATCTGGAACATACCTGATCGATGATATAGATGATGGCTCAGAAGGCAGGGATCCCAACATTTTGGATGTGGAATACACAAGGCTAGTGTGGGAGGATAATTTTGATACTGAGGGTCGCGTAGATGATACAAAATGGCACCACCAGACTCAGGTAATCGTAGCTGGTCAAGGTTGGGCAAATGGAGAAGTACAGCACTATACTGATCGATTAGATAATTCATTTGTAGACAAAGATGGATTTCTTCATATAGTAGCTAAGAAAGAGAATTTTAGAGATCAAGAGTTAACTAAGGATTATACTTCAGCTCGTCTCAATTCTAAGTTTGCATTCACTTATGGGAGAGTAGATATACGAGCGAAAATGCCAATTGAAAAAGGCACATGGCCTGCTCTTTGGATGCTTGGTAAAAACATCAATGAAGATGGTGCTTTCTGGGATGACAGTCACGGAACTACCAGTTGGCCTGCTTGTGGCGAAATTGATATTATGGAACACGGAATCTTTCCAAGTGAAGACATCAACTATATAGCAAGTGCACTTCACACGCCTTGCTGTCACGGTGGAAATCCCAATAAAGGTGGTACGATAGCCGATAATTTAGGCTCTGATTTTCATATCTATTCTGTGAATTGGTCCCCGAATCAGATTACTTTTTTACTCGATGGTGAAGCCTTCTACACATACAATCCTACTATCAAAGATGCCAGTACTTGGCCGTTTGACAAGGATCAGTTTTTACTCTTGAATGTGGCTATGGGTGGTATTGCCGGAGATATTGTATCCAATTTTACAGAGGGTGAAATGCTAGTGGATTACGTACGAGTATATCAAGAGAGTACTGTGAGCACTAAATCACCTCTGAACTTTGAAAACGAAACGAAAGTCTATCCAAATCCAGCGAGTAACACGGTTACTATTTCTTCAAACGAGCCAATAGATCGATTTGTACTTACGGACGTGTATGGGAAGCAGCTAATCGAGGAAAATGTGAATATACATCAGTTGGATGTGAGTGAGCTAATCTCAGGAATATACTTTTTAACCATTTATTCAGGCACACACAAAACAACAAAGCGTGTCATTGTAAGGTAGTAGGAGGTAGTAACTTTATCTAAGATGGAACGTATTGTATCCAAAGAATGCGATTCGTTTTAGTCCTCACTCTTTCTTTTATCCTAATGTCGGTGAGAGCCCAGCATACGTTGCATTTATTTCCTGGGCAAGGTTCAGACTCTGCCATTTATAATAAAATGAGTTTCCCTGATCATTTTGTACTAAAATATATGGAACTACCCACACCAAATAAGGGTGAAATGCTACCTGAATACGCACTACGATTTTCAAGTCAGATAGACACTACAGGTAAGTTTAGCTTGATAGGAGTTTCATTGGGTGGAATGATGTGTACAGAATTGGCTGATATCCTAAAACCTGAAAAAGTTATTCTAATAAGTAGTGCCAAGTGTGCGTCAGAATTACCTGCTAAGTATCGCTTTCAACAGAAAGTGCGTTTAAACAGAGCTATACCGGCTAGTTGGTATTGGGGAGGGGCTTTGCTTCTTCAGCCCATTGTAGAACCAGACAGGGATAAGGAAAAAGAAACTTTTAAACGTATGCTAAAAAGCAAAGACAAAGATTATATGAAACGAGCAGTAGATATAATTATCAACTGGCAATGTGAAACATATAATCCCAACATCATTCATATACACGGAGATAAGGATAATACGATTCCGATTAAGAATGTGAAACCTAGCTTAATAGTGGAAGATGGCTCACATATGATGGCTCTCACTAAAGGGAGAAAAATAGGCAAACTGATCTTAAAGGAATTGTCACACTGAGTGTTATTCGACCCAAGGAGAATAATNNAGAATAACATATCGAAGTGTGATGGCACTTAAACGAGGTGAGGAATTGGGAGAATATTATAAGCCTGTTATCGGACTAATTTATGGAAATAAAAAAAGCCCACCTAAGTGAGCTTCATTTATACATTTCTTAATGTTATTAATCAGTAACTCTTGTCATTGGCAGGGTCATAGGTTTTCTTTCCAAATTCCAAGTTAGGTTTACAGAAGACTCTGTAAGTTCTGTAACTTTCCATTTTTGCCCTTCAGGGGTTGTGTTTAGACCAAATGATAATCTTAGATTGGGAGCCTTAGTATTGGGAGTAATGATATTGATGTGTTCATCATCCACAATGGTCCAAGTGCCATTTTGAAAGTCTACAGGCCCCATTTTTTGGGCAAAACTTCCGTCTTCATTGAAAGTTAGATCTATTTGTGCTCCTGCTGTAGCAGCATCTACAGTCCATTTTCCTTGTAGGCCTTCATATTTTCCCAATTTCGATTCTTGCTTTTCAGGAGCTTCTTCACTTTGGACTTCTTGGCTCGGACTTGCATCTGAAGCTGTGTATTCTGTAGATGTAGTACTACTAGAACAAGCAGATAGTGCCAAGATTAAGCCAATTGCGAAAAGGTTTTTAATTTCAATTAGTTTCATCATTCAAACGTAGTAAAAAAAGAATATAGAAAGGATGAGATTGCTATTCAATAGCAAATAATTGTGCAGCACAAGTTTTCTAGAAATATTAAATTTGGGATATGAAAAAGTCTCCGTTAATCATCTTGTTTTTAGGCCTAATACTATTTCTCCAGCCATCTTGCTCGAATAAAGAGGATATTCCAGAACCAGATAATCATCTTGGCGAACTTTACGAATCGGTAATTTCTTACCACGATATTAAACAGGTTTCAGCATTTACTGAAGCAGGTTCTTACAGAGGTAACACCTACTGGGACTTCCCAAGCCCAAATCATATTAGAATTGGAGCACTATCAGGCAATAGATTTTACGGTGCGACCTACAACCTTGAAAAAGTTGTCAGTTATCAAATTTGGTCACAAGGGGAATTGCTTCTTTATTCCTATTAGAGTTACTATTGCTTGAACTTCAAGGTACTCTGCATAGATCTTTTGAGGAGATAGTGTACACGAAGATGCCAGGTACAAGTTGCCGCTAATGTTGAATAAGGATGGAAAGTCAGTCTGAGCGATAGTCGAAGACTGAGACTACTGTGAATGAAGAATAAAATACCAGCTAAAAGCTGTCACCAGCGAGGGAGAATCTTTTTTATTTGATCTTGGAATAAGAAATAGCCGACTGAATAATTCCCCCAGCTACTAGACCTATTGGTAGGATTATTTTTCCCTGAACAAATATTAAAGAAACTGCTGCCAAAATTATTCCGAGTACGATTCCTCCTAACGCAAAGTATATTTTTGGTTTTTCAATTTCAATCTCTTTTTCATTTTTTTGGATCAAAATATCATCTATTACTTTTTTAGCAAGTGACTTTGGTATGTTTTGCTTTTCAAAACGAGCATATATTACTTCTTGTTCTAAGCCACTCTGAATAAGTTCCTGCCCAAGAGAATAAGCTCTTCTTTTTAATCCTTCTTCAGTTTCTTCCATTAGACTTTTTTAGCTCGAAAGAGCCCCAATCAGATCATACTTCGTCAAAATATGTACTGTACCACTTAATTCCTTGACGAGTACTGCTGGGTTTTCTTTGTTGATAAGGCTAGATACTTGATCTATTTCCGTAGAAGCAGATATCATAGGGAAGGGAGGTTGCATCACCTCGCTCACTTTGTGTTCAGCAAGACTAGGGTTTTTTAGCAGTTGACTCAGTAAATTGTTGTCGTTTATGGAACCTACATAATCTCCAGAGCTGTTTTGTACTGGCAGTTGAGATATCTGGTGTTTTTCCATCAAATCAAAGGCCGCTTTTACGTGATCTGAATCGTGGACGGTGAGCATAGGGAGATGCTTGTGGCTACTTATCATATCCTCAGCAGTCTTAGGCTTACTGTCCAGAAAGCCTCTCTCTTTCATCCACTCATCATTGAATGCTTTGCCCATATAACGTGTTGCGTGATCGTGAAATAGCACTACGACTACATCTGTAGGCTTGAGCATGTGAGCACATTGTAAGATTCCTTTTACGGCACTACCTGCACTGTTTCCTACCATAATACCTTCTTCTCTAGCCAACTTGCGTTGCCATAGCAGTCCATCTTTGTCTGTCACTTTCTCAAAATGGTCGATCATATCAAAGTTGACATTCTCAGGAAGTATATCCTCACCTATACCTTCTGTAATGTATGGGTATATTTCATTCTCATCAAAAACACCCGTTTCGTGCATTTTTTTGAAGATAGAGCCATACGTATCTATTCCCCAGCATTGTATGTCTGGATTTTTCTCTTTTAAGTATCTGCCCACGCCGCTTATTGTTCCTCCAGTACCTACACCTACTACAAAATGGGTGATCTTACCTTCAGTCTGTTCCCATATTTCAGGCCCAGTACTCTCGTAATGAGCTATTGCATTACTTGGATTGTCATATTGATTGACATACCACGCGTTTGGAATCTCGCTACCTAATCTTTTAGATACAGAATAGTAAGACCTTTCGTCTTTCGGATCTACATCTGTAGGACACACAATCACCTCGGCACCCACAGATTTGAGGGCATCTACTTTTTCCTTACTCTGCTTATCTGTAGTGACAAATATGCATTTGTATCCTTTTATAACTCCTACTATGGCTAACCCCATTCCAGTATTTCCACTGGTTCCTTCTACTATAGTTCCACCAGGCTTTAATCTTCCATCTGTTTCTGCATCCTCTACCATTTTTAGAGCCATACGGTCTTTTACCGAGTTGCCTGGGTTAGTAGTTTCTATTTTGGCCAATACAGTACACGGTAAGTCCTTCACTATCTTGTTTAGCTTTACAAGTGGTGTATTTCCTATGGTTTCTAGTATGTCGTTATAATACATGGCCTGCAAAGGTAATGAACTCTTGTTGCCTATTTTCCTTTTTGTATTACCAATTAATACGCCGAATATTGTTTCTTCAAAATGAGGAATACAAGACTACTGCGCATTGTCTCCAACTACAATTTTTGGGTATTGGCGTGTTTCTTTTTTTCCCTTTCGTTTGCTCAGATTTACCGTTTTTCAGATCCTGTAAAAAAGCACAATGTTGTCATCTCAGATGCCAAAGGTTACTACGCATATTTTGCGGGTGCTTTTATTCACGGAGATATGAATTTTAAGTTCAATCAGACAGTCGAGCTCAAAGATCATCCTGAAACACGATATACAGACTACAGATATAAAGTAAACCGAGAAAAAATCTATACAAAATATTATGTAGGTACAGCTGTAGCATACACACCAGTGTTACTCCTAGCTCACTGGATTTCACAGATAAATGGTTGGCAGTCTGATGGATATACTACTTGGTATCATAGTGCAGTAGTCATTGCCTCATTGCTTTACCTGCTTATCGCGTTGTTTTTTATTGGCAAGGTGCTAGATCATTTTGAGGTGTCTCATTGGGCAAAGATATTGAGCGTAGTGGTGATGTATCTAGGCACTAATTGGTTTTACTATACTACTTGGGAAAGTGGTATGTCACATTCGTACTCTGTGGCAGTGATGGCTTTTTTTCTATATTATTTTATACGTGTACACAGTACTTTGAAATTAAGGAATGCCTTAATTCTAGGACTTCTCCTTGGCTTCATTACGCTTATAAGGCCGACCAATCTTTTTATAGTTGCCTTCATTCCAATAGTGTTTAAATCGTGGTCCGCATTCTTGAAATTTTTCACACAAAAATTTTTATCTATAAAGGTTATTTTGCTTGGTTTGTTGGGGTTTTTGGCCGTCATAAGCATTCAGTTTATTATTTATAAAATTCAAATAGATGAATGGTATATCTATGGATATATAGGAGAGACTTTTGATTTTTCAAATACTCATTTTTTGGATTTCTTGTTCAGTATTAGAAAAGGTTTTTTCGTCTATACGCCAATTATGATATTCTCTATCATAGGTCTGATAAAATGGTACTCAAAAGCTCGATTTCAATCAATTTATTGGCTTGTTGTGATGTTTGTGCATACTTATATTCTTTCTTCATGGCATATGTGGTGGTATGGCGGTACATTAGGTACACGGGTAATGGTAGAGTACTACCTATTTTGGCTCATACCTATGGGTATATTTTTGTCAGAAGTCAAACGAATTCACCTAACTTGGATTATTCCTATTTTTATTTGTTTGGGATTTTACGGCCACCTTCAGATTCACCAGTATATTTTAGGATTACTACATTGGGATAGTATGACTTGGGAACTTTATAAAGACATCTTTTTGTATCCTTTGATTCCGTACAATACTTTCTAGTATTGGTTTGTCTATAACTGTTATAAGTTAAGAGGAATCATTAGGATAATTTCACAGATAATCGAGATTTGTGGCAGATTTGATAAAAATGAAAAAAATATTTACACTTGTTTTAGGCTTGATGAACCTTTTGGGAAGTCAAATGGCAAAAGCTGATGAGGGAATGTGGATTCCTGCATTGCTTACAGACAACTACTCTGAGATGCAGAGATTGGGTCTCAAGATGACACCTGAGCAGATCTACAATATCAATAATAGCAGTATGAAAGATGCTATTGTAAGATTAGGAAGAGGATTTTGTACAGGAGAGATTATCAGTAATCAGGGCCTTATATTAACCAATCATCACTGTGGGTATGACGCTATCCAGTCACTTAGTACTACTGCAGCTAATCATTTGAAAAATGGTTTTTGGGCAAAAACAAAAGCAGATGAACTAGATGCTGGATTTAGTGTGTCATTCCTTGTTAAGATTGTAGATATCACTGAAGATATTCTAGCTGATGTAACCAATGAAAATAGATCGAAAATGGTTGCGGAACACTCTTCAGCAATGAAGAAAAAATATGCTGAGGATGGAGTATATGATGTAGATATCAAAGAAATGTTTAGTGGGAATAAATACTATGCTTATATCCATGAGACTTTTGGCGATGTAAGACTAGTAGGAACTCCTCCCGAAAGCGTAGGAAAGTATGGTGGAGATACAGATAATTGGATGTGGCCACGTCATACTGGAGATTTCTCTATGTTCAGAGTTTACGCTGACAAAAACAATAAAGCTACAAAAGATTACAACGCAGATAACGTACCTTACACACCAAAGCATCATCTTCCAGTGAGTATGAAGGGAGTGGGAAAAGGTGATTTTGCTATGATTTGGGGATTCCCAGGATCTACAGACAGATATTTGTCTTCTTATGGTGTGAAAAATGCAACCGATATTGTGCAGCCAGCACGTGTAAAAATAAGAAGAGAAAAATTAGATATATACGAAAAATTTCAGGCAATGAGTGATTCAGTAGACTTGATGTATGCGTCAAAGCACGCAGGTGTTGCAAACTACTGGAAGTATTTCATGGGTCAGACTAGAGGGTTGAAAAGACTAGATATAGAAGGCAAGAAAAGAGGAGAGGAAGAAGCATTTGCTAAGTGGGTCGATGAAGGTGATGCTGCTCGTAAAGCAAAGTATGGTAATGTAATTTCTCTTTATAAGGAGGCATATAAAACATATGATGAAAAATCATTAGCAGGAACGTATTGGATGGAAGCCATCTATGGCATGGAGTTTATGAAGTACGGACGTTCTTTTCTCAGAATGAATGCATTGTATGCTGCTATAAGTGACAAGAAAAATGCGGATAAAAAAGATGAGTTGCTAGAGACACTTGATAAAACGATTGAAGGACTTATAGCCTCTACACCTGCTAATTTCAAAGACTACTACGAGCCTATAGATCGTGAGGTTACGGCTGCGATGCTTCATAGATATGTGAATGACCTTCCAGCAGACCTAAGACCTTCAGATTTCAATGAGCTATTAGCAAAATGTAAAGGAAATACAGATGAAATGGCGAATGCTATTTTCGATGAAAGTATATTGGTGGATAAGAGCCGTGCATTGGTCTACTTGGAAAAACCAAGTGCTAAAAAATTAGACAAAGATCTTGGAGTCAAATTCAGTGAAATTATGTGGAATTTTTACTTCGAAGAAGTACAAGCCATGACTAGTGAAGCAAATAAAAAAAGGGCAGAAGCAGATAGACTTTATAAAGCAGCACTATTTGAAATGTACCCAGATAAGGCTTTCGCTCCAAATGCAAATAGCTCGATGAGATTTTCGTATGGTCAGGTATTAGACTATTCACCAGGTGATGCTATGATGTACAAGCACTACACGACTATGAAAGGTGTTTTAGAAAAGTATCAACCAGGAGATCACGAATTTGATTTGCCTCCAAATTATCTAGAAACCGCAAAATCGCAAGACTATGGTCAGTACACAAAAGAAGGAGAAGACCTAAGAATTTGTTTCTTAAGCAATAATGATATCACAGGTGGGAACTCAGGGAGTCCAGTAATCAATGGGAATGGAGAGCTTATTGGTCTCGCATTTGATGGAAACTGGGAAGCTATGAGTGGAGATATTGCGTTCGAACCAGAATTGCAGCGTACCATATCTGTTGATATCAGATACGTTTTATGGTGCATAGATAAACTTGCTGGAGCAGGACATATCGTAGAAGAGATGACGTTAGCACGATAGAATAACTAAAGAATTTGAAAGTAAAAAGCTTGCTGTTTTATCAGCAGGCTTTTTTTATAGAAAAAGGTTACTTCAAAAATTGAAAAATAGACGTAGAACTTGGATTATCTCGAATACTTAAGGTAGTAAAAACTGCATTTAGGGTAATAATACAAGCACTTCAGTGGATTTTTCGTGAAAGTCCTAATAATTTGGGAGATAAGTTTTGCAAATAATATGAACCGGTGATGAATAGATTTTTGTATACTGATACGGCCAGTATTGATATCTTTTCTCACATCCAAAAAATCATCCCCAAGATTTAATATTTGTTCGAAACGGGTCAGAAGTGCGATGGTTTGTTTGAGGTTGTTTGCACTGTTACACCTATGAGCAAGGTTAGACTCTAAAAGACCTATAACCAGCTTGCCTTCCTGTTCTAGCAAAGTAGTGATCTCGATAGAAGAGACTGCTAGATTTTGACGAATAGAAACACTTATAATACTCTTCCCAAAAGATTTTAATTCAACTAGTAGACCAAGTTCCTTCTGATAGGACACAAAACTATATAATGCGTATAATTCCGTAAGTGTGCAATGTAGGTTGAATTGGTTCAGATCAATTTGTTTAAAAACAATGCTATTGAAATCTTCTTGACATTGAGCACGTATTAAATTATGAAATAAATCATCAAATCCTTCCAATAAAAGAGCCTTCTGACTGAGAGTGAGTGAATCTAGAGAGCGGTCTATGAAAC
>ENA-UZWV01002867-UZWV01002867.1-metagenome-genome-assembly--contig:-Day-3-1m-contig-2867_pt1 | contig 9945 bp, 9 predicted proteins | sample MGYA00260342_ERZ794902 | MGnify/ENA metagenome assembly ERZ794902
GCCCATTAGAGCGCAGAATATCGCGGTAATAATCTGCGGAAAATGCACCATCAATCTGAAAGTTAGGGTTCTCAGTAATCGCTCTACCCACCGCCGAAGAGGAGGCTGTAACACCAAGAGTCTCTGCATAATTCTCAAGTAGCGCGCGTTCAACCAGCCCGTTCAATGCGCCGGGCCGCAACAAATCATCCGAGAGTACACTGGGATCGATTTGATCTCCGTACACTTCGGTGAGCTGGCGTCGCTGCCCCTCGATGGCCATTTGGAGCTCTCTTTCCGAGATCTCCTCTCCGTTGACCGTTGCCACGCCGGATTGGGTCCCGCCAAATGTCAGTGTTTCAGCCCCTGTCAGCACAAAAGACAACACAATTAAGCCAATAGGGATTAAGACCCAAGGGCTTCGAACACCCTCTCGCATGTTCTGCAGCATTACATTTACCTTGTCGTTAACGAAAAATCAGATCTGCATAAAAAAAAGGCGCACTAGGCGCCTCTTTTTTTGCTCGGCACTCGCCGAAAATTTACTACATTAAGAGTTGCAAGCGTCTTTCAATGCTTTGCCTGCTTTGAAGCCGGGCGTATTTGATGCTGCAATCTTAATAGTCTCGCCGGTGCGCGGATTGCGACCATCACGAGCTGCACGTGGCTTTACAGAAAATGTTCCAAAGCCTACAAGAGAAACACTACCACCTTTTGAAAGCTCTGCTGTGACAGCAGCGACAGCTGCGTCAAGCGCACGACCTGCGCCGGCTTTTGAAAGGTCTGCTTCAGAAGCGATGGCATCTATTAGTTCATTTTTATTCACGATAGGTCCTCTTTTTTTACTTTAGGAAATTGCTTGAAGTCACGTAGAGCCTACCTTTGGGTGCATAGGCGGTCAATCACGAAATGTAAAAATTTACGTTTTTTTTCACCTAAACGGACATTAATCGCGTCAATGTGAGACCGCTCTGGCTTTTCCCTCGCTTTCGTCGTCAGAAGACGCCACTTTTGAGTCATTTTGCCCCGCCATATAGTCTTCATCTGACAGTGGTGTAGGGGAGGTTTCAAGCGCGATTTCAAGCACTTCATCAATCCATTTGACCGGCTTTATATCGAGTTTGTCTTTGATATTGTCGGGGACCTCTGCGAGATCGCGCTCATTTTCATGCGGGATGATCACCGTCGTAATGCCGCCCCGACGCGCCGCCAGAAGCTTTTCTTTGAGGCCACCAATTGCGAGGACTTCACCGCGAAGGGTTATCTCCCCAGTCATAGCCACGTTTGCGCGAACCGGTATTTTGGTCGCGACACTGACCAGCGCGGTGCACATGCCCACCCCCGCGCTCGGACCGTCCTTTGGCGTTGCCCCCTCAGGTACGTGTATGTGGAGGTCGTGGCTGTCATGATACTTTGCAGGTATTCCCAGACCTTGCGAGCGAGCGCGAACCACAGTCATAGCGGCTTGTATGGACTCTTGCATGACGTCACCGAGGCTACCTGTGCGAACGTGACGCCCTTTTCCGCTGACCGATGCGGCTTCAATCGTCAACAATTCGCCACCCACCGATGTCCACGCAAGGCCCGTGACCTCTCCAACTTGGTTCGCCTCGTCTGCAACGCCAAACGTAAACTTGCGCACCCCGAGTAACGTTTCGAGATTTGCCGATGTCACTTCGGATCCAGATTCCCAATCCTCCAATGCGAGTTTCTTGACCACCTTGCGGCAAATCTTAGCGAGCTCACGCTCCATTGCACGCACACCCGCCTCTCGAGTGTAGTAGCGTACAACGTCAAGAATCGCCTCGTCCGCTACAGAAATCTCTTCTTGCTTCAAGCCATTCACTTTGATTTGTTTCGGTAAGAGATATTTGCGCGCAATACTGACCTTCTCGTCTTCCGTGTAACCGGGGATGCGAATCACTTCCATTCGGTCAAGAAGTGGGCCGGGGATGTTCATCGTGTTTGAGGTGCACACAAACATCACGTCTGACAGATCGTAATCCACCTCCAGATAGTGATCATTAAACGCGTGGTTTTGCTCAGGATCTAAGACCTCGAGCATCGCTGAAGCAGGATCACCTCGATGATCCATCCCCATCTTATCGATCTCATCGAGGAGGAACAGCGGATTCCGCACGCCGGCTTTGACCATCTTTTGAATCAACTTTCCAGGCATCGAGCCTATGTAGGTCCGACGGTGCCCTCGGATTTCGGCCTCGTCACGCACACCACCCAACGCCATCCGAACAAACTTCCGGTTCGTTGACTTCGCAATCGACTCACCTAAGGAGGTTTTACCGACGCCAGGAGGACCCACTAGGCACAGGACCGGTCCTTTAAGCTTTCTGACACGCTTTTGTACCGCCAGGTACTCAAGGATTCGATCCTTCACTTCCTCGAGTCCATAATGGTCCTGATCAAGGACCGTTTTGGCTCGTTTTATATCGTGCTTAACTTTACTTCTTTTCGACCAAGGGACACCCACCAACCACTCGATGTAACCACGCACAACAGAGGCCTCTGCTGACATCGGTGACATCATCTTGAGCTTACTGAGCTCCGAATTCGCCTTCTCAATGGCTTCTTCCGACATCTTTGCTTCGGTAATTCGGTTCTGAAGGTCATCGACCTCGTTAGGCGCGTCATCCATTTCGCCCAGTTCTTTCTGAATGGCCTTCATCTGCTCGTTCAGGTAGTACTCGCGCTGGCTCTTCTCCATTTGTTTTTTGACCCGACCGCGAAGCTTCTTTTCCACCTGAAACAGGTCAATTTCAGAGTCCATCAACGACATGAGGTGCTCAAGTCGAGTGCTGACCGTGGACATTTCTAGAATCTTTTGCTTCTCACTGAGATCGACTGACATGTGCGCCGCAATGGTATCGGCAAGACGCCCCGGCTCTTCAATTCCGGAGAGCGATGTGAGTACCTCATTGGGCACCTTCTTGCTCACGTTGACGTATTTTTCAAAGTGATCCACGATCTCTCTGGTCGCGCCGTCTGCATCGGTGCTTTCGAGGTCCTCGCAGACCACCTCACGCACAGTTGCCATGGAGAACGTTTCACCCGTATCAATAGCTTCAATTGCCGCACGTTCGCTACCCTCTACCAACACTTTAATGGTTCCGTCGGGGAGCTTTAATAGCTGCAATATTGTGGAAATTGTTCCCACTTGATAGAGGTCGTCGACGTCAGGATTATCGTCTGGAGCGTGCCGCTGCGCCACGAGAAGGACTTGCTTATTTCCCGACATAGCGTGCTCTAGTGCTTCTATGGAGCGCTCTCTTCCAACGAACAACGGCAAGACCATGTGCGGATAGACCACAACGTCTCGCAAAGGAAGCAGGGGTAGTTGAATTGCCGCAGTGTCGCTCATAGTCATCTCCATGGGTTCAATGAAGAGATGGGGGCTTGTTTAATAATCTCAAGCCCTTTTTTACAGAAGTTTCGACCGCCGACTTAGGCGTCTTGGGCTGCCATAGATTCGTCTTGTGTCTCGTACACCAGCAGCGGCTCAGAGTCGCCGTTGATGACTGATTCATCGACTACGATTTTCGCAACGCCCGCCTGTGACGGAATGTTGTACATCGACTCGAGCAACACATTTTCAAGAATTGACCGAAGTCCTCTCGCGCCCGTCTTTCGTTCCATAGCCTTGCCAGCGACTGCACGCAAACCGTCCTCACGGAAATCTATTTCGACGCCTTCCATATCGAACATTTTACGATACTGCTTCGTCAGTGAGTTTTTCGGCTCAGTCAGAATCTGCATCAACGCCACCACGTCTAACTCTTCGAGCGTCGCGATCATCGGCAGTCGACCCACAAACTCAGGAATAAGCCCGTACTGAACCAAGTCCTCTGGTTCCAGGTCATTCAGACTTTCCGCAAACTCTTTCTTATCTGCTCGTCCGGTTACCTCAGCGGAGAAACCAATGCCTCCCTTCTCTGAGCGGTTTTGAATGACCTTATCGAGTCCCGCAAAAGCACCGCCACAGATAAACAAAATATTGCTCGTGTCGACCTGCAAAAACTCCTGCTGCGGATGCTTGCGTCCGCCCTGAGGTGGGACGGAAGCGACGGTGCCCTCTATGAGCTTGAGCAATGCTTGCTGCACACCTTCGCCCGACACATCTCGGGTGATCGATGGGTTGTCCGACTTTCGTGAGATCTTATCGATTTCATCGATATAAACGATGCCCATCTGGGCCTTCTCAACGTCGTAGTCGCATTTTTGCAGTAATTTCTGAATGATGTTTTCGACGTCTTCCCCTACATAACCGGCTTCAGTCAGTGTGGTCGCGTCGGCAATCGTGAATGGGACGTCCAGCAGTCGTGCGAGCGTTTCCGCTAAAAGTGTTTTCCCTGACCCTGTTGGGCCAACAAGCAGGATATTAGACTTGCCAAGCTCCACGTCGGCCGACTTGCCCTCGCCCGTGCGTAAACGCTTGTAGTGGTTGTACACGGCCACGGAGAGCACACGTTTTGCACGCGCCTGTCCGATAACGTATTCGTCGAGTATCTCATTGATCTCGTGAGGCACAGGCAGTTTTTCTGAGGACTCTGGAGACGCGGTTTCTTGAATTTCTTCACGAATAATATCGTTACAAAGATCCACACACTCGTCGCAAATAAATACCGAAGGCCCCGCAATTAGTTTGCGTACCTCGTTCTGGCTTTTGCCACAAAACGAGCAATAAAGCAGCTTGCCGTTGTCTTCGTTGGTGCTGTCGCCGGTCATCCGTTATGGCCTTTTAGTCCGTTTTCGCGCGTTTAAGTAACGATGATAGGTTTCTACGCCTAATGCAAGGCGGCAGATCTCGTTTTGCGAAAATGCCTTTAACGAGCAGTAAGAACCTGATCGACGAGACCGTATTCAACGCTTTGCTCGGCACTCATAAAACGATCCCGCTCTGTATCACGCTCAATGACTTCCATCGTCTGCCCTGTGTGCTCTGACAACATGCGATTTAAACGCTCTCGCAGGAAGAGAATTTCTTTGGCTTGTATCTCAATGTCAGTCGCCTGACCCTGCGCACCGCCGCTGGGCTGGTGGATCATCGTCCGGGCGTTCGGGAGGATGAGTCGCTTTCCTTTGGTGCCGCCGCTGAGCAAAAACGCGCCCATGGACGCGGCCTGACCAACGCACATGGTGCTCACGTCAGATTTTATAAATTGCATGGTGTCGTAAATAGACAGTCCTGCGGTAACGGATCCGCCGGGGCTGTTGATATAGAGATGAATATCTTTATCGGGGTTCTCAGATTCAAGAAACAGCAACTGTGCCACCACCAAATTGGCCATTTGATCTTCAATGGGGCCCACAATGAAAATGACACGCTCTTTCAGGAGGCGGGAGTAGATATCAAATGAGCGTTCTCCACGTGACGTCTGCTCAATCACCATAGGTACAAGCCCTAAGCCTTGCTCATTACCCACTTCAAAACCATGCGCCATCAATCGTCTCCTTGTTACCTTGAATTTTGCCTTATTGCTGCGTCGCCGCGCGGGTTCGTTGCAGCGCGTCTTGGTAATCAGTCACCTCGTCGACAACCGACGCCTGGTCGAGCAACTTTTCAACCACCGCGTCTTCAAGCACCCTCGATTCGATGCCCATTAACTGATTATTGTCTTCGTAGTACCAGTTAATGACCTCTTCGGGATCCTGATAGGTCGAAGCAATGTCTTCAATGAGCTCTCTGACTTTATTGGGCTCCGCTCGGACACCTAAATCTTGGACCATTTCGCTTACGAGCAGTCCTAACCTGACGCGCGTTTCGGCGCGTTCGGCGAACATTTCGTCAGGGAGAATACTCTTTAAGTCCATATCTGGACTCACACCACCGCCAAATTGTTGGAACATCTGACTGCGGAGCGCATCAGTTTCCTGTGAAATGAGACTTTGTGGGATTTCGAGCGCCGGATGTGCGTCGACAATTGCGTCCATCACTTGTTGCTTGACGTGTGCGTCAATCGCGCTCTTAAGCTCTCGCTCCATATTTTTTTGCACCTCGGCTCGGAAGCCGTCGACGTCATCACCCTCGACCCCGTAGGACGCGAATAATTCAGCATCAAGCGCCGCCAGTTCTTGTGCCTGAACACCCTTAACAGTGACCTTAAATTCGACGGCAGCGCCTTTAAGATCGTCTGAGTGGTAGTCCTCTGGGAACGTCAAGTTAAGCGTGCGCTCGTCGCCTGAGGACGCGCCCACTAATCCGTCCTCAAATCCTGGAATCATCCGACCTGATCCAAGCTCCAACGCGGTGTCTGTTCCTGACCCACCGTCAAACGCTTCGCCGTCTTTGAATCCTTCAAAATCGATCGTAAGGGTGTCGCCCTCTTCCGCGGCGCGGTCAACCTCCACCAATTTACCCTGCTGTTTCTGAAAAACCGCAATAATCTCATCGACGTCGTTCGATCCGATCTCACAGGTCAGCTTAGTCACCTCGAACCCTTTGACATCGTTCAACGCGACTGTGGGGTATATTTCAAACGTCGCGATGTACTCGACGTCTTTACCGCTTTCAAAACTCTTTGCTTCAATACTCGGCTGACCTGCTGGGCGCAAATTCTCTCCCACCACCGCTTCCTGAAAGGAGCGGTTAATCACATCACCCAGTACTTCTTGACGAACGCCCGGCCCAAACCGCTGTTTCATCACGCTCATAGGGACCTTGCCAGGACGAAAGCCTGGTAAACGAACATTCTTCGCCGACTCTGCCAGCTTCTTATCAACAGCCGAATCGACTTCGTCTGAGGGAACTGCCACGGTCAATTTTCGCTCTAAACCCGATGTTGTTTCTACCGAGACACGCATTCTCGTCTCCTAAATCTGACGCCTAAAATGTCCCAACTTGGGACATCAAATAATAAAAGGATGTGGTGCGGAAGGAGAGACTCGAACTCTCACGTCGTAAGACACTGGAACCTAAATCCAGCGCGTCTACCAATTTCGCCACTCCCGCATAAACGAACACTCTTGCGAGTGCGTTGGTGGTTCTTAAACTAAGGGCGCGGATGTTGTCACATAAGATGAAGTGATTCAATGCGACGCCGTCAAAACAGGTCTTTCGACGACAATAGCGCCAGCATATTGCAGTTCTTCGGGGCGTCACATTGTGTGAGTGGGCCTGTCGGAGACTAGACCAGCCCCCAAATGCTCTTCAATTTTTGTGGCAGCAGCAAAGTCCGCCTCTGAGAACTGTACGCCAATACCGGCCTGTCGGTTACCTTGCGCGCCCTTTGGGGTCACCCAAACGACGGTTCCGTTGATGGGTATTTTCTCCGCCTCATCCATCAGTGCGAGCAACACGAATACTTCTTCACCTAACGCAAACCGTTTGTTGGTGGGGATAAACAGGCCGCCATTTCTGAGAAATGGCATATATGCAGCGTACAAGACTGTACGATCCTTGATCGTTAGGGACAGAATTCCTTGTTTCGTTTCGTCACTCATCGAAATAGCCTATCGCTCTCCAGGGGCATTGCCAAGAACATCGTACGCAGCGGCCATGCTCAACTGCCGAGAACGCGTAAACCACGTTCGAGTTCTGAGACCTGATTATTGCTTGCGTTTTCTATTAATGCGGCAATTTCATAGCACGCTGTTTCCTTTGCGGGAACCGCTCCGCCACGCAATCTCTGAAGAATTACCGCCACTGCGCGGTGCAATGAAAGTGTCGCCATCATTGGCGCCTTACCCGTGTCTTGTGACAACAGACGATCTTCAATCGCGGTGACTGTCGCTTCAACCGCCTCCATCAATTCAAACCTTTGTAAACCAAGAGCTAAGTCATGACTGCTCATTGGTCCGTCTAAAACAGCATTCACAAGACCGGAAAGTTCAGCAACGGAGTCACTTTTTCCGCCAGCATGCGTCTCAACTGCACGCTCTAATAGGCGTGGATTATCTTCCACCTCAGATGTAACGGCGATACCGTGCTCTTGCAGATAACCTGCACACGTGGTTCGACTAAGCCTGGGCATTTTCCAAGACTGGCATCGCGACCGAATGGTCGGAGGCAGCAGCCAGGGCCGCCGAGCCAGCATAAAAATGACACTGTTACCTGAGGGCTCTTCCAAGGTCTTTAGGAGTGCATTTGCAGCGCCGTTTGTCATGCGATCCGCTTGCGCAACCACGAGTACTTTGAGGGAGCCGTAAGAAGCTGTCTTGGCGATAAAATCACTCGCCCCCCTAATTTGGTCAATCCCAATGCTGGCCTTGCCTTCTAGGGTTGTTAGCCAGCGATAATCTCCGTGTGTGCCGGCCGCCAGGTACTGGCAGGCATTGCAACGTCCGCAACTACCGTCGACAGAAACATCACAGAGCAGACGCGACGCCATCATTTGTGCCGTACCTTCCAGGCCCAAACCCGAGTCACTGGTTAACAATACTGCGTGAGGAAGCCTTCCTTGACGATAAAGCGCGCCCACTTCATCAACAATCGCCTCAAAATCGGGGAACGTAAATTCGGTCACATCGATCCCTCGATGATGGGCCGAAGTGTTTCGGTAAGCGTGGCTTGCACCTCGTCTATGCTACGAGCCGCGTCAATAACGGTAAACCTCGATTCCATTGCCGCTCTCTGTAAGTAACCGTTTCTCACTCGCTCAAAGAAACTGAGCGCCTCTTCCTCAAATCGGTCTAACTCAGCCCGCTGTCGAGCACGTTCAATTCCCACTCTTGGATCAATATCGAATAACAGTGTTAGATCGGGTTGGCGTCCTTGCTGCACGAGACGCTCAAGCGTCGCAATCGCCTCAAGGTCGTAACCTCTTCCATATCCTTGATAGGCATAGGTTGCATCCGTAAATCGATCACACAGCACCCAAACGCCGCTGGCGAGTGCCGGCTCAATCACCTCGTGAAGGTGCTGAGCTCTTGCCGCAAACATCATGAGCAACTCTGCACTGGCAACGGGTGGCGTCTGGGCTTTAGCCAGCAAGAGCGCGCGTAACTGCTCGCCGATTACGGTGCCTCCGGGTTCTCGGCTCGTGATGAATGGAATCTGATGCTGTTCGAGTAGCCTTTCTATGAACTCACGGCTCGTGGACTTTCCTGCGCCCTCGCCGCCCTCAAGCGTAATAAACTTTGCTGGTTTGTTTTGCTTTGCCATTACCGCGGGCTCGACCGATAGTCTTTTTGTCGTTGGAGTTGATAGCGTCGCACATTTTTTTCGTGCTCGCTCAATGTTTCGCTAAATACGTGGCTACCGTCGCCCTTAGCGACAAAGTACAGAACGCTCCCGGGCGAGGGATTGAGTGCGGCACTGATGGCCGCTTCTCCTGGCAAAGCAATCGGTGTCGGTGGTAAGCCTGAGATGCGATACGTGTTGTAGGGGTTTGTATCGTCTCTTAAGTGGCGTCTCTTCAAATTGCCGTCAAAATCATCCCCCAGCCCGTAAATGATCGTCGGATCAGTCTGAAGACGCATTCCTCGCTCAAGACGGCGTGTAAAAACACCGGCAATAGCAGGTCGCTCACGCGCGACCCCCGTTTCTTTTTCAATAATCGAGGCAAGGATCAAGGCCTCGTAGGCTGAACTTAGCGGTAGATTTTCAGCTCGACTGAGCCATGCTCGCGACAACGTTTCTCGCATCGCGTTTCGCGCTCTTTCCAAAACACTAAGGTCCGTGTCTCCGGCTTGAACGAGATAAGTCTCAGGTAAAAACAAACCCTCTGGAGCGCTAAAGGGCGCGATCAGCGACAGTATTCGCTCATCTCGAGGTCCTTCAAGCACCCGTGAGAGGTGCGGGTGGTCCCACAACCGTGCCAGCATCCAGTCGAGCGTGACTCCCTCAGGAATTGTGACGGGATAAACCACCACATCGCCAGCGTCCATACGCTGAAGTAACTGTCTTATCGACTCGCCAGGGTCAATTTGATAATCCCCGGGTTTCACTACGAGTGGATGAGCCTCAAACTGCAGGGCCAATCTTACCCACCCCGCAGAGCGAATGAGCCCTTC
>ENA-UZWV01019299-UZWV01019299.1-metagenome-genome-assembly--contig:-Day-3-1m-contig-19299_pt1 | contig 9930 bp, 7 predicted proteins | sample MGYA00260342_ERZ794902 | MGnify/ENA metagenome assembly ERZ794902
ATGCCAGTAATAAAGTTCATTGAGTTTGATGGAACTGAGCACGAAGTGGATGCCGACGATGGCATGAGCATTATGGAAGTTGCGATGAAGTACGATGTCCCTGGGATCGACGCCGATTGTGGCGGCGGTGCTGTCTGTGGGACGTGTCACTGCTTTGTCGAGGAGTCAGCAGGTCCGCTCCCAGCAGTTGATCCCCAGGAGGAGTCAATGCTGGGTCTTCGGCCTGATCGAGAGAGCAACTCACGTCTGAGCTGTCAGCTACAGGTGAGCGACAGCATGGGCAATATGACCGTCAAGCTCCCTGAATTCCAAATGTGAGCGACGAGGTGCAGATATGGCGGCAGGGGATAAGAGAGATTTAGCTGACCCGCAGACGACGCCCCTGAATGAACTCGATGTTTCGGATCCGCGTCGTTTTGAACTCGATTGCTGGCAGCCACTCTTCGAGCGTCTGCGTCGTGAGTCGCCCATCCACTTTCAAGCTGAAAGTCCCGCAGGACCGTTCTGGTCGATCACGCGCTTTGAGGACATTGTCGCTGTTGAAAAAGACACCGAGACGTTTTCTTCAGAGCCGACGATCGCAATCATTGACCCACCTGACGAGCGCCGAGCACCCTCGTTTATTGCGATGGATCAGCCGCAGCACGATATACAGCGACGCGCGGTGCAGCCGGTAGTCGCACCGAAAAATCTTCTTGAATTTGAAGCGCTGATTCGAAAGCGCACAGGCGAGGCGCTCGATAGCCTTCCTGAGGGAGAGACCTTTGATTGGGTAGAGCTGGTGTCTCGTAATCTAACGACGCAGATGTTGGCTACTTTATTTGATTTTCCTTGGCACCTGCGTGAAAAGCTATCTGAGTGGTCAGACGCGATCACGTCAGACGAGCGCATGACTGCCGGGACCGGGTTGAGTCGTGAAGAGCGGCTCTTAGTCATTCAGGAATTTCTGGGCATCTTTACTCAGCTTTGGCATGAGCGAAAGGGTGATGGTCACGAATCCTTTGACTTGATACGACTGCTGCAGCGAGACCCGAATACGGCGAATATGGTGGATGATCCGTTGAACTACGCGGGCAATCTGATGTTGCTGATTGTGGGTGGTAATGACACCACGCGAAACTCGATGTCGGGTGGCGTCTTGTTTCTCAACGAATACCCCGAGCAGTTTGAAAAGGTGAGGTCAGACCGACGTTTAATCCCCTCAATGGTATCGGAAATTATTCGCTTTCAAACCCCGCTTCCCCACATGCGCCGAACAGTGACGCGTGACACCCTGTTCAAGGGTCATCGGATGAAAAAGGGCGATAAGGTCGTATTGTGGTATTGCTCCGCAAACCGCGATGCGACTGTGATTACGAATCCAGATACCTTTCTCGTGGATCGCGACTCGGTTCGAAATCATGCCTCCTTCGGGTTTGGTATCCATCGGTGTATGGGTAATCGTTTAGCAGAAATGCAGTTACGCATTGTTTGGGAGGAAGCGCTCGACCGCTTTAAGCACATAACGCTGATGGGTCCACCGACCCGAATCTGCAACAATTTTGTGCGTGGTTACTCCCATATGCCGGTGCAAGTCACGCGCATTTGAGTAATGACAGGAACCCTTCTTGGTGACAAACCTCGGCGCCGGTAATCATAGGCAACCAGACCCCGACCGCGCGTCAGTCTCAGCGTGTACAAGCAGTGTCGTACCGAGGACGGCATTAGGTGTTGATGGTTGCCGAGGTGGCTGGGTGATGGCGTTCCGGGTCGACGGTGAAATTCAATTTGAGATGAGAGCGGACTTGCCGTCCGTCAATGATGCTTTGGCGTTAAATGCCAGCGTGATGATTGACATGCCGATTGGCTTGTTGAGCGAGGGTGGAACTCGACACTGTGACGCTCTTGCGCGAGCGCAATTGCGGCCGTACCGGTCCTCGAGCGTATTTGGAGTACCCGCGCGGGAGGTTGTGCGCTGCACCGACTACGCTGAGGCGAACGCGTTATCCAGAACGCTCTCGGGGAAAGGCTTGAGCAAGCAATCGTTTTACTTGTTCCCAAAAATAAGAGAATTGGACAGTTGGCTTTCACAGCCCAAGCGAAAGGGGATGTGGCACGAGTGTCATCCTGAGGTGGCCTTCGCATGCTTGAACGGTGGCGTTGCCCTAAAGGAAAGTAAGAAGACCGAGGCGGGTCGTGCTGCGCGACTAATGCTGCTGCGCGAGCTCGGAAATGTCGAAAACGCACTCGGACGTGGGCTTGCGACTTATCCGAGAAAGGAGGTGCTGCCGGACGACTTTATTGACGCGCTCGTTTGCCTGCTCACTGCAGAACGCGCACCCGATAGGCGAACGGTGCTCCCGCACGTTGGACCTTCAGACGATAACGGACTGCGGATGGAGATTGTCGCGCCGTGTTTTTAGTCCACCAGTTGCTGACTCAAGGCGCGTTTTGCGGACCACGTATGAGGACGCCCGGGGTCGCTCCAAGATAGTGTCCATTGTCGAAGGTTTGCACACCGGACTTAAAGGTCGCTCGGTATCCTGAAGAGGATTGCAGCAAACGCTTCCCACCCGCGGGCAAATCATTGGCGACCCAAGGCTTGCTCATGGCAATATTTTCAAGCTCAATAATATTGATATCCGCGAGGTAGCCGCGCGCCAGTACGCCGCGATCATGAAGTCCATAAACCTTCGCAGTATCAGCGCATTGGCGTTTTATCGCATCACTCAAACTCAGTCTAAATCCGTCTCGATCGCGAACCCAATGTTGCAACATGAATGTTGGTGACGCCGCATCACAAATCGTCCCACAATGCGCACCACCGTCAGAAAGGGAGTTAATGCAGTCGTCAGACTGAAGAATAGGCTCAAGGAACTTCAAATCACCATCGGCATAGTTGAGAAGCGGGAAGTAAATCAGGCCTGTTCCATTGTTACTGGTCATCAAGTCGTAGGCGTATTCAGCGCCTGAAGAGCCATTCGCTAATGCCAAATGTGCGATGGATTGCTCTTTTGTTGGCTCGTAATTGAAGTCATCCGTGAGCGCATACTGCATCTCGAATCCTTCAGCCATGAGTTGACCCAAAAACTGAAGATCACTTTCGGGATAAACCGAGGCCTCGCTCAGCAGCTTTTGTTTAAAGGCGGGATCAGCCAATTTTGCCAGCTGCTCGCCTTCCTCAAGCGTCGCGACCTCAGCCCAGCTGGGTTTAAAGGAAAAGGGGTTAAATGACGTTCGCCAGCCCAAAATCAAGCCTGTGCCGCGCATCGCAATCTGCGCGAGTATATTCGCGCCTTGGGCGTTTTGACTGCGCATTTTTGCCAGCTGATCATCGATGTTCATGGCTTTCACAGGTGATTGGAGTGCAGTGAATGTCACGGGGAGCCCTGTTTCTCTGCTCATATCGCCCATCCAATCAAATTCATTCCACTCTGGGACAAGATCACTGGACATCTCGAAGACGCCATGCCCGGCCTTCGCCATGCCACGGGCAATACCGATCAGTTCTTCAGGCTCAGCGGTTGTGCCCGGGACTAATTCGCCCTCTATCGACTTGTGCAGAACGGTCCTCGATGTTGAGAATCCCAGTGCGCCAGCACGCAGTCCTTCTTCCACGATACCGGCCATAGCGTCGATGTCAGAACCCGTAGGTGCCTCATTGGCGGCGCCTCGGTCACCCATCACGTAAGCTCTCACCGCTCCGTGAGGCACTTGGGTCGCCACATCGATGGCACGAGGCAATTCTTCGAGTGCATCCAGGTACTCAGGGAAGCTCTCCCAGTTCCAGCTCATGCCCTCAGAGAGTGCGGAGCCCGGGATGTCCTCAACGCCTTCCATAAGACCAATGAGCCAGTCGTGTCGATCGGGCGCGGCGGGCGCGAAGCCGACGCCACAATTTCCCATGACGACGGTCGTGACCCCGTGCCACGAGGACGGCGCCATTTCGGGATCCCAAGTCGCTTGCCCATCGTAGTGAGTGTGGATATCGACAAAGCCTGGCGCGACGTAGCAACCGGTTGCATCGACAACTGACGTGGCATCGCCGAGGTCATGTCCGACGGCAGCAATGTGTTGGCCTATAACGGCGATATCTCCGATAAAGGGTTCGGCGCCTAAACCATCAACGACGGTGCCACCCTTTATAATTAGATCGTAGGTCATAAACCTTCCTTGTATTAGCGAGTACGCGACGTTATTTCTGACCAAAGTTGGGTGCGCTGTCAACCCGGATCCGCAGCCGCAACCACGGGCGCTGACGTGACGGGTGCGGCAAGACGCCTGCGCATTTGGCCATCCCGCCTAGGCATTGAGTTCTCGCGCGTTCGATCGTAACGTAACAGTCAATTACTAACGATAGACCGGCGTCTTATGAACTTTGATATTCCAGAAGATATCCAACACTTCCTAGGGGAAGTCGATGCGTTTATAGAAGAGCACATAAAACCCTTGGAAGGAGCCGATGACAATATTCGATTCTTTGATCATCGGCGAGAGGATGCGCGAACCGACTGGGACCGACAGGGGCTCCCCAATAAGGATTGGGAGGCATTACTGGCGGTTGCAAAGCAACGCGCAATCGCGGCGGGAATTTACAGCTATCCCTTTCCAACCGAACACGGAGGTAGGAACGGCAGCAACCTAGGCATGGCCATCATCAGAGAACATCTCGCGGTTAAGGGGCTGGGTTTACACAACGATTTACAAAACGAGCACTCGGTCGTGGGCAACAACATAGGACTTTTGCTCATGCTCGAGTACGGGACGCCTGAGCAGCAGGCGTCATGGTTGCCCGGGCTTAAGACGGCGACACAAGGCTTTGCTTTTGGCATCACTGAGCCGGATCACGGGTCTGATGCAACGCATATGGAGACTGTTGCCACACGTGATGGTGACGATTGGATTATTAATGGCGTCAAAACATGGAATACGGGCGTTCACACAGCGCACAGCGATATGGTTATGGCCCGAACCTCGGGTGATCCGGGTGATGCCTTGGGCATCACTGCCTTTTTGGTGCCCATGGACTCCCCGGGTGTGGAAGTCGAGGAGTATCTCTGGACTTTCAACATGCCGTCAGACCATGCACGGGTTCGATTCACGAACGTACGTGTACCCGATGCAGCGATTTTTGCAGGCGCGGGTCGAGGACTGCAGGTGGTGCAACACTTTTTTAATGAAAACCGGATTCGACAGGCTGCGTCGAGTTTAGGTGCCGCCCAGTATTGTGTGAACGAGGCCGTTGAGTACGCCAAATACCGAAAACCGTTTGGTAAAGCTCTGGCGACAAACCAGGCCATACAGTTTCCGTTGGTCGATCTTCAGGCACGGTGCGAGATGCTCAGAGCGCTTATTCACAAAACAGCGTGGCTCATGGATCGAGACGGTGCGTTTTCCGTCTCAGATAAGGTGTCTATGTGCAACTACCAAGCCAATCAGTTGTGTTGTGAGGCGGCGGATACCGCAATGCAAGTGCACGGTGGATTGGGTTATTCACGGTACAAACCATTTGAGCATATTTACCGACATCATCGGCGTTATCGCATTACCGAGGGTGCCGATGAGATTCAAAAGCGTCGTATCGCCGGCTATATGTTCGGGTTTATGAGCCAACAAAAACCGAAGGGTGTCAGTTAGTGGCGGTAGACCCGCAATTTGAAGAGCGCCTCAGTCAGTTCATCGATCGACAGTTTCCGGGGTCGAGCCTTAGGGATGTGGATCAGCTGACGGCAGGTGCTTCTCTGCAGACGTTTCGAGTGCGGACGCGCTCACGCGACGGTGGCCAGCGCGACTATGCCTTGCGACGCGCGCAGCCTGGCCTTGTGGCAAGCTCCCAAGGTCAGTTGAGCACGGGTGCTGAGGTGGCTCTTTTGCGACTTGCTGAATCGGCGGGCGTTCCGGTACCCAATGTTATTTGTGAACTCGAGCCAACGCACGATCTGGGAGAGGGCTACCTTATGGAATGGCTCGAGGGTGAAACCTTGGGGCACCGGATTGTAAAATTGCCTGAGCTGGAAACGCTGAGAGCAACACTGGCTTACGAATGTGGACAGACATTAGCTAAGATTCATGCGATACGCGTTCCTCATTCCTTGAGGCGGATGCTCCACTGTGTTTCGCCCGAAGTGTTGGTGCGCGAGACATGGGACGCTTATATCGCGCTCAACACGCCTCAACCCATGATCGACTTTACCGCGCAATGGTTGTTGAGCCACCTGCCGACAACGGTCACCGAATGCTTGGTTCATGGAGATTTCCGCAACGGCAACCTGATGGTTTCAAAGGCCGGTATTCGTGCGGTTTTAGATTGGGAGTTGTGCCACATGGGTGATCCGATGCGCGATCTTGGGTGGCTTTGTGTGAATTCATGGCGTTTTGGTCGGCGAGACCTTCCTGTCGGTGGTTTTGGAGCACCCAGTGACTTGGTGTTGGGGTATGAGTCTGTGTCGGGCATCCCTGTCGACACCAAATCATTATTGTTTTGGGAGGTGTTTGGGTCTTTTTGGTGGTCGATAACGACGCTTGGAATGGCCAACACGTGGCGGACTGGGGAGACACCCTCGGTTGAGCGGCCGGTAATCGGTCGGCGGAGTTCCGAGGCGCAAATGGATTGCGCGCGTTTGTTGATTCCAGGGTCTTTTGAGGTCCTAAAGCAGACGGGGGGGGGAGGGAATCTGCCCCAAACGCAGGAATTAATTGGCGCTGTTAGAGGTCATCTGTTGGACGGGGTTGCTCCTGTATTTCAGGGTGCCGACAAGTTTTTAATTCGTGTGGCTAGCAACGCACTTGCTATTGCGGAGCGCGAGCTGACGCTGGGGCCTGACCTGATGTCGGCGGAGCACGCTCGACTGAAAGGGTTGTTTGGAGAAGGGGATTTAGACGCACTCCGCTGGCGTTTGGTAAATGCTATCCGATCGGGTACTCATTCATCAGATGGCGTCTTAACCGATCACCTACGAAACACGGTGGCCGGGCAGCTGCAGATCGATCAGCCTCATTATTCGGCATTGACGTGATAACCGACACAGACGAATAGTGTTTTATTGCTGGCTGACCTAGACTTACACTTCTGCCGTTGTAGCTCAGTTGGAAGAGCGTTTGCCTCCTAAGCGAAAGGTCGCAGGTTCGATCCCTGCCAGCGGCGCCATATCATAATATCACCGTGCGACGCGCAAAACCTGGGTGGAGACTCAGGTCGATAAATCAATGAGTCGTTGTCACTGCCTTAGTCGAGTCATGTCGTGTCCAAGCGCAACGTAAGTTTTAAGTCAGGAAAATTCTCGCGACGCTCAAAAATTGCAGGTCGCTCGACTCCTTTGGTGACGGATAGCTTTAGCGCCACTGTGCGTGATGTGAGCAGCGACGGCAAAGGCGTTATCGAGGCACCGGATGGTCAGGTTTTATTCGTCCCCGGCGTGTGGCCAGGCGAAGCGCTTCAGCTCACTAGGAAACGCACAGGCCGTGACGTCACCGTTCGCGTAGATGAGATTTTAGAGGCTTCACCAAGCCGGATTCTGCCACGATGTGCATCACATAGCGCCGGGGTCTGTGGTGGCTGTCCATGGATGTTTGTGGATTACGACGCTCAAGTCGAACAAAAGCATCGTCGTCTTAAGCGCAGCTTGCTGCGGCTTGGCCAGGTTGAAGCGAATCGCGATTTTGCAACGGCTCCAAGGCCCTTTGAGTATCGAAATCGAGCTCAATTTAAATCGGACGGTAAGGCTCTTGGGTATGTGGCTTCGGGGACTCATACTATTGCTGACATCGCTGAGTGTCCCATTTTAACCCCTCTCAACAATCGTAAGCTTCGCGCATTACGCGCAGCACTACCGAATGCGGCTTGGACGCCAAGCAAGAAACGTCAGTGGACAACGATCGATATTGATGACGAGCGTGAGCGAGCACTGATCGATCAGCGACAACCCTTTCGGCAGGGAAACTCGGAGCAAAACACGTTTATTATCAATTGGTTGGCGAATACTATTGCTGAGTTAGATGATGTCGATTCCATCGTCGAATTATTCTGTGGTTCAGGTAATTTCACTCAAGTTCTTGCTGAGACTACCGCAGCTCACATTGTCGCCGTAGAGGGCGACGATGCCGCGATTGCCAAATTGACAGAGCAAGGTCTTAGGAGGGTCACAGGGGTTCGCGCGAATCTTTTTTCCGAGTCCGACATACGCACCCTAGTGCCTGATGTTACTGGCCGTTTGGGTGTGGTGATGGATCCTCCGCGCGAAGGATTAAAGGAGAGAGCGGCGTTGACACCGCTCTTCTCCAGTGCCCGCTGGGTCGTCTACATCGCTTGTGATCTAGCCACCTGGGAACGTGATGCCGGGTTTTTGTCGGAGTGCGGTTTATCACTTCAAGAGGCGCGTGGGTTAGACATGTTTCCCCAAACACCCCACATGGAAATTCTGTCAGTCTTTACGCGTGCCTAAGCGTGCGATCCAAAAGGAATTCGCGCACGGCCTTGAAATTTCCTCGGTAAATGATTTCGCGCTGCTTAGATTTCAGCTGATAGTCGTACATGGGGTCGTAGTAGTCTCTGAGCAGTATTTCGATCCATTCCTTGTGAGGTTCAGGATCGCCTGAGTTGTGCGCCGCTAAAGCCTGTTCTAGGACCTCGGACAGTTGTTCGAAGCGAGGATTACCCAGCCGTTTTCTGATGTTGCTCAGACTGGCTCGAAGCGATTCGGAAAAGGCAATAAATGCCAAATCTTTTGAACCGGCCTCTCTAAGGTGGTCCTCATAATTACTCAGAATATAGTTTTCCCAAGAGTGGTGCACACGCTCCAGAAGTGTCGCTTCAACAACAACAAGCGGTGACTCTCGCATCTTGGCTTGTAGATTTAAAGGCAGCGCACAACGCCCGATCAAACGACTTTCGTCCTCCAGAGCGATGGTTTTTTGCTGGTTATGGTGGAGTCTTAAGAGCGCAAGAGAGATCTGGTTTTCAAAGTCGATTTGCGTAGGCTGAGGCACTATTCGTCGTCCGAACGCGCTGCCTCTGTGGTGAGCCAGTCCCTCTAGATCGATGCAAGGGAGGTTAGATCCGTCCTCTGAGGTGACTAAAAGCGAGGTTTTAGCAGATCCAGTTTTCCCCCCTAAAACGAGCGTCCGTGTGTGCTTAAGCTGTGTGTCGAATGCGTCGATCATGAAACGTCGGAGTGCTTTATACCCGCCGTCAATGATCGGCACCTTAACGCCGGCCTCTGCCAGCCACGTCTGGGCGGTTTGCGATCGAAGCCCTCCACGCAAGCAATAAAGCACGGAATTCGGATCTCGTACCGTGGCAGCAACCCACAGCGCGATGCGCACTTCCTTGGACTTACCGGAGACAAGTTCATGGCCCAGAGCGATGGCGGCATCCTCGCCATGCTCTGCGTAACATGTTCCAACGCGCGCGCGCTCATCGTCGGTCATCAATGGAAGATTGATCGCCGTGGGGAAGCTGCCACGTGAAAATTCAATGGGCGCCCTCATATCGATCAGTTGACGGCCGCTGATCAAGAGCGACGCGAACTGCGCCTGGGTAACCCGGGTTTCGGTATGATTATTCATGCAACGTTAATACGGAATCGAGGCCTGACTGCGCGCAGAGATGTCCAATCGGCTCGCAAGGGAGCCCCATTTCACGCAATACCGTGGTCACCGCGTCGACCGACTCTGGTCGAACGGATACGAGGAGCCCACCGCTGGTTTGGGGGTCACATAAAATCGCTTTTTGATGATCATCAAGTTTGGGTAAGTGTTGCTTTACCGATGCGTAGTTCCGACGAGTTCCCCCGGGGACGCAGTCCTGATCAATGTAGCCCTCAAGATTGGGCAGTCTTGGAATACGCGCGTAACTCAGCTCTGCATCGAGCTCACTGGCGCTCATGATTTCTACGAGGTGGCCTGCGAGGCCAAATCCCGTCACATCGGTCAGTGCCGTAACCCCACTTATTT
>ENA-UZWV01006784-UZWV01006784.1-metagenome-genome-assembly--contig:-Day-3-1m-contig-6784_pt2 | contig 9929 bp, 2 predicted proteins | sample MGYA00260342_ERZ794902 | MGnify/ENA metagenome assembly ERZ794902
AAGGGAATGACCTACAGCTTTAATCTGGATGGTACTACCCTGGGTGGCACCCTGAGTGATCCTCAGTTAAGTCTTCGCTCAGTAACCGGTCGACTGCTTACTCAGGATGATAATAGCGGTGGGGGTTCGGCAGCTGAAATTTACTATTCGGCGCCGGATAGTGGATGGTACTATTTGGATGCGGGCGCCTCTGGTAATGGTTATCGCGGTACCTATACTTTGCGTGGCTCTTCCTTGGCCGACGACTATGCCAATTCGGTGTTTACCGAGGGCATGGCGGTTTTAGGCGAGCAGAGCACGGGGTTAATTTCTTATATTGGTGATAGCGATTGGTTTAAAGTCGGATTAAGCGCTAATACCACCTATGTCATCGATTTAAGTGGTGACTATGGTGCCGATGCACGCTTGGACCCACTGCGCGATCCATTGGTGATTTTGCGTGATGAGTCAGGAAATATTATTCAGCGTGCAGACGATTTCAATGGTAGTCTCGATGCGCGAGCCTATTTCACGCCAGATGCCTCTGGCCTGTATTTTATCGAAGCGAGAAGCGCTTTCCGTTACGATATTGGTGCCTATCGCATTGATGTTTCGTTAGCCCCCGAGGATGATCATAGTTCAGTTCTAGATAGTTCGGCTACTGCAGTTACACTGGGTGAAGATTTCAGTGCCACAGTTTCTGGGGATATTGGTATTCCCGGTGATAAGGATGTATTTCAGTTTGATCTAGAAGCGGGCAGAGTCTACCTATTGCAGGCTTCAGGTATTGGCGGTGCTGGCGGTACTTTAGTGGACCCCTATCTGCGTGTATTTAATAGCAATGGCCAATTAATTGATTCGGATGACGATGGTGGTCAGGGTACTGATGCGCAATTCTATTTTGCACCCGAGCAGGATGGTACTTATTACTTAGAAGTTTCTTCAGATAATGTAAAGGGTATGGGAACCTTTGAACTGTCCGTTGCCCAGAGAAATCTTCCGCCTGATGATGCGGCTGATAATATTGGCACACAAATCAGTCTTGATCCGGGCAAGTCCTTTAGTGGTAACCTACTAACCCATAATGATGAAGACTGGTTTGCAATTACACTGCAGGCCGGTGAGCCCTATGTGTTCCGCGCTCAGGCATCGACCAGCGGTAACGGTACCCTAAATGACCCTGTGCTTGAGGTTAGAGGTGTTGATGGCGCGTTACTCAATAGCGTAGATAATATGCTGACCAGTAATGAGCCTGCATTAGCCTTTACACCAGTGAGTTCAGGGACCTATTATCTGGTTGTCAAAGCAGCCAATGGTGACCTTGATACCGGAACTTACCTGTTAACCACCCGCGAGCCAGATGATCATGCTAATAATCAGCATGACGCCACGCTGATTACTCTGGATGAAACTTTGGCTGGTTCTATTCAATGGAATGATGGCTCCTTTGGCGTTAGAGCAATTGACTCACTGGGTTTAGCCACAGATTTTGATGAGGATTGGTTTACCTTTACTGCGCAAGCCGACGAAGTTATTTCGGTTAATGTAGAGCTGGCGGTTAACTCTCTAATGTCTCGCCCAATGGTAGAGGTAGTTGATAGCCAGGGCAGAGTGGTCTCTTTTGGTGATGGTCTTGAAACCAATAACGGTCTGGCTATTGCGACCTTTAAAGCAGTTGATAGTGGCACCTATTATGCGCGTGTGATTGATGGTGCGGGCGCCACGGGTAATTATAATATTACGTTAACTACGGGTGATGCCTCTGATGAGGATGCTAATGGCCCAGTGGTACTTAACTTTGTGACTAACGGCTCTGTTTCTGAGGCCGTTTCTGTGGCAACTATTGGGCTTGCTGGTGATACTGATAGCTTTGAAGTGGTTCTAAAAGAGGATCATAGTTATCGTATAGAAACCGTTGCAATTCGCGATGGTTCATTTGCGCCATTACCCTCAGCCGCGTTAACGATTAATTGGTCGGCTCAAGGTTCTGATGAGTCAGAGATCGTGGCTTCTGGTTCCGATCCAATGAGCCCTTCATTCTTTGATTCTGCCGAGTTTACAGCAAATGCTAATGGTGTTTTGAGCCTATCAGTAGCCCCTCTTGAAGCTACTCAAACCGGGCGTTACCAGTTGCGAGTGATCGATCTCGGCGCAGATGCTGCAGATGACTACAGCGACACTGTAACGGAGTTTGATGCTAACAATGGGTCGCTGTTGGCTATCAATGAGAATGCTCAGGGTAAGATCGATGATTCTGAGGATCGTGATTTATTTGCAGTTAACCTAACTACGGGCAATATTTATGATTTCTCGATCAAGAGCTATACCGATGGTCTTGGAACGCTTTCTCAGGCCGAAGTTCGTCTAATTAACGAGGCAGGCCAGCTAGTTTCCGTTGGCAGCTACGATTCAGAAGCCGGTCGAACCGAGCTTTCGGTGTCAGTATTTAACTCTGGGCGCTACTTTGTGGAAGTCTCGGCTGCCAATATTACTGGCAACAGGGGTACCTACACCTTAGATACCAGTTTAAGAAATACTGACGAAACAGTGATCGATGATATTTCTGCAGATACTCAATCTGGCGTTATGGTTGCTCCGGGCATGCCGGCTACTGGCGAAATTGAAACTGCGGGCGATCATGATTGGATAGCAGTCAGCCTTGAAGCCGGTAAGGTATATATGGTTGACCTGCTTGCTGATGGTCATGGCGCCGGAGGTACGCTTGCCGATGGAACCCTAAGGATTATTGATAATCAGGGTAATTCAATCGCCTATGATGACAATGGCGGTGCTGCTAATGATGCTCGAATTCAGATTACACCGCCAGCCAGCGGTGAATATTTTATCGATGTTGCTTCGCGTTATGCTGAAACAGGTACCTACACCCTTAGGGTAAGAGAGCTCTATAGTGGTGTTGCAGACCCTCTAGAGGCTGCTCAATGGTATCTCGATAACGCTGGTGTTTATGAATTAAATGGAGCCTACAGCGGTGCCGGTGTAACTATCGGTGTGGTGGATGATGGTATTGATTCAACCCACCCCGACTTGCAGGCAAATATTAATTTTGCTGCTGCCTACGATACTCAGTTTGATACCAATGACGGCACGCCTAAATACCCTGTATTTGCAGGTTATCCAGATAATCACGGTACCTTGGTTGCCGGCATTATTGCTGCAGAGGCAAATAATGAAACAGGTATACGTGGTATTGCTCCAGATGCTGAGCTGGCCTCGACACGCGTGAAATGGTCATGGGATGAGATGATTCAAGCTCTGAGTCTGCAGTGGCAATTTGATGTTAGTAATAATAGCTGGGGTGCTACTACCCCCTTTGGTGATAATTTCAATAGCACAGCACTTACTTTTGGCTGGGTTGCACTGCGTAAAGGTGTCGAAGAGGGAAGAGATGGCTTAGGCACTAACTTTGTCTTCTCTGCCGGTAATAGTGCCGGTACGGGTGATAATACTAATTACCATAACTTCCAGAATGCACGTGAAGTCATAACTGTGGGTGCTGCCAATGCCGATGGCTCTATGGCAGGCTTTTCAACGCCAGGTGCCAACGTATTGGTAAGTAGTTATGGCACTGACATTATGACCACTGACCGTCACCAAGCGGGTTGGGGTGCAAATCCAAGTAGTGACTATTATGCTAATTTCTCCGGGACATCAGCTGCAGCGCCAATGATTTCGGGGATTGTTGCCTTGATGCTTGAGGCTAATCCTAATCTTGGTTACCGAGACGTGCAGAAAATCTTAGCCTATTCAACAACCCATTCAGAGCTTCAAGATTGGAAAGAAAATGGCGCCTCAGATTGGAATCTGGGCGGTCTTAAATATAACGACAAGGCTGGCTTTGGTTTAGTTGATGCCTACACTGCAGTTCAATTGGCAAGAACATGGACTGATGTTAATACCTCTATTAATGAAGTCAGTGCATCTGCGCGACAATTTGGTATGTTTGAATCAATTCCTGATGGTACTGGGTCGACTTATGCAATGTCATTCGATATTGATAGTAGCCTATCGGTTGAGCATGTTGAGTTAGGCGTTGATCTTCGTCATGAGCGTCTGGGTGATCTAATTATCACGCTTACTTCCCCTGACGGCACAGTTTCTACACTTCTTGATCGTCCTACAGTGAATTCTGAGAGACCCTTTGGTCTATCCGGTCAGGATAGTGGTGTGCCCAGTCACTTACTATGGGATTTCTCAAGTGTTCAATTTTATGGTGAAGAGGCTGCCGGTACCTGGACGGTTAATGTAACCGACGTTAGACCAGAACATTCTGGCACTTTGCATAGTTTATCTTTGCGTATCTACGGTGAGCGCGATGATGGTAATGATACCTACATATTTACTGATGAGGGCTTTGCTCAACAATCATCTGGTCTTCTGGAAGATGAACATGGCGAAGACACAATTAATGCCGCGGCGGTTAGATTTGATGCGTTAATTGATTTGCATGAGGGAATTATTGCTGCCAATGCTACGACCCATGGAATTGCTAACTGGTCAGTGATTGAAAGAGCAGTTTCTGGTTCAGGCGATGATTCACTGGTTGGTAATAGTCAAGACAACTACCTGGATGCAGGCTCAGGTAATGATGTTCTGCGCGGTGGCGAGGGTGACGACATTCTAATGGGCGGTGCTGGAAGTGACACTGCACTCTATGCTGGCTCTATGGCAGAGTATTCGATTGCTTGGGATCCTGATGCTGAAGTTTTAACAGTAATTGATACTAAACTATCCAACGGTAATGATGGCACAGATAGCTTGTCGGGCATTGAAAGGATTGTTTTTGATGATGGCGAGTTAAATCTGGCTGAAACCGTTGGAAATAGCCCTCCTCAAGCCAATTCCTCTTATTTTGAAGATAATATCCAGTTGCAAAGTGGCATGGGTATTGACTATCAGTTACCTGAGGATGCCTTTATCGACGAGGATGGTGAATCCATTGCAGAAATGGAAATTACCGTATCTGATGCCGCGGGTGGTGAGCTTCCAGAGTGGTTAAGTTATGACCCTGCCTCGGGAACTTTCTCCGGTGTTCCGCCGCAAAGCTTCTTGGGTGTCATCAAGCTCAAAGTTGAGGCGGTTGATGAATTTGGCGAATCTGCTTCTGATATTTTGACGCTCCAATTTGGCGATAATCAGGCCCCAATAATTGATAACCCTGTGGAGGTTGTTGTCAATGAGGATGCAGGATTGGTTGCATTGGGATTAACGCAGCCAGAGGATCCTGAGGGAACTGAAGTTATTGTAGAAATAACTGAAATTCCGGTATTTGGTTCAATTATCGACAAGTCAGGTAATGCGGTGTCTGTTGGCGCAATTATGACTGCAGATGAATTTACTGAATTGCATTATCAGACCAGCCTTGACCAATATGGTGATGCCGGTTATCTGAGATTTAAAGCAACAGATGAGAATGCAGTATCTTCCCAATCATCGGTTCATCTATTTGTTGATCCAGTTAATGATGCACCTCGATTTGCTACGGAATCTAATGTGTTGGTTATACAGTATCCTGATCAAGCAACGGTCGCACTAGATATGTTGCAGCCCATGGATCCAGAATCGCAGTTAACAAGCGTTCGAGTTAGTGAGCTTCCGCAACTAGGTGTGGTTACACTGGATAATCAACCATTGAGCCTTGATCAGGTGCTAACTTTTGATCAGTTAGAGAGGCTGCAATTTACCTTGGATCAAAATGTTAACGGTCCTATTGGCGCGGTGGGTATTCAGGCATTAGACCCTGAAGGTCAGGCGACTAATTGGAGTCTGTCACTTGAAGTGCAGGGAGATTCTGAATTTAATACAGGAACATCTGGAGCCGATGAGCTTTATGGCAGTATTTCTGATGATGTTCTCTATGGTCGCAGTGGTAATGATACTTTGGTGGGTAATGCTGGTGATGATCGCCTGCTTGGCGGTCTGGGTAATGATCTTATTTTCGGTGGAAGTGGCAATGACCAATTAGATGGGTCGGCAGGTAATGACTACCTTGATGGTGGTTCAGGCTCAGACTTTATGGCCGGTGGACCAGGTCATGATACCTATATCTTTGACGGGCACAGTGACATTGCACTTGAGGTTATTTCTGGTGGTGCCGGTGGTAAGGATGTGATTATTTCATCTGTATCCATAACTGCGCCTGATAATATTGAAAATCTAGAGGCAGCATCTGGTTTTACTATCGATTTAGCGGGTAATGAACTCGATAACAACCTGTTAGGTAATAATGAGAATAACCTACTTCAAGGCCTATCCGGTCGCGACTGGCTATTTGGTGAGGGCGGTGATGATACTCTTGATGGAGGCTCAGGCGTTGATACCTTAGTGGGTGGCCTAGGCGACGATATCTACTATGTGGATTCCAAGGCTGATCGTGTTTCAGAACAGCAGGGGCAGGGCATAGATAAGGTGTTTGCCAGCGCAAGCTACACGCTTTCATCTAATGTAGAAAACCTTCAGTTACAGGAAGGAGGCAACTTTACTGCAGGTGGTAACTCGCTCGATAATCATCTGACGGGTAATAGCGGCAATAATTTATTAGCTGGTGGGCTGGGTGCAGATACATTGGAAGGCGGTTTTGGTGATGATATCTATGTCTTAAGTGACTCCCTAGATACAATTATTGATACCGGCGGTATTGACACCATTCGATCCAACCAAGATATAGTCTTAATCAATGATATTGAAAATGCCGACTTAGTGGGTGTATCTGATTCTGTGGCTACCGGTAATGGTCTAGATAACTTGCTTTCAGGTAATATGGCTGACAATATCCTTGACGGTCTAGGAGGGGTAGATACATTAACTGGTGGCCAGGGCTCTGATACCTTTATTCTTGCCAGTAATGGAGAAGATGTTGAAGCTGACCTGATTACCGATTTCCAAGCGGGTGAGGATCTTGCTGTTATTGACTTGCTATCCTTTGATGTATCGCCAGAACTGTTGGGTTTATTGTCATCGGGCTTGGTCAGTGAGGATGCTTTTGTTTCAGGAGCGGGTGCAGCAGCAATGGATCCAAATGATCATTATTTACATGATACTGCTCAGGGCGTTTTAAAATTTGACGTTGATGGTTCCGGTGATGCAGAGGCCGTCGTGGTTGCTCGCATTCAGCTTGATGATGATAGTGATGAGCTTGGGGCAGGGGATGTTTTTGTAGGTATTTAGTATTACTGATTTTTTAGCCATTTTAGCTATTTAAGGTGCTCAAATACTACATTATGAATCAGATGAGAAAATAATGAATATTTACCAGTTGCCAGCCCCTGATTTATCAACGATTACCTATGGTGGTGGTGTGTTACGCCTAATGGAAAGCTATGGCTTTTCGGATGATGAGCGTATTGTCGCTGTAAGAGCAACTTATACAGATAATGCTGACCCCACCTACGGTTTGCACTATGGTATTTGGTTATATGATTTAGATACACAGACTTATTTGGCGAATATCAATGCCCAGATAGCGGGTATTGAATATGCCAAAGAAATTGATGTTAGTGATATTCAATTTTCAGGTGGCGCAGAAAATCTTTTTGCAATTGCCCTGATCGAAACCAAGGCAACAGGAGATCATGCCTTAGTTTCGATACAAAATGGTCAGGTTATATCTGATAATCTCGTTCATTCGCTAATAGGCCTGCCCGTTGATATTGATATCGAGCGTTTTTTACTAAGTGATAATGGTCGGTTTTTGGCAGTTCAAACATCAAGTGAGCAGTTGTCTGCGGATGAATCACCAGACACAAACGATTCTAGCGACATTTATCTTTTTGACTTGGCAACTAATTCTGTTGAAAGGGTTTCATTTGTTGGAGGAAGTGAGCTTCAGGAGCCAACCTATCTAAAAGATATCTATGTCTCTAATAACGAGGTTAAAGTCGCATTTATAACGGATGCAGCTTTCGTTTCTCCTTCAAGGGTCGATATAAACTCAAGCACCACTGCGCAAGAGCCACATCAGCGGTCTGATGCCTATATTTGGTCCTCTAGCTACGATCAAAATGGTCTGCTTGGCACTCAAGAATTTGACCTTTTATCACTGACTACAGAAGGCAAGGCTTCCGGTTATGTTGATAAATTAAATGACTTGGTAATCACAGATAATGGTCAGTATTTTAATAGCACATCTGATTTAATTGTGGATGGCGATGCAAATGGTTCAAATGATGGTTTTTTTACTGAAAACTCAGGTGAAATTACTCGAATTACTGAATCTGCTAGTTCTGATTTGCAATCAGGTGGAGTTTTCTTGTCGGCTAGTAATGATGGCCAGTATGCAATCTACACCACTGAGTCGCCAGAATTAACTGGTTCTTCCCAAGCGCAACAGCTAGTTCTAGTTGATAATCAGCTTGAAATAACAACTGTGGTTTCTGAGAATACAGAATTAGCTAATAATTGGGTTACTGGTGGAGAAATATCTGGTTCAGGTCAATATGTTGCATTTACTAGTGCTGCCGATAACCTGACAAATGACGTATCTGTTGCAGATTCAGGCAATCTATTCATAAAAAAACTACAGCAATCCCTAACAATAACCTCGCTCAGTAGTATTAATGTCGATTCCGACGCTCAATCAGGTCAGATGATTTATAGGGCTAGAGCAAATGATCAAGAAAGTGTTAGCGCCCTTTCATCAGAGTTATCAACTTTTGGCGTAAGGGGAGCGGAGTTTGCAATTCCATTGTATTATCATGATTACTTTGGTGATATGAATCGTCAAAGTATGGACATAAGGTTTTATTACAATAGTCAGAAAATAGCCTTTCAGGGAGCGTCCAATCACACTGAGAGTGAATTTATCTCTACCGGTCATTCTATTCATGATGATGCTGGCAATGGCGATGGTAATATCAGTACTGATAAGTATGTACATTTAAGCTTTGAAGGGTCTAGTGAGTTTTCATGGGATAACGCATCGGACAAAATTCAGCTACCAGATTTAAACTTTCTTGTGGATGATGACATTGCAGCAATATCCGAAGGATCGACTGATGTTAGTTTTAGAGTTGATAGTGATGAGACCTATTCGACACTGGGGTTTGCGAGCCACTCAGTGCCGATAATACCGGCTACTTGGGACTTTGATCTCAATGGAGAAGTGGATGCGTTGACTGATGGTCTTATGTTTTTAAGATCACTGTTTGATTTATCGGGTAATAATATTTTGTCGGAGGCTGTGGCATCTGACACGCAAATATCTAATCAGAAAATTCTGAATATTATTGATAAAGCGCCGTTAATTGCAGATATTGATGGTAATGGCGAGGTAGATGCCTTAACCGACGGCCTTATATTCTTACGCTACCTGTTTGATATTAAAAGTGCGGCACTCATTGATGGGGTTATAGCTGAAAATGCGACCAGAACCACTCTCGATTCAATCATACAATATATCGAAAGCTTTATGCCGCCTGAAAATGGTTTTTCAGTTTTTAATAACGATTCTAGCTCTGATGATAATGCCGATCAGACTGGCAATCTTATTAATTACAGCTTAGATGCAGGAGATACCGATTTTGTTATTGATTCAGAATCGGGAGAGGTCAGTATTGCCGAGGGGCTTTCTGCACAGTTGGTGTCTGAAAGCTTTACTATTTATGCTGCTGATGAACTTGGTGATGTTGTCTCTCAAGAGGTTAGCATAAACCTGCTGTCAGGAGCTGAAAGTGCCGAGGGTGCTGGCCTTACTGCAGGTTCTGATATTGATTCTTTGCTGCATGATTCATCACTAGACGATTATTTTGTAATGCGCTCAAGAAATATAAGTTTAGAGTCAAGTGTTAGCCAGGTTGATTACAATGATCAGCTTGATGTTAATGATGGCGTGAATGGCGGTTTAAGAACTATTAATTATCCAGATTTTATTGCCTAGGCACATTTGGCTTAGCTTAAAAAGTGACTAAAAGCTTTTTAAGTGCCTCTGGATTTGA
>ENA-UZWV01017403-UZWV01017403.1-metagenome-genome-assembly--contig:-Day-3-1m-contig-17403_pt1 | contig 9918 bp, 9 predicted proteins | sample MGYA00260342_ERZ794902 | MGnify/ENA metagenome assembly ERZ794902
GCAATACCCACTACTCGGAAGATACCTCTAGGGAAATTGACCAGGAAGTGCGCCAGATTCTCAACGACGCCTACGCCAAGGCGAAGAAATTGCTCGAGGATAATCGCGATATTCTTGAAGCTATGAAAGACGCCCTGATGGAATTTGAAACCATCGATGCAGATCAGGTTGATGATCTGATGAACCGACGTAAAGTGCGTCCGCCCCATCAGTGGGACGATCACGATTCAGGTTCCGGTACAGACTCTGGCGGTAGCAAAAGCTCAGCTACCGAAGGCCCAATTGGCGGGCCAGTCGAAGATCTCTAAATTCCTCTATGCAGGACTAGCCTCGCTGTCAGACTGACTGCGGGGCTTTTTACTTTTTATGAATGCAATGACCTTAAACTGTGGCGGCACAATTCTCGATCTATCGCGTCCTGCGGTAATGGGAATACTTAATATCACCCCTGATTCATTTTCCGACGGTGGTCAGCTCTATGCCAACGATGCTCTCGACCTGGATAAAACCTTTAATGCCGTTGAGCAAATGCTTGCCGATGGCGCCAATATTATTGATATAGGCGGCGAATCCACCCGCCCGGGCGCGGCCACAGTTTCCCAGCAGCAGGAACTGGACCGTGTGATGCCCATTGTGCAAGGCATAAAAGCGCGATTTGATACATTGATCTCTGTGGATACCAGCACCGCACAGGTGATCAGGGAATCTGCCGGTGCCGGTGTGCATATAATCAATGATGTGCGCGCACTGCAGCGTGAAGGCGCCCTTGAGGCCGCCGCGCAGAGTGGTTTGCCGGTGTGTTTAATGCATATGCAGAACCGTCCGGACAATATGCAAGACAGCCCCAGCTACAGCGATGTTGTAGCAGAGGTTATTAACTTTTTATTGCAGCGTAAACAGGCCTGTCTCGATGCAGGTATTGCCAGCGATCAAATCCTCCTCGACCCCGGATTTGGATTTGGCAAAACCTTGGAACATAATTTGACACTGTTTAAAGCACTGGATCAATTCGCCGCCACTGGACACCCCATATTAGTAGGTGTTTCACGCAAGACAATGATTGGTCAGCTACTTGATTCAGATGTTGATCAAAGACTAATTGGAAGTGTTACCATGGCGCTCTTATCAGCACAGGTAGTGGCGCAAAATATTAATTCCCAGGGCCTGATATTGCGAGTACACGATGTGTTGGAAACTGTGCAGGCACTGAGCATCTGGCAAAGCGTTAACAAATAAAACGGTGAGATAGAGCGAATATGACAAGAAAGTATTTTGGAACTGACGGTATCCGTGGTCGAGTGGGCGAAGCGCCTATTACCGCAGATTTTTTCCTTAAGCTTGGATGGGCTGCAGGCACAGTATTAACCCGCAATGCCAAGGGTAAAAAACGCGTCCTGATCGGTAAGGATACAAGAGTTTCTGGTTATATGTTCGAGTCTGCCCTTGAAGCTGGGCTGATCGCCGCAGGCGTCGATGTCGACATGCTCGGCCCGATGCCGACGCCGGCCATTGCCTATCTGACCCGCACCTTTCGCGCAGCAGCCGGTATCGTAATCAGCGCCTCCCACAACCCTGTCGAAGATAATGGCATTAAATTTTTTGCCGCCGATGGCTACAAACTGCCCGATGATATTGAACTGGAAATCGAAGCACTACTCGACCAGGCCCTAATGACCAACCAAGCCGACCAGCTGGGTAAGGCACGTCGAGTGACGGATGCTGCGGGTCGCTATATTGAGTTCTGTAAAGGAACCCTGCCTTCAGGATTTACCCTGTCCGGCTTCAAGGTGGTTCTCGACTGCGCCCACGGCGCAACCTACGACGTGGCCCCGAAAGTTTTTAAGGAGTTGGGTGCCGAGACCATCACTATGGGCAATCGACCCAACGGCTTTAATATCAATGATCAATGTGGTTCCACCCATACTGCCGGTCTGGCCGCAGCAGTGCGCGACGAACAGGCAGATCTGGGCATCGCCTTTGATGGTGATGGCGATCGGGTACTGTTTATCGATGGCCAGGGAGAGTTGGTTGATGGCGATGAGCTTATTTATATTATTGCCCAGCACCGTCAGCAGTCTCAGAGTGGCTGTAATGGTGTTGCCGGAACGCAAATGAGCAACCTCGGCTTAGAGTTGGCGCTGGCCGAAATGAAGATTCCCTTTGTGCGCACCAAGGTCGGCGATCGCTACGTGGTAGAAGCCATGAAAGAAAATGGCTGGGATCTGGGTGGTGAAGGGTCCGGGCACGTTCTGTGCAGTGACCTAAACAGCACCGGTGATGGCATAGTGTCAGCACTTCAAGTACTACGAGCGCTTTCAGACAGCGGTGTAACACTGCATAAATTAAAATCCGGAATGAGTAAATTCCCGCAGATTATGATCAATGTTCGCTTGCCTAAAAAGGTAGATATCAGCGGCGATGCAGAGATTAATAGAGCGGTCGCCGATGCCGAAAAGCGCCTTGATGGTCGCGGCCGTGTTCTGTTGCGGCCCTCTGGAACCGAGCCACTAATTCGCGTGATGGTCGAGGGTGAAGATAAAGTGCTGGTCAATAGTCTGGCCGTTGATATTGCTGAAATTGTAAAGCAGCGTATTGCCTGATCGAAAAGCTAATTTGCTTATTGTATCTTAGCCTCTAGTCGGGTAGGATTTGCGCCCTTTTGCAAGGCAGCTCTGAGAGGAGTAAAACGGATGTTGAAATCGCTACTTGTGGGCAATTGGAAAATGCACGGCACAGTTGAGACGGCGGCCAATTTAGCCAGTCAGCTTGCCGAGCAATGGAATATGGGTAATGAGGTAGTGGAAATTGCTATCTTTCCACCCTTTGTGCATATTCCTGCAGTGGCTTCAGCCGTTGCAAAAAGCACCATTAGTATCGGTGCACAAAATGTATCTGAGTTCCCGGCAGGTGCTTACACCGGAGAGACCTCCGCAGAGATGCTGGTCGACCAAGGTTGTAAGTACGTTTTGGTAGGACATTCAGAGCGACGAGCGCTGCAAAATGAAAGCAGCGAAACCGTCGCCGAAAAGTTTTTAGCAGCGCAGAGTGTCGGTTTAATACCCATCCTCTGTGTCGGTGAATCACTTCAACAGCGTCAGGATAATCGGACTGTCGAGGTGGTATCAGCGCAAATAGTCGCGGTAATTGAGCGTGCAGGTTTGCAAAATGTTTGTCGGGCAGTGATTGCCTATGAGCCAGTTTGGGCTGTGGGTACAGGTGAAACAGCAACGCCTAATCAGGCGCAGCAAGTTCACAGTGCGATACGCGCCCAACTTGGTGATGCAGGTGCATCGACACCGCTACTCTATGGTGGCAGTGTAAAGGCGGAGAATGCCGCAGAGTTATTTGCCCAGCCGGATATCAATGGTGGACTGGTTGGTGGGGCCTCATTAGAGGCAGATGAATTTTTAAATATTGCGAAACAAATAGAAGCTTAATAATGGAAAACTTTATTTTAATCTTTCACTTTCTGATTGCTGTAATTTTGATCGGATTGGTATTACTTCAGCAGGGTAAAGGCGCAGAAGCTGGAGCCTCTTTTGGTTCTGGTGCTTCACAGACAGTCTTTGGCAGCGCCGGCAGCTGGAATTTCTTCAGCAAAGCCACTGCGGTTCTCTCGACAGTTTTCTTTGCTACCAGTATCAGCTTAGCTGTTGTTGCCAAGAACAAAACTGTTGTCGACAGCGATCTGTTGCCAGAGCTCGAAGCGATTCCTTTTGAAGCGCTGCAAGAATCTGATGTTCCTGCTGTTAGCGAAAGTGCAGAAGAGACTTCTGAAGTTCCTCAGTAAAAACCTCGTTTAGTTTTAGAGTTATAGCCCAAGTGGTGGAATTGGTAGACGATGGGCAGGAGCCCAAGTGTCGCGATAGGCAGGACGCCGGTAGTGAGCACGCTAAGCGTGTTGCTGGTTTTGGCACTAAGCAATTAAGTTTAGAGAGTTAAAATGTTATATGCCCAAGTGGTGGAATTGGTAGACGATGGGCAGGAGCCCAAGTGTCGCGATAGGCAGGACGCCGGTAGCGACAACGCTAAGCGTGTTGCTGGTTTTGGCACTAAGCAATTAAGGTAAGAGAGTTAAAATGTTATATGCCCAAGTGGTGGAATTGGTAGACACGCTATCTTGAGGGGGTAGTGGCGAAAGCCGTGCCGGTTCAAGTCCGGCCTTGGGCACCAACTTAAAGACCAGTAATTTTTTACTGGCAATCAGAAAGCTCCGCTAGCCGGGGCTTTTTTTGTGTCTAAAAAAAGCCATATAAATGACATCAGTTTGCCATCCAAGCTTCATTTTTGTGTCACTTCATTGTCATTGGAACAGACTATTTTCACAGGACTAAATTTTTAGTCTTTTGGGGAAGATAATGAAGAAGTTAAATTTGTGTTTGGCACTATTTACTGCTTCCAGCGTTATGGCGATCTCTGCTGTAGCCCAGGATGCATCATCAATTGAAGAAGTCACTGTAGTGGGCAGTAAAGCTACACTAATCTCTGCTGTAGAAAAGCAGCGTGAATCCAATAACCTGATCTCTGTTGTAGATTCGGATGCAATGGGCAGCTTTGCTGATACCACTGCTGCTGAAGCAATCAGAAGACTGCCCGGTATCTCTATCGAAAACGACCAGTCAGAAGGCCGTTACGTCACCATTCGTGGTTTGAGTTCGGATCTGAATTCAATCGCTGTCAATGGCGCATCCATGGTGGCACCGGAAAATGGTCGCAGCGTTATGCTCGACGGCCTGCCCACAGAACTGCTCGATTCCATTACAGTGGCCAAGTCGCTGACCCCTGAAATGGATTCGGATTCAATTGGTGGACGTGTTGATTTCAACACCAAGAAGCCTTCAGAGTTGGAAGACCGACTGCTAAAGCTGAAAGCACAGAACAACTTTAACGAGTACGCCGCAGAAAAGCTTAATCCAAAGCTGGCCCTGACCTATGGCGATAAGATCAATGACCAGGCTGCCCACGTGATTGGCCTGACCTACTCGAGCAAGGACATTGTTGCCTTTAACAATGAGACCGGTTTTGGCTGGGAAGATGGCGCAATGAATGACGACTACGAAATGCGCTACTACGAGCTGACCAGAGAGCGTTTCGGTGTGACTTACGATGTGGATTTCACCTTCGGTGATGACCGTCTGTTTGCCAACCTGTTCTGGAACCAGTACGACGATTCCGAGCTGCGTTGGAAAGATGAGTACGGCGATATTGGCGACCAGGTGATCTCAACATCAGCGGATGGCATGGTTGTTAATGAGATCAAGCACGATGCTGAAACCCGTGTGCGTGAAGAGACCCGTACCATTGCCGCTTTCAATCTGGGCTATGAGACTATGGCTTCCGGTTGGGCAATCGATACTATGGCCAGCTACTCTTTTGCTGAAGAAGATGACAGCAACAACGCTGAAGCCAACTTCCGAACCAAGTACAGAAATGATGACAAGATCACGACCATCAACTGGGCAGACCCCCAGCGTCCTTTCCTGACACCTGCTGATAACTCTCTCTATGATCCTGCGGAAATGGGTTTTGATTCTTTTGAGAGCACTGCAAATGTTTCCAAGGACTCGGAAGTTGCCTTTGTTTTCAACGCTGAAAAAGAGTTCGATATTGGTGTTGTTAAAGCCGGTGTCAAAGCCAAGAGCCGTGAGAAAGATGTCGATGATTACATCATTGTCTACGATGGCTGGGGCGACAATACTCTGGCAGATATGAATCCACAGACAAATTCTGACTGGTTCTTTGCCAACCAAACCTTTAGCCAGCAGGCTGATCCAGATATGGTTTGGGCTATAAGAGATCTGGTTTCAGAGATGGATCTGGATTTTGAAGATGACAGCAGCCGTGACTTCACAACCACTGAAGATATCTTTGCCGCCTATGTTCAGAACACTTACCAGTGGGAAAAAGGTGTAGTAATTGCCGGTGTACGTTATGAAAATACCTCTGTTGATTCACAGGCATATGACGCTGCAACCCTTGAACAGACCACTGCTTCAAGTGATCACTCGTTCTTTGCACCCAGTGTAAATGTTAAGTACTTCTTCAATGATCAGCTTCAATTGCGTGCAGCAATCTGGAAAGGCCTGTCACGTCCTGGCTTTAAGAAAACTGCGCCAAAACTGGATGTTGATTATGACGACGGTGGTGCCACCATCAGTGGTTCAGCTGGTAACCCACTGCTGAAGCCCTACGAAGCGGTTAACTACGATCTGTCTCTGGAGTTCTACGGTGAAGGCATGACTTTCCTCAGCGCCGGCCTGTTCAGAAAAGATATCAAGAACGCCATTTATCCAACGCTTCAGCAGAATGCCACTATTATGGGCATCAGCTTTAATGACGGTGTTGAAACCTGGATTAATGCTGATGATTCGACGGTTAATGGTTTTGAGTTGAATGGCCAGTACGGTTGGGAAAGTGGCATGTACGTTACAGCCAATATTACCCTGACTGATGGCGAGAGCACTTTCGCCTACGAAGATGACCAGACTTTCACTACTCCGTTTAGAAAATTGGCAGATGAAGCAGCCAATGTCAGTATCGGTTACGACAAGGGACCATGGGATATTCGTCTTGCAGCCAACTACCGCAGCGAGTACCTCGATTGGCTGGCTGACGAAAACGAAGGTATCGATGATGTCAGTGAAAACAATATGCGCTGGGTTGATGCCCACCTGCAGGTTGACCTGACAGCCAAGTACAAAGTCAGTTCAGCAGTCGAGATTAAATTCGAAGCCGTCAATTTGGGCAACCGCCCTGAATACTACTACTGGGGTAATGCTTCACAGCTTTCCCAGTACGATATTTACGGTAAGAACTACTCACTGGGTATGACTTACAACTTCTAAATCTATGATCTTGAATTCAGGATTTAAGATACCTCCCCGGCAGGGAATTCCTGCCGGGGTTTTTATTTATCCCAATAAAGGAATTGAAATTGCGTAAATTAAAACAGCGATTTAACTATAGAGTTCTCCAGTCAAAGGTAGCCGTGGCGCTGGCCATTTTCAGCCTGTTTTTTCTCAACGGGTGCAGTGATCCGGTTGAAGTTTCTGCACTCTATGAAACCCCACAGGTTATCTCGCCAGACGATGCGGCTGATGATCCGGCTATCTGGTTGAATCAGGCCGTTCCGGAACAGTCGATAATTTTGGGTACAGATAAGAAGAGTGGTGTCTATGCCTATAATCTTCAGGGTGAACAAATCGGTTATACCGAACTGGGTAAGATCAATAATATCGATACCCGCAGTTTGGACTCTGACACTTATATACTAGCTTCAAACCGTACTGACCAGACTGTCGACCTGTGGCGTTTTGCTGATTTGGCAATGTCTGAAGCTGCCGCCAAAAGTGATTTCTCACTGCCCCTCGAACGCAGTATCCAGGGCCAGTCAGAGATCAATATCTACGGTGCCTGTATGGGCCTAGACAAGACATTTGGATTGCTGGCATTTATCACTGAAGATGAGGGTCCCCGTGTTGAGGTATGGCAGTATGCGAATAACAGCCTCAAGCTGATTCATACCTTTAATAATGGCGGTGAGTCCGAGGGCTGTGTCTATGATGATGAAAACCGCACCCTGTTTATTTCAGAGGAAGAGGTTAACGGTGTCCTGCGGGCCTATCAGTTAACAGATACGCTGGATTTTTCCTCGCCTGTGGTTATTGATTCCCGTAAAGGTAATATCGGCGGTGATCCCGAGGGCGTTACCCTGTACAAAACCTCTTCCAGCGAGGGCTACCTGATACTCTCCTCTCAGGGAGATTCCAAGTTTAATCTCTACAGCCGCACTGCACCCTATAATTATCTGGGCAGCTTCAGGGTTGCTGATGGGGAAGTGGTCGATGGTGTCACTATTACCGATGGAATTGCGGCTATTAACTACCCGTTAAACGAGGATTTTCCAGAGGGACTTCTGGTGGTTCAGGATAATGACAATACCCGTGAGGGTGATCTTCTTCGCCAGAATTTCAAACTGATTTCATTCTCTGAAGTGATTGCTGCTTTACAGCTAAGGTAGGCTGCACAGAACAAGCAGCAGAACAAGAAGTAGTAGGAGAAACAGTACAAGTCAAAACAGCAGAAGCAGCTGGGTCAGAAGGACTTAGCTGCTTTTTGCATAGGTCAGGTTCTGGTAGAGGGTTGTAACAGTTATGAAGAGAAGTGCTCTGTCTTGGTAGCATCCCAGAGTTGGGATGAGATATGGGCAATTGACTGGTTTCTGCCTGAAACGATCCAATCGACCAGATACTGAGCCACATCGGGATAGGTGACTTTGCTGCTGGCTGTGGACGCCAGCCATTTTGCAGTTGCGCTAATATCCAATGCAGACATACTGGATCCAAGGTTGAGAAGCTCCAGTGCTATAGCATTGGATTGCTGTTCCATCTGATGGGCAACCGGTTTTACCAGCAGCTTCTTGCCGAGCTGAAGCGCTTCGCTGGGCAGCTCAAAGCCCGCATTGCAAATCACCGCCTCGGCACGGTGCAGGTCCTCTTGGAAACCGATCCTGGACGGCGGGCGGAAGCTGATATTATCCCTCTCACTGTGAGTGGCATCCGGGTGATAGACAATAAATTTATAGTCGGCAAAGCTGCCGAGAAATTGAGCAATACTGTCGAGGTTTTCAAAGGGTAAATAAACCAGGTTTAAACCTTTTTCGACACTGCATTCAAAGTGTTCAACTGGTGCGATTGGTGGCAGCACCGGGCAGTTAAATTGATCCCAGTGCAATCCCAGAGCTATATCCGCTGGGGCCAGGTTGTTCATTGCCCAGCGATGCACTGGTGTTGTGCGACACATGGGAACTCTGCTGAAGGTAAAAGCATACTGGTGGCCGAGTCCTATCACCTTTATCCCGGCGCGCTTTCCGGCCCGGGCTGTGATCGGCTCGTAGTCGCTGATTACCAGATCATAGCTGCTGGCATCCAGCTCGGCAGTATCTCTGAGTAACTGAAAAAGGTTATTTTTAACAATGGTTTTTGACCAGATGACCCTGCCGGAGCCGGTGGCGAATGTAATACCGCGCCTGACCTGGAAATCACCAAAAGTCTGCATATCAAACAGCTCTTCTCTGGGGCGACCGGAAAACAGGAAATCAACCTGGATATCGGTTTTTGCAAAGGCTGCGGCCATAGCGCGGGCACGAGTTATATGGCCATTGCCAGTGGCCTGGACACCGTAGAGTATTTTCACAGAACTAGTGTAAAGGCGATTTGGGCACAGCTAAAGCCGAGTATGGCACCGGCAAATGTATCGGATGGAAAGTGTACACCGAGGCAAACTCTCGAGCAGCCGACCATGGCCGCCCAGATATAGATATAGGGTGCGGTTTCCGGGAAGCAGGTGGTCAGCACAGTGGCCACCAGGAACGCAGCTGATGTATGCCCGGAGGGAAAGCTGAACTGGTCGCCGGGGATAACCATCCCCTTGATATCTGGCAGGCAGTCTGAGGGACGGTTGCGTTTAAAACCCTCCTTTAAAATTTTGTAGAGAGGGCGCTCGATAGCAAAGGCGGCGAGCATCGCCAGACCAAATTGGTATTCATGGTTAGTGCCCATAAAGAGCAGGGCCAGTACGATCAGTGGATATAGATAACCGTCGGCGGTTTTGGAGATAACACGGCCAAAAATGGCAAGCTGGGGAAATAATTCCCTGGTCAGCAGCCAGCGCAGTGCCTGGATATCAAGACTGCTGAGTCGCTGGATCAATGTATTTTTTTCAATTTCCATAGTAAAACCATAGTCCGCTTTTATGACAGTCTGGTTTAGCTAATATGAAATTTTTATGACAGCTGACACCGTGATTATTCACCCAGGTATCGCTGTCGACGACTTTGTTTAAGTTGCTCTATATCCACCGTTCGTTAAACAGCAGTCTTAACAGCTGGGTCAGTCGCTTGTAGAGACGCGGTCGCTA
>ENA-UZWV01020952-UZWV01020952.1-metagenome-genome-assembly--contig:-Day-3-1m-contig-20952_pt1 | contig 9902 bp, 10 predicted proteins | sample MGYA00260342_ERZ794902 | MGnify/ENA metagenome assembly ERZ794902
AGCTGCATCGGGATATACACCCCCGGAATGGAGGCCGAGGCGCAGACTGCGTCCGCTAAAGGCCCCTCGGTAAAGATAACTTCATCACCAGTATTAATATCCGTAGCAACAATTGAGAGTGGAATGGCTGCATCCTCGATATTAACCTCACCCAGATGCTCGATTAGAATTTCTTTTAATGGGTCCGCGGCAAAAAAACCGGTTTTATTAAATTTAAAGGTAGTAATTTGAGTAAGCGTCAAACGTTGGGCAATTTCGGCAATTACATCAATGCTGATGTTAAACGCATACATAGAAGCGACCATGGCCCCTACACTGGTTCCGGCAACATAGTCGACCTGCACATGAGCATCCTGTAATGCCTTTAAAACCCCAATATGCGCAATGCCCTTAGCACCGCCACTGCCCAGTGCTAACCCGACTTTTGTGTTAAAAATTTTTTCAATCGCCATACTTTGAGTGTAACCCTAGAATGGCATTGCGACCATAGGATTTGAAAATATTTATTTGCTAAAAATTGATAAAGGAAACCCTCCACCATTGGGAGGTTGAGGGTTATTTTATTGGTGGAGGCGGCGGGAATTGACTTAAAGTACAACCTATTGATTTTATCTCACCATCATCGCTTTATTGTTACATCCGATGTGACATCAATTATCTAAATAAAACTTTATCTTAGTTACTGCTTTAACCTTTTTATTGCCATAGTTCTTGCCCCTATTAGCAGTAGAGAAGGCAGTTTAAAAAGTTGGCACATCCAAACGTGAAAGCCTCTTAGCTAATGCTATTCGTGCATTGTCTTCATTATCGATTCGAGACTTGTTTAGAGCAAGTAATTTCTTATCTCTTTCAATGATTTGCATATCTTCAGCATTTGCATATTTTTCAATAGTTGCTATGGCTATCTGACTATCTAACAATTGCAAGTAATCGTCTGCAACAGATACGAAGAATCCGCTGGGGTAGCGTTCAATGTATTCGTTATAACCTTGCTTACTGTCTTTTCTTTTGATTTGATCCCAAAATTTCATCTCTGCCTTAAGTGCTTTTCTTTCTTTATTATTGTTAGGTGTTAATGTAGTTCTCAATTTAGAGGCGTAAGCTCTTGCTAAGGACACATATTTACCATTTGGAAAGTTTTTCAGATAGGCATCAAATGCCTCAATGTTGCCAATAAATTTAGCTTCTTCCCAAAAAGTACTGTCAGGATCAATATTTTTAAGACCTTTATGTTTTGGTGGGCCAAAAAAGTAAAAATCACCTCTAGATTCATTATAGACCGCAGGTCTTTGCATGTGATTTACAGTTGCTGCTAACTCTTCCACTTCATCTTGAACATCTCTAATAACTTGCAGTGCACTAAGGCCGGGAGTTAATAATTTAGTTACTAACTTTCTAGTAAATACACCATTCCTATTGTTGTCATTTGGCCCCAATCGGTCCAAAGCCTGCTGACCACGACTAGCAGAATACATAACCATTTGACCCTTCACAGGCTCAACAGGGATAAGCCCTCTAGTATTACCAAAAGAACGGGTTTTAGTGGGGAAAGGATTATCACGGCATGCATCAATAATGATTAATTGAAACCCAGAACGATGCCTTCCTAGTAGAAAAGTGATGTCATCAAGACTGTAAGAAGTTCGCTCAACCATACTTTCATTTTCAGAATCAACATCCACAGGTAGGATATAGTTGCCAGACCTTAACTGCACACCATGGCCAGCAAAAAAGAAAACAGCTTGATCATCTGGTTTAATTTCACGTGAAAACTTATCAACCGACTTAACAATTTCACGATAGGTTGCATTTTTGAGTGAGGTGACACGAAATCCTGCCTTTTCAAGAACGCCCGCCATTGACAAAGAGTCTTCAACCGCCTTCCTTAAAGGGGGAACAGAGTCATATTCATCATTGCCAATTACCAAAGCAATTCTTTCTGCATTGGCTAAAGAACTAACAAACATAAATGCAAAGATCACTATAAAACGTGATGCTTTATTAAAGGCTAAACTCATGATATCAAAGGGCTCTTAACGGGTAGTTTTGTATTGCATTAAATACCATAGATTAAGAAGAAATCTACCTAGTATAGGAAGAACCGTAAAGAAACATCCTACCCCTTTCAAAAGAAAGAGGTAGGATGTTAAGACTTATAATGAACGAACCAGATTAATTCCGAACATTGTCATCTCATCATCCCCAGAGGTCAGTGGGGCATTTTCAAATTCATAGTCATAATTTTGCTGCTTTAGCTCGAAATTAGCTGAAATACCTTCACTTACAAACATCGTGTAGGTCGCACCGATACTATAACCACTGCCTTTTGTTGAATCGTGCCAAATACCTTGACCATCATAAAGTTTAGCATCCATAGAGCCTAGTGCTAAATTTAAATTTAAAGAACCTTCACTAACTTTAAACGACCTACCTGCACCAAGAAAAAATCCAGTAATGTTAAATTCTTCCTCAGGCACCATATTCCAAGCAGCTGGAAGAGCGATATCAGTACTAGAGTTTTGGTAACCGGCAAAAACCTGAACTCCGTTATCTAAAGCCTTACCAACTGTTAATGTAATATCAGATCGAGAATAATCTTCATCTGGAAAGTCTGTTAACTCAAAGGTATTCCATGATGCGCTCAAACCTTTCTTGTAAGCTATATCATAATAAAGGGCATCGGATGTAATATAAGTCACGCCTAAGTTAAGGGATGCGTAATCAACTTCTAATGGGCCGCCCGAGTATAAAGTTGTAAAGCTATTATTTGAAATTCCAACCCTTGCTCGAGTTAAATCATCATCGGAAGCAATCGTTGGTGTTGCCATAGATAGTCCTATCAAACCGCTAACAATTACCCCACATAATTTATTTTTCATTGTTACTCTCTCCTCAGAATTTTTTATAAACTATTTATTATTGAATTTACAATCCTAACATACATAAATTTTTACTAAAAGAAAAGCCCAGAATAAATCGATACAGCATAATTGAATTGTTTACAACCATATTAAAATAAGACTCAGGGAAATAAAAAGGCCACTAGAATAATGGCCTTTTTATTGATGAATACAAAATACTACTGCATTTCCTCTTCAAGCTCTTGCTGAGCTTTAAACGCCAAGAACTGTTCCTTAAGAACAGATTCATTATCAGGTGACAGATTCACTTCTGAGGCCTTTACTAATCCTTTAAAGAGATTATTAGTCGACTCCGGACTCAGAGTCACTAGTGCACACATCAATTTAACCTGACCATCAACAACTCGCTCAAATTTAACCGCACGAGAACCCGCTAAATTTTGTTGTGCGACCTGCTTTGAGACACTCTCAAATGTACCGCCAGTTGAAGCACCCTCATTAGTGTTAGTAACTCGATCATAGGTTTTATCCATAGCTTTGACCTTAGTATCTATCTGCATAGCTAGGTTAGCTCGACCATTAGCGGTTGCCTGCTTCTGGGCTATAGAGACATTGTATCCCGGAATCGGTACACAACTAGCAGCAGCTATACCGTTTTCAATTATTGGATTATAAAACCACTCAGGATAAGGGTCAGCTTCCGCAATAACCTGCGGCTGAATTGGGGTGCTTCCACAGGCAGTTAACAATAAACCTCCCGCTACAGCCATACCTAATGTTGTTTTTTTCATAGTAATCTCCGTTATTTTTTACATTTGAAATGGGCGGGCTATATTTATACCAATCATAGTCATTTTGTCATCACCAGCAGTTAATGGTGCATTATCATCAAAGTCATAATCATACTTTTGTTGCTTTAGCTCGAAATTAGCTGACAAACTATCGTTTAGATATATCGTGTATGTTGCACCAACACTATAGCCACTTCCACTGGTTGAATCATGCGCGTCTCCCCGACCGTCGATCAATTCTGCACTCATTGAGCCATAAGCTGCATTAATATTAAGAGAGCCCTTATTCACTTTAAATGATTTTCCTACACCAATAAAAAATCCAGAAACATCAAAACCCTCTTCATCTACAACAATCCATTGGCCAGCTATATCCGTGGCAGAATTTTGGTAGCCCGCAAATACTTGCACACCAGTATCTAAAACCTTACCAACTGTTAATGTAATATCATTGCGATCATAGTCATCTTTACGCATTCCCTCATCCACAAAAACTGGTTCCCCGCTTTCAGGATCCAAAGTGAATACATTTCTATAAGCCTCCCATGATCCGCTTAAAGTATGTTTGTAGGCTAGGTCAAAATAGATTGCATCTGATCTAATATAACTTAACCCTAGGTTAAGAGACTTGAAGCTAGCATCTAAATCACCACCGGAGTATATTGTTGTGAAATTATTGCTTGATACTCCAACTCTTGCTCGTGTTAGATCATCATCAGACGCAATAGTTGGTAGTGACAAAGATAACCCCATCAAACTAAAGACATAAAAAAATAATTTGTATTTCATTGTTATTTTGCTCCCATAAGTTTTTATTATTTACCCAATAATGAATAATTAATTTAAATATACATATTTAGTTCAACAAATGAAAGTGTTACCAATTGATATTTTTTACAAATACCAACCAAACTGCCAAGGTGCATGAATTCACTTTGTTAATCGCCCCATTAGAGCTTGATTAAATTAGCTTATTTCCAAATTTATATCTTTGCTTCAACCAACCAAGCGTAAACTGCTACTCCTAGGGGTGTATTCGAAAAATGGATAGCATTAACTCGAGCAGTCAATGCCAATTCACTATTTTGCGTAATAACCGATAACTGGTAGTACTTTCCTCTTTGCTCAATTGTTAATAAATTTTCGGTTACAGAAGTATTGATTGATTTGGCCAACTCTAATAAGCCGCGATTGATCGCCATGGATATTTTGTCTGAAAGTAAACCGCTTGCTACTTGGCCCTGAACGCTTCCAATTGCACCACGAAATCCACCTGCTAATGGTTCTCGCATCCATTGCTGAGCGGGGATACTGCTCAATGCAGGGAGATCGGGAAAGTTTAACCTCATAAATAATTGTTGATCCTGCCAACAGGTATCGGTAACTAAGTAACGTAGTTGCTCTTTATTTGAGTTTGATACTATGGACGAGTTACTAACATTACTGCTAAATTTCCCCGTTTCGGAAAATTGTGAAACGAAAATATCTTCTGCACGCACCATAACACCAAAAACCGGCTCTAACTGCTTCAATGCACTGGTGGTCGCGGCGCGATATTGCCCAAGCAAGGTATCACTTTGATAACCGGTACCAACAAGACTAGCAGTTCCATCAAACCCCGGCTCACAGAGCCAAGTCGGCTCACAGCGCTGGATATCACAATAGCTAACCCCACACTGTGACCCTTCAAAGCTTTCTCCATGTATTGCATGACTGTAAATATAGCCTTGATATTTGTAATCATCGCTAAAAGATACTTGATAACCGTCCAAAAGATATTCATTCTGGTTTATATCTATTTCGTTTATTTTTGGTATTTCCTTTATGGCCAAATAATTAGCTAATGAGACAAGCGCACGATGGCGACTATATTTTAAAGGCTTACCATTGCCAACATAGAGGTCTCGGGCTAAACCAATTGCACCAGCCATCTGCTTAGTAGATGGCTTATTATACCAGCAGGGTACAGTATCAAGATCGGATGCACTTAGTGTTGAGGTATGCCACAAGAAACATATGGCTAGGAGTGATTTAGTAATATAAAAATAAAAGCTACGCATCGCTAAAGAGCTATAAATAATTTTTGGCATGACATTATCAGTTGCATCTTTTTATAAAAACAGCATAAAAATAACATCCATAGCCAACTGTAATTTTTTCCATCAGTCACCTAATTCATTGTGTTAAAGCAAGCTTAACCACACGGGTAATCAATTTTGATCTCAAGCACTCTAACTATCATCTATATGTGTGATATTAGATTACCAATTGCTTGCGTTATTATGGGCTAGTGGTAAACATCAAAACAGCCTCTGTTATCTTTGAGGCAGACTCTTCACTTTGTTTCTTCCTTATTAAGCCTCGAGTTTTGGCTACAGTCATTTTATTATTTTGTGATATTACATAATAACCACTATAAGAATCGTAGCGAGAAGTAGGTAACTTGTTTATCAGATCATTTTGACTAGAAATCAACTGTAAACTTTCAATGCCATAGGGTTTCTCAACTGCAAATTCGCCCAAAGATATCCACTTATTAGCTGCATCCGCATTAACGTAATAAACGAATCGCCTATCGCCAAATGCATCGTTTAGATCCAACAAGTAGGACTGTTCTTTATCATCATTTTTAGTGTAACCAACAACGTAAAAATAACCCGCCTTATTAAGCTTAACCAATAATTGTATTTGCTCTCCTTGCTGAAACAATAGCTGACGCTGACCCTTATTAGTAACGAGTTCGGCTTTAAAGTCATTAGCAACCGCATAGCCATTATGAAGCAATCGATCAAAATCAAGCGCCTGGGGAGAAGTTTGGTAATGATCATATGCAACTGGTAGTAACTCAACCACTACTGTTTTAAGTATGCTGCCCTGCTTGCTAGCGAGCGAGTAGGTAATTGTCATTCCTTTGCCGTTTAGTTGATATTCACCAGAAAATATAAAGTCTGCGTCAGCTGGTTTACTAACTGAAGGCAGGTGACTTTTTAATTGTTGAAGAAAAGCGGTGGCGAATGGCGTTACTTCTCGAGAATTTTGCAACATAGCTGGCTGTATATATAAGGGGGCTTGATTAATATTCTTAGTCAAAATTTTAGCCGCTAAAGATAATGAATTAACCGATAATTCAAGTTCGCTCAACCTAGAATTTAGCTGAGGACGAGTAATCTTGGGTTTTGAAACATCTGCTGCACTACCCTGTAAAAACAATAAAACTGTTAGATATTTCTCATATTCCGAATAGCTTGTTAGCATTGTTAAAAGGTATTCATGTTGCAATACTTGCTCAACGGTGGCTAACCCCTTCCATTGTGTATCAATATCAACCGTTAGTTGCATAACCTTTTCTCGGTAAAGTGGAGTCGCAATCTCAGTATCCATAGAAACCTGGCATAGTTGAGGAGGCTCTGACTTATAGCAATCATACTCAACCCCCATTAAAGGTAAATCAGTACTTAAATGTGTACTAGTACTAAAATTAAAGTCGCCACTACTATCCTCGCTTAGCTCACTATCGCTTTCAATATAAACAAAAACACTGCTCGCTAAAGCCTTAAGAGCCTCGGTTCGAGCTGCGTCCACATTGTTGCCATAACCCTCTGCACTCAAAATTCGTGCTTGGACTTGAATGGCACTTAAAGTTATTAAAAAGCATAAAAAAACCTGAAATGCTCTAACCTGTAAACTTCTGAAAAATATTATATCTTTAATAATTAACCTGCATATTTACGAATGATAGAAAAGAAATTTAAAAATGTAGAAATTAAATTAAATCATCCCCTTAAATTAATGATTAAAAACGAAGCATAAAGGTAATTTTAATTATTCGCTTTTGAATTATATTACTATAACTTAGGTTATATTTTCAACATATGGGTTTTGCTTAATAATGAGGACTCAAAAAAAGATATTTGCCCCGATGTATGAGGCTAATTGAAATCTATTTTTAGCCTTTCGAGGCTTTTTTTTGGGTGAAAGCCCCTTTCGGGGTTGTTGTTTGGTGGAGGCGGCGGGAATTATTCGTCCTTCGTCCTCACCCCTGCGGGGTCGCCGTCGCTTCGCTCCCGCGCTATCTCGCGCTTTTGCGCTCGGCTGAACCGGGCTACGCGGGACTTTTTTCTCTGCACTCTGGCCAATAAAAAAGGCCCGCCCTTTCGGGCGAACCTTTTGTATTGNNCATAATCTCGAAATTTAAATTATTTACGCTTTTTTTAATTTTCTGCCATATTTTTAGGTATTACTTGTATATATAGATATGAGTTCTAAAAAATAGTTGTAGATGATCTAACAAGTCACAAATGTGCACCTCTGTTTAGAACACCCACAAGGGACAACCATCCCAATAACATCGGGGATAACTCGAAGATGTAAAGTGAGAGGGCAATGCTTGCAACCATTCGTAACCCTCATTGAGTTCAGATGCTTCCTTAGTCGGTGTCTGGAACAACCGTCATCCTTCACAGGGGTGAATAGTGAGTAAAAGGTGACCATTGACCTACCTAATCCTCTTTGAGGTTTCATTGACTAAGGGGTGTATGAAAACTTCAGATTCAACTGGAATAAGACACACTTCATTGTGATGGTGAAGTGTGTCTGCTTCTTAGATTCAACAAATTATAAGGATATCTAATATGGCAATAGACATTGAGCAATGTTTAAAAAATGAGATTCAAAAGGAGCAAGAGATTCTCTCAAAACTTGACGAGACAAATCTTGATTCTTTAAGTAAAGAGCAAATTCGCAAACGCACTTATCGCGAATATGACCGATTAATTGATTTACTGGAAATAGAACTTACATAGGAGAATTAAATGCAGAAGAAATCCAAACTTATTCCTTACTCCCTTAAATTAGATGAGGAAATATGGAATCAAATCAACAAGAATAGGATGTCACTAGTTGGAGTATTAAACCCACAAGGCATAAGCAAGAAGGACTATATCCAAGATGCCATTATTGCATACAACCAATATTTTGAAGAAAAAGTACTACCTAGAGTCAACCTAGTTCACTCAGAAATACAATCTCCACTACCTTTTTTTTCGGATAATGGTCTTGATGTGAGATGGTAATGAAAACCTTTAATGAAATAAGAAATACTAATAAAGATCGACTAGATGAATCCAGACTTCTTCGAAAAGGTATCGCCACTGCCTATGCTATTCGCGCGCGCAATGAAGGAAAGAAAGTTGAGAGTGAACTTTCATCTGCAAAAAATTTATTGAGACCTCGTTCAGGTGATACAACAGAAGAACAAGTAAAAAGACTTCAAGAAGGACTGATTCAGATGTGTGATGCAAATATTGCAGTGAGGCATCAACTTGGTGCCATCACTGCAATTGTTGTAAGTGGTCAGTTACTTAATGAACGAACGAATACACAGTTAAACAAGATCGTTAGAAAACTATAATCATCCACCTCTAGGGAGTGAATTAGTTTGTGAAAATACCACATCTTTAAAAGCGAGTTTTCCTGAGTATTTCCTCATTAGTTAAATCTCTTATTTCACAAAATAGAGTATCGTTTTTCCTATGCATTTCCCGATAATTCACTTCCAATGTTCCATGCACACGGTCAATTTCTAAACCATAAAAATCATCTGAATCACAACGCAAAAATATATTCATTCTTGTCCAATCATCTGAATAAACTTTTTTGTCATCCTTCCTTCGCAGCGCAGGTCGACAATCAGAGGGTATTGGTTGTTTGACCGTCACTCTGTGAGATGTAGGGTAAGAAGCGTCTTTAATGAAATGTAAGTGGAAAATTGGGTCTGAACTTTCACTTGAAGGAACACAAACAAGAGAAAAGTCATTCATATCCTCAATCTTTGTATCATTTGCATTGACCATTAGAGAGGTCGTTAAGAGTATGAATGAAATAAATCGCATTTGGTTTCCATTTTAATCATAACTAAGGAGTCAAGATCAACATTACCTACAGGTTACATCACCAAAGTAATCAGTTGTGCACTTTGTTGTGTTCCCATTGTTATCTCGATAAGTTTTGTTGCCAAAGTAATCGGTGGTTCCTCGCGTAGTGTTTCCTTGGTTATCTCTCCAAGTTTCATTTCCAAAATAATCTGTGGTTCCACGCATCGTATTTCCGCTATTGTCTCGATAGGTTTTGTTACCAAAGTAATCAGTTGTCCCTCGAACAGTATTGCCGCGGTTGTCTCTCCAAGTCTCATTACCAAAGTAATCTGTTGAACCCCTCATTGTTGTTCCATCGCTGCTAGTACAAGTCGTAT
>ENA-UZWV01000071-UZWV01000071.1-metagenome-genome-assembly--contig:-Day-3-1m-contig-71_pt2 | contig 9870 bp, 10 predicted proteins | sample MGYA00260342_ERZ794902 | MGnify/ENA metagenome assembly ERZ794902
TGTAACCAAGTCTTAAATTATTGTAATGTGTATGCATAAGTACTCATAAAATGCGGGTAACACAATATTATTGCGCTAATACCTGCCGCATTGCTTTTGCTTTTAATAAACATTCCTGGTATTCTGACTCAGGAATCGATTTTGCGGTAATTGCCCCTCCCACAGAAAAACTCACATAGTGTAAATCAGCATTGTATAAAATACTACGAATAACAACATTAAAATCAAAATCTCCATTGGGTGTAAAATACCCAACACTGCCACTATAAACCCCTCGACAAGCATCTTCTAGAGTTTCAATAATTTTCATTGCACTTACCTTGGGAGCACCTGTCATGCTTCCCATAGGGTAGGTTTTTTTAATGATTTCAACTGGATGTACAGATTCACTAACCTCACAGGTTATGGTAGAAATCATTTGGTGTACCTGCTCAAAGGTGTAAATTTTACAGAGCTCTTGTACTGCTACAGACCCTTTTTTGGCAATACGAGACAAATCATTACGCACCAAATCTGTAATCATAATATTTTCACTGCGCTCTTTTGGATCCTGCTGTAATTGCAATATTAATGCTGCATCCTCAGTACTGCAAAGCGCCCGCTTGGCTGTGCCTTTAATTGGCTGAGAAACAATATGTGTGCCCTCTTTTTTTAAATAACGCTCTGGAGAGGCAGATAATATATATTGCTGCTCTAATTTTAGGAACGTTGCAAAAGGTGGTTTAGACAATTCATTTAATTCCCAAAAAGCAGCTGTGGGATCTAGATTAACCCTTTCACAGAAAAATTCTTGACAAAAATTAGCTTCATAAATATCACCCTTTTTTATATGCTGTAACATGGTATCTACTTTTTGGAGATACCGCTGTTTTGAGGTTCTTGCTTGCAATTCTATAGGGTCTTTTGAAACAGTTTTTTGAGTTAGGCGGGTAGCCAAAATAGCATCCCAATCACTCTGAAGCTCATCATCAACCATATTGAGATACGACAAGGTTACCTGTGTCTGGGTAAAAAGAAACACTTTCTTAGGCTGGAAGAAATACATCTGTGGAAACTCGGGGCCATCTATATTTTTTGAGCTTAAATCTTCTACATCGTTTTTAAGATCATAACTCAATGAGCCAAACATCCAATCTTTTGTGGTTGTTTGATATTCATCAAGTTTTTCAAAAGCATTTTGGGAATCTGTTTTAAGGGCTGTAAAGGCATCAACAGCTAGTATTGCACTGTAGCTTGCATGGGCTTGCGTGTGCTCATTAGAATCCAGCCAAGCAACCTCATCAAACTGCTGTGACCATTGCAACAATTGTTGCTTTAGGGTGTCTGTTAGTTTGGTTGTAAAAGTTTTTGAATGTCGTTTCACTATAAAGAGGCTATCAATAAGGCAACTGCTTCTTGCATAATTTTTGCTTGCTGTTGATTGGTGATTTTTCCGTCCTTTAGGTCAAAATTCTCACTAAAAGAAGGGAATGGAATACTTGAAATAATATCAACTTTTTTTCTGGTATAAAAATCTGTAAGATATCCAAGGGCGGTTTGGCCTCCTCGAGCTCCCTCAGAGGTACTAAGTAGCATTACCTTAGCGCTACTTAAATACCTACCATCAACTCTGGACAACCAATCAATAATATTTTTAAAAAAAGCAGAGATACTTCCATTATGCTCATTTACAGAAATCATAACACCATCTGCTTGTTTGATAAGTTCTACCAGGCTTAGTAAAGCAGAGGGAAACCCTTCATTGTCTTCAATATCCTGTCCATAGATAGGCAAAGGGTAGTCTGTAAGACGAAGCACGGTGACATCACAATTTTCTATGGTAGAGGCTAAATAGCTCACCAATGCATGATTTATAGATGTACTATTATTGCTACCTGCAAAGGCTATAATTTTTTTCATTTTTTAAAGATATTGAAAAGAAGTACCATTTCAAACAAAAAAGAATCCTAGAAACAGTGATGATTTTAGTATACCGTCATCGTATGCCCTAGAATTCTTTTTGATACTTATTTAATGGATTTAAATATGTAAAGCTCTATCTGCAGTTGCCGCAAGAGCAGCTTCTTTGATAGCTTCTGCATAGGTTGGATGGGCATGACTCATACGTGCAATATCCTCTGCGCTGGCACGAAACTCCATGGCTACCACCATTTCAGCAATAAGGTCTGCACAACGAGCACCAACCATATGAGCTCCTAATATCTCATCTGTGGTTGCATCACTTAGTATTTTTACAAATCCGTCGGTATCCCCGCTGGCTCTAGATCTTCCTAGGGCGCGCATAGGGAATTGTCCTGCTTTATAGGCAGTACCAGCTTCTTTTAATTGTGCTTCTGTCTTTCCAACACTAGCTACCTCGGGCCAGGTATACACTACACCCGGAATTAAATTATAATCTATGTGTGGTTTTTGCCCCGCTAATATTTCGGCCACCATCACACCCTCTTCCTCTGCCTTGTGAGCTAACATTGCCCCGCGCACTACATCTCCAATAGCGTATATGTTTGAAATATTTGTTTGCAGATGATCGTTAACATCAACTTGGCCTCGCTCATTGGCCTTTACACCTGCGTTTTGAAGTGCTAGCCCATCTGTGAAGGCTCTGCGTCCCACAGATACAAGGCAATAATCACCTGTAAAGGTTACTTGTTTATCTTTTTTATCTGTAGCTAAGACCGTTACTTTATCTGCCTGTCTTGAGACATCAGATACTCTGTGAGACAAGAAAAACTTGACACCTTGTTTTTTCATAGCCTTCATAAGCTCCTTGCTTTGAGCAGTGTCCATGGTAGGAATTATTCTGTCCATGTATTCTATTACTGATACCTCTGCGCCAAGTCTTTTGTATACTTGACCTAGCTCTAATCCTATGACGCCTCCCCCTATAACAATCATGTGTTTAGGAATTTCTTTAAGGCTAAGGGCCTCTGTGGAGGTGATTACTCGCTCTTTATCTAGGGTAATAAAAGGTAATGTTGCTGGTTTACTACCAGTTGCAATAATGGTATTAGTGGCTTCTATGGTTTGGGAGTTCTCCCCTTTTATGTCAATGTGGGTTGCGTCTTTAAAAGACCCTACTCCTGTAAAAACATCAATTTTGTTTTTGTCCATTAAAAAATCAATTCCTTTGGTAGTTTGCGATACCACAGATGCTTTTCTTTCTATCATCTTTTTGAAATTAATTTTAACTTCTCCGGGAATATCTATACCATGATCCTCAAAATGCTTCATAGCATCTTCATAGTGGTGTGAGGAATCTAGTAAAGCTTTACTAGGAATACAACCTACATTTAAACAGGTACCCCCAAGGGTGTTATATTTTTCGATAATTGCGGTTTTCATACCCAATTGTGCGCAACGGATTGCCGCTACATATCCTCCAGGACCAGAACCAATTACTGCAACATCATACTTTGACATAATCTATTTTTTTTATTTAACATTTTGCTTGGGTAATTAGATATACACCAAGTCTAGATACAAAGGTACACTTATGCATAGAAGTTTAAAAGTTTATACCCCCAGAAGTTTACACAGAAGTAGTTAATTGAAATTTCTAGAAACTTTAAAAGCCGTTGTGTTTTTAACCTCGTTAATAGTAAAAGAACTCTGTGTACTACCAATATGCTTTAGCGATGTTAATTTACTTGTCATAAAAAGCCTAAAGGCATCCATGTCTTCTACCATTACTTTTAATAAGTAATCAAATTCTCCACTAACATGATAACACTCTAAAACCTCATCCAACTGAGATACTCCTGCTTCAAAATCTGAAATATTAGTCTCTTTGTGTTGAGATAGTTTTACATGACAAAAGACCATAAAACCAAAATTAAGATGCTTTTTTTCTAACAGTGCAACATATTTTTTAATGACACCAGTGCGCTCTAATTTTTTTATACGCTCATAAACCGCCGTGACAGACAAATTAAGTCTGGAAGAGAGTTCTTTATTTGTTTGTTTGCTATCCTCTTGCAAATACTGCAATAAAGAAAGATCTGTTGCGTCCAATTTCATTGTGAAAGATTTTCATAAAAATACACAAGACAACACCAACTACATGAATAAAAAACAGGTATTTTTATAATTTAAAGTATATATTACTTTATTGCACTGTTAATAACAATTATTATTCATCATAAGCGTATATTTGATGTTATATTAAAACATAAGATCACTCAATCATGGCAAAAAAAGACTTTAATCCAGCAAATAATATACAAGACCTACAGTTCTTTGGTGAATCTGGGGGTGTTAATCCATCTATTTCAGACTCATCAACCTATACCTTTTTATCAGCAAAAACAATGCTTGACACCTTTGAAGGTAATACAGATGGTTGTTATTTGTACTCAAGACACACCACGCCGTCAAATATGTATTTAGGGGAAGCTCTTGCTGCTATGGAAGGAACTCAAACAGCAAATGTTGCTGGTAGCGGTATGGGAGCTATCACACCTACCCTATTACAATTTTGTAAAGCCGGAGACCATATAGTTTCTAGCAGAACAATTTATGGAGGAACCTATGCTTTTTTAAAGAATTTCACACCAAAACTAAGTATTGAAACTAGCTTTGTAGACATTACAGATCTTGAAGCTGTAGAGGCCGCTATTACCCCAGAGACCAAAATTATATTCTGTGAATGTGTTAGTAATCCACTACTAGAAATAGCAGACATCAAAGGGCTTGCTNNCCATCGCAAAAAAACACAATTTGCAACTACTTGTGGATAACACCTTCTCACCACTTAGTCTCTCACCAATTAAACTAGGAGCAGATGTTGTAATGCATAGTTTAACAAAATTCATAAACGGTAGTAGTGACACCATGGGAGGTGTTGTTTGTGGTTCTCAAGAGCTTATAGATTCTCTGCGAGATGTAAACGATGGTGCAATGATGCTATTGGGAGCATCTATGGATAGTCTTCGTGCAGCCTCCATATTAAAAAACCTAAGAACCTTGCACATACGCATGCAAAAACACAGTAAAAACGCCTTGTATCTTGCACAAAAATTTGAAGCAGATGGCCTACGCACAGTCTACCCGGGATTGCCATCTCACCCAGGGCACGAACTTTACAATGATATGATGAATGAAACATACGGTTATGGTGGTATGTTAACCATTGATGCAGGAGGACTAGAAAAAGCAAATAAACTAATGGAGCTTATGCAAGAGAGAAATGTAGGTTATCTAGCAGTAAGCCTAGGATTTTACAAAACATTGTTTAGCGCGCCAGGCACCTCAACATCTTCAGAAATACCAGAAGAAGAACAAGCACAAATGGGTCTTACAGATGGGCTTATCCGCTTCTCCATTGGTCTTGATGATGATATACAACGCACCTACCAAATAATGCGTCAGTGCATGAAAGAGGTAGGAGTTTTATAAAACGATTTTAAGCAACAATTAAAAGAGAGCTGTAAGATTAGATTACAGCTCTCTTTTTGATTTGCATACATCTTCACAAAATCGTAACATTACAAAACAAATTAAACGCCACACTATGCAACAAGAGAATATCTCAGATAGTAAATTTCAAGAGCAAAAAATTAAAGACAACGCACAACTAAACATCTGGGAGGCACTCATACCAGTTGCAATATTAATGTCTTTACTTGCCTACAATATATTTTTAAAAGAGGGTGCTTGGCTTGGTGATTACTCAAACCAATATATCTTACTCATTGGTGGTGGGGTCGCTATGGTAGTTGGTCTTTTTAACAAAGTATCCATTGGGGTTATGATCAAGGAGGTTATAGAAAACCTTAAAAGCGTATACAAGCCCATTATCATATTAATGCTAGTTGGAGCCTTGGCTGGAACTTGGCTTGTTAGCGGTATTATCCCGGCCATGGTATATTATGGCTTGCAGGTATTGAGCCCAGAAATATTTTTACCGGCATCTGTGATTATCTCAGCCATTATATCTATTGCTACAGGAAGTTCTTGGACTACCTCAGCAACCGTTGGTATAGCACTTGTTGGTATTGGTACGGCACTAGGTATTAACCCAGGAATGATTGCAGGAGCTGTTATCTCTGGAGCTTATTTTGGAGATAAAATGTCTCCTCTTAGTGACACCACAAACCTTGCTCCCGCTATGGCTGGCACAGATTTATTTACCCACATAAAATACATGGCATATACCACGGTACCTACTATATTAATCACTCTTATTGTATTTTCAATTCTAAGCATGAATATAGAAACCTCTGGTAAGGCAGATATAAGTAATCTTCTACAAACCATTGACGCAACTTTTAATACCACAGGGTGGCTGTTTTTTGTTCCTGTTTTGGTAATTGTACTTATTGTACTCAAAATAAATCCATTAATATCTCTGGCAACAGGAGTTGTATCTGCTACTATTTTTGCTGTTATTTTTCAGCCTGAAATTTTAGCTACGGTTTCTGACTCAACAATAGGGGCACTTGCTCAAGCTATCCTTAGTGACACTGCTATAGAAACACCCAATGAAACTTTAAATGAATTATTTAGCTCTGGTGGGCTTCTTGGTATGTTGTGGACTATTTTACTTATTGCTTCTGCCATGGTATTTGGAGGAGTTATGGACGGTATTGGTGCATTGGCAAGAATTACAAAAGCATTACTTAAAATGGCCTCAAGTGTATTTGGTTTGTTTGCAACCACAGTAGTGAGTTGTTTTGGATTAAATGTAATAGCAAGCGATCAATACCTTGCCCTTGTTATTCCTGGAAAAATGTTTAAAAAGGCATACCAAGACAAAAAGCTTGCTCCAGAAAACCTTTCTAGAACCCTTGAAGACTCGGGTACGGTTACCTCTGTTTTAATACCATGGAATACCTGCGGCGCCTACCAAAGTGATGTTCTTGGCGTGGGCGTTGGTGAGTATTTTATGTTTGCTATTTTTAACTGGCTGAGCCCGTTTATGACCCTTCTATTTGCAGCATTTAAGATAAAAATAAGAATGTTAGCACAAACAAAATAAGCCTAACTACTATATGGTAAAACACAAATAAATTCTAAATAAAAACAATAAAATATGGCTCAAATAACTCTTGGTGGAAACCCAGCAACCACCGTAGGAACACTCCCTGAAATTGGAACAACAGCTCCAGATTTCACCCTTACAGCAGCAGATTTATCATCAAAAAATATCTCCGATTTTTCTGGCAAAAGAAAAATACTAAACATCTTCCCTAGTGTAGATACAGGTGTATGTGCAACCTCGGCTAGAACATTTAATTCTCATGGGGCGTCTCTTAAAAACACACAAGTACTTTGTATCTCTAGAGACTTACCATTTGCTCAAGCACGTTTTTGTGCTGCAGAAGCCATAGACAATGTTGAAATGCTAAGTGACTTTAAAGACGGAAGTTTTGGGGACACCTATGGTCTTAGCATAGCAGATGGTCCTTTTGCTAATTTACATTCTAGGGTAGTAATGGTATTGGACGAGCAAAATACCGTCTTGTACTGTGAACAAGTTCCAGAGATTGGTCAAGAGCCAAATTACCAAGCTGCCTTGAATGCCTTATTGTAATGTTTATTACTTTTTTAAAAAACCGGCTTTTAGCATCTAAGTATGCAATTAAAGGTGCCCTTACATTAATTAAAAACGAACCTAGTATACAACTGCAAACTATTATTAGTATTGGTGTTACTATAGCTGGGTTTGTTTTTGATATTTCTGCAACTCAGTGGATGTTCCAATGTTTTGCCATAGGCCTTGTTATTACTGCAGAGGGTTTAAATACCGCCATAGAAGAAATGGCAAATTTTATTCATCCTACGCAGAACCCAAAAATTGGCATTATAAAAGACATAGCAGCAGGAGCGGTATTTTTTGCAGCAATAACTGCTGTTGTAATAGGGTGTTTTATTTATATTCCAAAATTTTAAAGCAAAGCGAAAATTAAAGAAAATCAAAGTCCTCGCTCTTTTTAAAAACAAGTATTTTAGTTTATATTTAGTTCTTAAAAGTTGAATATTATTATTTAAAAATAAAAACACAATAGAACTCATAACAATTTGTATTTTTGTTTGAGACACCTCACACTTCATGGCTTTAAAGAAAACAACTAAAACAAAAAAACAAAAACAGCCAAGAAAACCCATCTCGTTTTCACTCTCTAAGCAGCAAAAAGTATTACTGGGGAGTTTTTTAGCGCTTCTTGGGATTGCACTATTATTTTCTTTCACTTCTTTTCTTTTTTCTTGGCAAGCAGACCAAAGTATTGTTGGTATTACAGACAGAAATTTAAAATCAGAAAACTGGCTTAGCACTTTTGGAAGTAATATTGCCTACTTGTGTATCTATCAAGGATTTGGTGTAGCAGGGTATATTTTTGCGACCCTTATAACCCTTACAGGTATATACCTCTTTTTTGATTTCACAAAAAAACAATTAAAAAAGTTTTGGTTTTGGGGTGTATTAGTGATGATATGGCTTTCTGTATTTTTTGCTTTTTTTACTAGTAATAGTTCTATTTTAAGTGGGGTTATAGGATTTGAGCTTAATGACTTTATGCAAGACTATATGGGTCTTATTGGTACGGTACTCTGTATGACATTTTTTGCCATTGTATATATAGTTGTAAGATTAAACATAACTCCAGATAAGGTTATCAACGCCTTAAGAAAAACAAAAAAAGACATTGCTGCAGATTTCAACCAGCCTCCAAGTACTCCAGAGGTAAACCAAGCAAACAAAACTACTGTTGTTGATACAAATAACAATCCTACAAGCGAAACAGAAATACCGCTACAAACTACTAGCCAAAGCCCTACTAGCACAACAGACACCTCGCAGACTACCCTTGAAACGCCCATAAAAAATGTGCAACAAGCCCCTGGGGGGCAAGATACAGAACAGGGTCTTTCTATGGAAATAGAACAAGCAAAAGAAGAGGAGGTTGTTGTAGAAAACCTTAGCGATAAGCTTGTAAAAGATTTTGGAGAGTTTGACCCTACCCTTGAGCTTAGCAACTATAAATTTCCTACCATAGAATTGCTCAAAGACTACACAGCGGGTCAAGGAATTACTATCAATCAAGAAGAGCTTGAAGAAAATAAAAATCGCATTGTTGAAACACTTAATAACTATAAAATTGGAATTGCAAGTATAAAAGCTACAGTAGGTCCTACCGTTACTTTATATGAGATTGTTCCAGATGCTGGAATACGCATATCAAAAATTAAAAACTTAGAGGATGATATTGCCCTTTCACTATCTGCACTAGGGATAAGAATCATTGCGCCCATACCCGGGCGTGGAACCATTGGTATTGAGGTGCCAAACAAAAATCCAAAGACAGTATCTATGCGGGCTACCATTGCTTCGCCAAAATTTCAAAACGCAGAAATGGAGTTACCCCTCGCCCTTGGTAAAACCATTAGCAATGAAACCTTTGTGGTAGATTTAGCAAAAATGCCTCACTTACTTATGGCTGGTGCCACAGGGCAAGGTAAGTCTGTAGGGCTCAATGCAATTCTTACCTCACTTTTGTACAAAAAACATCCAGCAGAGGTAAAATTTGTACTGGTAGATCCCAAAAAAGTAGAACTTACTTTATTTAATAAAATTGAGCGTCATTACTTGGCAAAATTACCTGGAGATGAAGATGCTATTATCACAGACACCAACAAAGTAATCACAACCTTAAACTCTTTGTGTGTAGAGATGGACAAGCGCTATGATTTATTAAAGAACGCTTATGTACGAAATATCAAAGAATACAACACGAAGTTTAAAGAACGTAAATTAAACCCCGAGGAAGACCATAGATTTTTGCCATATATAGTGCTGGTTATTGATGAATTTGCAGATTTAATAATGACGGCCGGAAAGGAAGTAGAAACTCCCATAGCGCGATTAGCGCA
>ENA-UZWV01028629-UZWV01028629.1-metagenome-genome-assembly--contig:-Day-3-1m-contig-28629_pt1 | contig 9853 bp, 13 predicted proteins | sample MGYA00260342_ERZ794902 | MGnify/ENA metagenome assembly ERZ794902
TGAATTGAAATATTTTTCTGACAGTGAAATAAGACTTTCAGCTGATTGAAGCTTCTTCTCTGAAATAGCTTTATTTATATAACTTTGAGTCCAATAAATTTTATTTTCTTTATTGATGCTCTTATCGAGTGAGTTAAACAAGCTAGTAGGTATTTCTTTATCCTGAGCTATTGTTAAAAGTATTTGGGTATTTATTTTTTGTTTTTTTATAGTTCCAAGAAATGCATATTCGCTCACAAACGAAAATAAACAAAAAATTAAAACTAAAAATGAAATTCCAAAGATATAACCTTTATTTTTTGTTCTTGGCGACAAAAGATATGCAAATATAGGTAATAAAGAAATGAAAGCTAGCAAATAAACTATTAGCATTATGTTTTTTTTCTAAAAAAGAAAATAAGTAGAATCATTATCAAAAATAAACCAGGTGCAAACCAAAGAAAATATGTATCTTTATTTAGTCCTGGATTATATAAAACTTGATTTCCAAATCGATCAGATAAAAATTCTTTAATTTCTTGATTTGATTTCCCTTCTTTAATGAGCTCAATTATTTTAGATTTAATGTCTTCAGAAACTGGAGCATTTGAACTTGCTAAAGAGCCACTTGTACATTTTGGGCACCTTATTTCTTTTATTAAGGAATAAAATCTTTTTTCATCTTCGGCATTATCGAACTTATATAGCGATTCACTAATGGTCAAATTAGAGAAAATCATTGAAAAAAATAAAAAAAATCTAATTAACATTAAAAAGATTCTCCTTCTTTATAATAGGTTTGAAAACATCTTCCCAAATCATATCATTCACCTCGCCTCTATAATGAGCAATAATTTTGCCATCATTCAGCAAAAATGTTTCCGGAGCTCCAGTTACCCCAAGATCTAAAGCAAGCTCCCCTTTATAGTCATGAATAATAAACTTATAGGGGTCACCAAACCTATTTATCCAGCTTATAGCATCCTTTTCTTCATCCTTATAATTTAAGCCAATAATTGGGATATTTTTTGAATCTAATTTAGTTAGGAAGTTATGTTCTACTCTGCATGTTATGCACCAGCTAGCCCAAACATTAATTAAAAAAGTTCCTTCAAGATCTTCAATTTTAAAAAGTCTTTCAGAATATAAATCTTTTAATTTAAAGTTTGGCATTTCAGAGATTGTGAAATCTGCACCTGGATAATATTTATCTTCATTTATATAAAAATAAAAAAAAGAAAAAAATGCCAATGTGGTACTAACTATTATGAATCTTATAATAATTGTCATGCCTTTGATCTCGCTAAGGAGTGGACAAGCAATAGCCCTGCTACAACCATCATTATTGCAGAAAACCATATCCATCTTATAAAGATATTAAATTGTATATTTACAATCCAACTTCCATCATCAAGCTGATCTCCAATAGTCATGTAAATATCTTTTAAAACTGATGCGTGAATTGCGGTTTCTGATGTCACTTGCCCTCTGGCAAAATATTTTCTTTTCTCAGGAGTTAATGTAAAAGTATCTCCATTTGGATTTGTTACTAAAAAGTCTGCTTTCACAGAATCATAATTTGATTCAGGAACTACTCTCAAATTTGTAAATGTTATCTGATGATCTTTATATATTTCTGTTTCATTTATTTTAATATTTAAGGCTCTTTCTGAACTTAGATTATCATTGAGAGCTATCGATATAATCAAAAGACCTAAACCACAATGAGAAATAATACTGAAAAAGTTTGCAAACCTTTTATATGCAAAGTAAAAATAAATCACAATTAGGTATCTTATTATTATAATTAATCCTACTGTTAATGACATTAATGTCCAGAAGCCACTTATCGAGAATTGAAAAAAGATTAGAGAAACTATAATGACTGAAAAAATTATTGATAGAAATAATGGTTGATAGAGTGCTTTTAAATTGAAGCTTTGTTGCCATTTTGAATCAATTGAAAAGTACAAAAAAATACATGCTATTAAAGTAACAGGAACAAAGATTGCATTATAAAATGGAGCGCCAACGCTAATCTTCTGATCAAATATAAATTCATATATAAGGGGATATAAAACACCAAGCATTGTAGAAAATATTAGAGCACCAAAGAAAATATTATTAATGGATATAAATGATTCTTTTGATAAAGAGACAATTTTTTTACTTGAAATAAGAAGATTAAACCTTAAAGAAAAAAGCAATAAAGAGGTCATTACAAGAATTCCAATAAATGACAACAGATATAGTCCTCTTTCTGGATCATTAGCAAATGAATGAACACTATCGATAATTCCAGACCTTACAATAAAGGCTCCAAATAAACTTAGAGAAAAAACAAGAATAGAAAGCAATAATGTCCATATTCTTAAAATAGATGATTTGGAGGAAGCGCTTAAAGAGTGAATAAATGCTGTAGCTGCAAGCCATGGCATTAAGGCTACATTTTCGACGGGATCCCAAAACCAGTAACCACCCCATCCTAATTCGTAGTAAGCCCACCAACTACCCAATGCAATACCCAATGTAAGAAAAGACCATGAAGCAACTGACCATGATCTCACCTGTTTTTCCCATTTAATTTTTGGGTCACCTTCAAGCATAAATGCTATAGCTTGACCAAAAGCTATTACAAAACCAACATAGCCCAGGTATAACATTGGAGGGTGAATAGCTAAGAGAGGATCTTGTAAAACTGGATTTATATCAGCTCCATTTTCTGGAGGCAAAGGTAAAATAGTTTCAAATGGATTTGATGTCAGTAGTAAAAATAATAAGAAACCAACAGAAGTTAATGATATTATTCCAAGTGTTCTAGCCTTTAAAAGTTGATCATTCTTAGTTGAAAAATTATAAACAACGCCCCAAGTTGTTAAGAAAATTATCCAGAGAAACATTGAGCCCTCATGCGCACTCCAAATAGATGAAATCTTATAAAAAACTGGAAGATTAATATTAGAGTGTTGTGCGATATATAACACAGAGAAGTTATCATTAATTGCCAGCCATACATAAATTAGGAACGAGGATAGGAATATAAAAAAGCTGTGTGAATATATTCTTGAAACTAGATTAATTATATAAACATCTTTTGAATCGAAAAAAATTGAAAAAATAAAGCATAAGAAAAACAATCCAGTTGCAACAATAGATAAAAAATGAGCTATCTCTATTAACATCTAATTTTTTATATCAATGCTTGGAGGCATGTAATTTTCATCATGTTTGGCCAAAACATCCTCTGCTATAACAGTTTTGTCTTTCAAATATCCTAAAACAACAACACCACTCCCTTCTTTAAATAAGTCTGGAACAATTCCATCAAACTCAACATTTATTGATCCTTCGTAATCTGTTATCACAAAAGAAATATTTGTTTTATCTCTGGTAACAGAGCCATCTAAAACCATGCCACCAACTTTAATTCTTTTATTATTAGGGATATTTTCTAGGAATAGCTCAGAAGGTGTAAAGAAAAAATCTAAGTTAGAGTCAAGTGCGCGAATTATTAAAAATGAGCCCAAAGCAGAGGTAGTTAAAATCAAAAAAACTGTAGCTAATCTTTGTTTTCTAATGGCTTTCATTTTAATTTCTTACTAATTTTTTTAATATTTATTTTATAAAAAACAAATGTAGCTAGAATACTTATAAAAACAATAATTATTACAGACCAAACAAAAATACCATGATTCTGACCATTTTGGCTCTGCATTAATAGCGCTTCGGATAAAGAGTTAAATTTAAAATTAAGCATAATTTTTTACCCATGATTTATTTCTTTCCCTTTTAAGTATCTGCAATTTAGAAGAAAGAATAACCAAACATGTCACTATCCCTGCAAAACCAATCATCGAACCAAATAATGGATACAACATAACCAAGTCAATAGCAGGCTTATTCGAAATAGTTATCGATGCCGGTTGATGTAATGTACTCCACCATTCAACAGACATTTTTATAATTGGTATATTTACAGATCCTACAAGAGCTAATATTGAAAGAAACTTATCTGCTTTTTCATGATTAGAAAATGAATCATGTAAAGAAATTAAACCAAGATACATAATAAATAATATTAGTGTAGAAACGATTCTTGCATCCCAAACCCACCAAGTTCCCCATGTCGGTATACCCCAAATGGAGCCTGAAATTAATGCAATGAATGTTGTAACAGCTCCTATTGGAGCTATGGACCTAACCAGATATACAGAAAGCTTAACCTTCCATATAAGATAAATGGCACTGGCTATTGCCATAGCCATAAACAAAGATTGCGAAATAAAGGATGCTGGGACATGAAGATAAATAATTCTATAAGAATTGCCTTGAACAAAGTCTTCAGGAGTTAAAAATAAACCCCAAAAGATAGAGATTAAATATATAGTCAAAGAAATATAAAGAATGTATGGATACAACCTATCAACCTGATAAATATAGGTTTTAGGCGAAGCGAATTGATGTATAAAATTTTTAATCACAATAAGATATTCTCTATAACCAAAAAATTATTCTAAGTGTGCTCTAATAATGTAAGAAATAATTAATGGTATAAGGAATATTATAATCGATAAGACACCTAAAAGAAGACCCACGAAACCCAAATAATTCAAATTAAGATTTATAGAAATAACGACCTTGCCCAGAACAATAAGCAATGGGAGTAACAATGGTAATGTTACTAAAGTACCAAGAACAGATCCCTTAGTTAAACTTAAAGCATTTCCAAAACTAAATACGTTAATAAATATATATGAGGTAACAAGCAAAATTGGAAGTATATGGCTAGCTAAATAGATAGAATTTGTCATGCCTAAACAAAACAAAGACCCAAGCAAGGATATTGGTAACCCTATTAACAACCAATATATAAAAATCTTTGCTGCAACAACATAAGACAAATTAATATTTGATATTGCAAACTGGTCTAATGAACCGTCATTGTAATCTTCTAAAAAAATGTCTTCAGTTGCAAGCATCATTACAAGTAGCATTGCGATCCACAAAACTGAAAAAAAAGATTGCCCCAAATCATTATTTGAAATTTCTATAGTCAAAGGAAAGGCGACCATTATTAAAATAAAAACTAAAATTGGTCCAAGCCATCCTCTCGACTTGCTTCTCAATTTCAATAATTCATATTTAATTATATTCATATTTATTTATTTAGATTCAATACTTCTGAAGTTATATCTAATGATATATGCGAAGAAAACAAAATCGATTTGCCTAATGTCAATTCATTATTTATAAAGCTACATAAATACTTTTGAGATTGTTGATCTAATCCTACACAAGGCTCATCTAATACCAATAAATCCGAGTCATTTAAAAATACTCTAAGAAGGGCGATCTTTTTTTGTTGCCCAAAGGAGAGGTTAGATAAAGTAACATCAAGGCTTTTATTTAGCGCAAACTCAATTAGGTGTTTATTAAGATCTTGATGATCACTAACTCCAAGAAGAGATAAATTCTGTTCAACTGTAAGATACTGTTTTAACGCATTTTTATGGCCTAAAAAACATATTTTTTTATCAAGTTTTAGCTCTAAATCTCCTTTCACTTGATTTGTTAAACCACAAATAATTTTTAAAAGGGTTGTCTTTCCAGAGCCATTATCTCCTTGAACATGAATTGCTTTTCCTGAAAAAAGCTCAAAAGAAATATCATGAAATAATTTCTTTTCATTAATTTTATAACTTAAATTTTTTGCTTTTACTTTAAGGTGCATTTTGTAAATCTAATGAAAGATTCTTTGTTCTTATTATAAGTGGAGAAAGAGGTTTTTGTGGGTCAATTCTTGAATAAAGTCTTTTTGATATTTCTGTAAATGGAGATACTCCAAAAGTACCAATACCTCCAACTGAAAAATATAAGCTCTTTGAAAAATAAATTCCTTGTTCTAAATCTGGAATACTTCTAACAAAAGTATTAATCTTTTTTACGTTTTGAAAAAAATTTTTTCTATTAGAATTAAACCCGAACCATCCCCAAGAAGACAAACCAATTAAAGCTATTTTTTTTAATGCTTCTTTGGCCTCTGAAGTTGGAAAAGACGATGGTGGAAGTAATACAATTAAGCTACCTTTAGAAACGGTTACTAAGTTATCAAGATTTTTTTGGATATCTTTCTTTAAATCAAAGTTGAGATGAATATACTCTTCAAACTTATTGTTTAATGGAAGCTTAACTCCTTTAAGTCTAGCTTTTGAGCCAAGAACTATAAAAGTAACTAATTCTTGGCTCAAAATTATTTTATATCTTTGCTAAAGCTTGCTCGAAGTCAGCAATTATATCGTCAACATGCTCCAGTCCAATAGAGAGCCTTACATATCCAGGGGTGATACCCGCTGCTAATAGCTCTTCTTCATTCAGCTGGCTATGAGTTGTGCTACCTGGATGAATAGCGAGACTTCTTGAGTCACCAATATTAGCAACGTGATAAACCATCTCTAAAGCATTAATAAATTTCTTACCTTCTTCAATACCGCCTTTGATTTCAAAACCCATAAGACCACCATTACCTTTTGTTAAGTACTTATCTGCTCTTTCTTTGGCATAACCATCCATATGAGACGGATAACTAACGCTTTCAACAGATTCGTGATTGGAAAGGTACTCTGCTACTTTTTCAGCATTACTTGAATGCTCTCTCATTCTGAGAGCTAATGTTTCTAAGCCTTGTATAAACATAAAAGCATTAAATGGACTCATGGCAGCCCCCATGTCTCTTAAGATAGTAGTTCTAGCTTTTAATATGTAGGCTATTGGTCCAAGTGGTTTAACCGCTTCAGTCCATACAGCTCCTCCATAAGAGGGATCAGGATTGTTTAATGCAGGTTGTCTTTCAGGAAAAGCCTCCCAGTCAAAATTGCCACTATCAACGATAATACCGCCAATTGATGTTCCGTGACCACCAATAAACTTAGTTGTCGAATGGATAATAACTGCCGCACCGTGATCAAATGGCTTACAAATAACAGGAGCAGCTGTATTATCAACAATTAGAGGAATGCCTAGAGGCCTTCCAATCTCTGCTACTTCAGATATTGGGAACACCTTAAAACTTGGGTTAGGGAGAACCTCGCCATAATATGCTCTTGTTTTATCATCTGTTGCATTAGCAAAATTTTGAGGATCAGCTGGATCAACAAATCTTACTTCAATACCCATATCTGAAAAGACATTTTTAAATTGATTATATGTTCCGCCATAGAGTTGAGCTGAAGCAACAATGTTGTCTCCATTTTTAGCAATATTTTGAATTGCATAAGCAGATGCTGCCTGCCCTGATGCTACCGCTAAGGCTCCCACACCGCCCTCTAAAGCAGCAATTCTATCCTCAAGAACAGCACATGTTGGGTTCATTATTCTTGAATAAATATTGCCTAGTTCGGATAGTGCAAATAAATTTGCTGCATGATCGGTATCATCAAATTGGAAACTAGTAGTTTGATGAATTGGAACAGCTACTGAATTAGTATTTTCATCTTTTCTCCATCCGGCATGAAGACCAATAGTTTCTGGGTTTGTGTATGTTTTACTCATAATGTTTTCCTTTTTTTAATTAAAACATCAACTGAGAGAAGATAGTTACAAGTTCTCTTTAGCCTATTTTTTTTACGCCGGCAAGCTGATATCAAAAGGCGCTTAACAATTATATTTTATATCATTCAATAACAACAGACCAAGACACTATTTACTAGCATGTTTTAATTAAATAACTATAATTATAGAAAACTATAGCGAGTAATTATGGCAAAAAAATACAATAATTTTAGAGTTGGTGGATCACCTCATAATGTTAATGAAGACTATGCTGTTTGGACTAATGATTTACTTGAAAGAGTGATTGCAAGTAAAACAGTTATTCACCCAGGTAAATCTACACAAGGTCATAAATTAATTGATTCAGATGTTGTTTATGTTATTACTAACGGCAGAGGCTCGATGGAAGTTGTTGAATATATGAACTCGGATGAGGGACATGGATCTGATCCATCATATGGTGTTGAACATAAAGATTCTTATGATTTAACTGCTGGTGACGTTGTTTTGGTTCAATCAGGCGATTATTGTAAAGTGATAAATCTATCTGAGCATGATCAATTAACCTATCTTAGAATATTCGATAGAGGTGGTTGGAGAGACTAACTCTTTCAGTTCAATTCATGAAAGATAAATTGGGAATTCTTATCTCAGGTCTTTGTGTATTTCATTGTATTTTATTTGCATTTGTATTCTGGGGTGGACTGAGCTCACTAAGTTTTTTATATATTTCAGAAAAACTTATCCATCCTATATTGTTATCAATTGTTTGTACTATTGGTCTTATTAGCTTTCCTTCTGGTTATAGAAATCATAATAAAATACAACCTTTAATATTGGGTTCTTTAGGAACGATCGGACTATTTGCAGCAATATTTTTCTCTACAATATTAGAGGTAATAACAACTATTTTATTTGGCTCTCTTTTGATAAGAGCACATTATTTGAACTATAAGTTTAATTCTTAATTAAGCTCTAGCTCAGCAACCATTGCTAAATGATCTGACACCCCTTTTTTAGTTATGGGATTAAAATCTATTGGTTTTCCTGATTTCATGTTTGAATTAAACGTTGTTCTCCAAACATTTATACTGGTATTTATGAAGTTTAAATTTCTATTCTTAGTAACCAAGATAGTATCTAGATAACTCCATGTTTTATCTCCATTGTAAAAATAGGTACCTTTACACTCTTGGCAGTGTTCTCTATGCCCAACATACCATTGCGATTCCTGATTCTTATATAAATTAAGCTTATTGTCATCCTTAGATGAAATATTAAAATCTCCAAGCGCAACAGAGGGATAATTATGTTGCTGTATTAATGCATTTAATGCATTTAATGAGTCAATACGCATGTCAACTGGATAAAAATTCGAGGCCAGATGTAAATTATAGAATTTAATAACATTATTTTTTAAAACAATATCAACTTCAAATATTGGTCTTGATTTTCTATTATTTTTTGAAAATTTTATGTAATGAAGTTTTGGGTTTCTTATTTCGTACTTTGAAATAAATGCTGTATCAATACCTCTTCTATCATTACTTTCTAGTAAGGAGATATTTTTATAACCATAAGGCTTCAAAAGTAGAAATAGCTCATTGAGAATTTGAATATTTTCTACCTCTTGTAGAGCAATAACATCAGCTCCATTTTGATTATAAGATAAAATATTTTTAGCTATATTGGCTAACTTTGCATTTTTTGTATCTTCATTCCAGTCAAGATATAAACACTCATTTCTCCACTTTGTAACTTTTATTTTATCGCATTGTTTTATATGAGTATTTGTGTTCTTTTCTGATAAAGGAAGGAATGCTTTGTCATCTTTTTTATTATCATCAAAGGTATCAAAAAGATTATCAACATTTAATGTCATTACGCTTAATATTTCTGCATTAAGAATTGGATTAAAAAGAGTAAGTAAAATAAGGAACTTAAAACTATAAACCATCTACAAATCTTTTATTTTTAACCTTAACTCAAATGGAAGTTGTTCTTCAAGTGTATTTAATTCTTTGTAAGCTAAAAGATCATTTAGTCTTTTATGATCAAATTCAGTTACTTTTCTTGCAGTAAGATTAATATGACCTAAGACAGTCTCAAATATAGCTGCCAACTCTCCTTCTTTATTTTGCAACACTCCTACAAAGTGCAATAGCTTCTTATTTACATTATTTAAGTAAAAAGAAGGATGAATTGGGTCATTAAGTTTAAATTCTTTTAAATATCTAATGCTATCTTCAAGAGTAAAAGTTGAAAAACCGCTTTGTAAATATTCATCATCGAAGCCTAATTTTTCGATATACATTGAGGTATAAAC
>ENA-UZWV01005610-UZWV01005610.1-metagenome-genome-assembly--contig:-Day-3-1m-contig-5610_pt1 | contig 9838 bp, 5 predicted proteins | sample MGYA00260342_ERZ794902 | MGnify/ENA metagenome assembly ERZ794902
GGCAGGTTGCGCTGGTCATACTCATGGCTTGGTTTTTGGTGCGTTTCATTTCTCTGGCCGAAGAAAGAATCCGGCGCAAGATTCTTGCCGGTGAACACCCAACTCAAACCTCATTAGACCCAACGACGCTAATTGCATTGGCAAAGCTGCTGCGTTTGTCTGTCGTAATCTCGGCGATCTTGGTGTTACTACCCACGCTCGGAATACAAATTACGGCGCTGTTGGCATTCGGTGGAGTTGGTGGTATTGCCGTTGGTTTTGCTGCACAAGACCTGCTGGCCAATTTTTTTGGCGGTCTGATGATTTACCTTGATAGGCCTTTTGCGATTGGCGACTGGATACGCTCGCCCGATAGAGAGATCGAGGGCACGGTTGAAACAATAGGCTGGCGACTTACCGTGGTAAGAACCTTCGATAAACGGCCATTGTATATTCCCAATTCATTGTTTAATAAACTGGCGCTCGAGAACCCCTCGCGTATGACCAATCGTCGTATCAAAGAGACAATTGGCATTCGCTATAGCGACGCGTCGAAAATGGGCGTGATTGTTAATGAAGTGAAAGCAATGCTGCAATCGCACGAAGCGATAGATGCGTCTCATACATTGATCGTCAACTTCGTGTCGTATTCAGCATCCTCGCTCGATTTCTTTATCTACACGTTTACGAAGACAACGAACTGGATTGAGTTCCATGAGATCAAACAGGATGTCATGTTGAAAATTATCGACATTGTTCATAAACACGACGCCGATTTTGCATTCCCGACTCGCACTATCGATGGCTTAGATAAGATTCAATTAGTTCAGGCCGCCCAGTCATGATTTTGAACGCGCTACATGCCGACACTTTGGATATTGAGCGCATACGCCAAACGGCAACGTGTCTGTTTGATGACAAAGCTTGCGATGCTGCGATTGTGCGCATGGCAGAGAAGATTACGCGCGATCTTGCAGGCAGCGATCCTTTGCTACTCTGTGTTATGAATGGCGGGCTGATACTCACGGGGCGCTTGGCGCCGCTTTTAGGTTTTCCATTGCAGATTGACTATCTGCACGCTACCCGTTATCGAGATGAAGTGAGGGGAGGGGAGCTCAATTGGTTAAGCTATCCTCGAGAGCGGTTAGCGGGCAGGCCTGTTATTGTAGTGGACGACATACTCGATGAAGGCAATACGCTTAAAGCAGTTTGCGATTATGCTCTCGAGCAAGGCGCTACAAAGGCTTACGGTGCCGTGCTTGTCGAAAAACTGCACGAGCGCCGAATCCATGGCGCGCGCGCAGAGTGCATTGGTCTGCAGATAGAAGACAGGTTTGTATTCGGTTTCGGGCTCGACTACAAAGGTTATCTTCGAAACGCGCCGGGCATTTTCGCTGTTGCTGACGCCGAATTAGAATAAGGATTGATCACAGCTCAACGAGCGCATCGATCGAGGTTAGCAGTAGCGCAAGACGCTGTGGCGTGTCTTCGAACCCTCTAAATAATTCGCCATAGCTCTCCAACTGTGGCCGATATTCTTCTTTCTGTGAGGCAATAAATTCTTCTTCAGTTTGCGCCTCATGTTTGTGAGAGGTCTTGAAGTCGATAATCCAGCGTTCTTCATTGACGACTAAGGTGCGGTCGACAACTCGGTGTTTATGATACTCCTCATCGCCTTGGCGCTCACTCGTAGCGAGCTTGAGTTCGCATTCAGCTTGTACGCCGACGCTATCAAAAACCCACCTATTCGAGCCATTGAGACAGCGCAAAAGTTCCCGCTGCGTTTCCACTATTCGAGCCTCTGCCTGCGCTTCGTCGACACCGAGTCTGATCAGTTTGCGCCGCCAGCGGGGCGCTAAAGCATGGAGGGTTACCTCGGGATCGAAGGCGCTGAGACAGAATGCTTCGAGAAAAGCGTGGCTAAGAGTCCCTAGCAGTTTCGACAGTTGGCGCTCTTTGTCTTGAGTATCTTCATTTGCTTTTTCTTCGGCAAGTGTGGGTGCCAGTTGCTCTGTAATGATTCGCATCTGATCTTCGGATACGCGGCATACAGTGCGAAACCGCTTAATCGGTGTGATCGCAGGGAAGTGATCAGCGGATTCGACTGGCGTGTTTTTGGTTGGAGCGCCGATCGCTATTTGCGCGGGCGAAAAATCGCTAAGACCTAATAGCGGCTCCCATATGCGTGCCAGAAGGCAGTTGTTTGCGGGTGCTAGGGCTTTCGCATTACCTTCTTTGTCTGTGTTTTCGGGCAGCGTGGCATAGAGGCTTACGCTATGCTTTGCGCGTGTCATCGCAATATAGATCAGACGAGTTTCTTCGTAGAGATCTTTCTGCTTATGCTCGCCTTTGACGAATTCATACAGTGTGTCGTCTGGTTGTTTGTTGCCGCCGGTTTCGTTTCCAGGGTCAGGTAACGCAGCAATGAAAAGCCTTGCGACTCCTCTTCGGTTTAGTCGGTTGTGCAGGATGACGAGATCTTTGTCGTTAGAGCGGCTTTTTCCATTGAGCTGCGGGATAATGACGTGATCGTATTGTAGTCCTTTCGATTTGTGAATCGTCATGAGATGAACTGTGCCACTTTCCTGACTCTCAGCTTCATTTATTTCGCTGGGTATAAAACTCTGCTCAATCGTTTCTGCAAACGCCTCGACATCATCTATCCCATAGCAGTTTTCATGTTGATCGCACTGTGTGAAGAAATACGCTACGGATCTCTCCTCAACGTTGTTAGCTATAAGCGCGTCGCCCCCAAGCAGTTGCCAGGCGCATTCCATGAGTTCGCGGACAGAACAATGCATTCTTGCCTGCAGTAGCACATCGAGCGTGGAGCTAATCGCTGTTACCCGCGCTAATCCCTCTTTTGACAAGGTGTACTCGTCGTTTTGTGATTCGGTCAAGGAGCGGCTTAATGTTTGTAGGTTTTTCCAAATGCTCGCGTTTTTATCACTGTTTACCACATAGAAAAGGTCTGCACTGTCGAGGCCACACCAAGGCGCGCGAAGGATAGCAAGCCAAGCAATTTTGTCAGCGGGATTGATCAATGCTCGTAGCAAAGCGATTAGATCGCTAATGATTGTGAGCGTGCTGAGACGGTCTATGTCAGTGGCGAGCCAGTCGATGCCTTCGGCTCTGAATTCGGCGACGATGTGTTTAAACTGAGTGCGTGTTCTCGCGAGTATTGCTATCGAAGCGCTCGGGTCATCCGCTTTCAATTGTTTAACTCTTTCCGCTATTTTTTTCGCCTCGAGACTCTTTGCTTCAGGCAAGCGCTCGCTTTCGGGGTAGCTAATCCATGTCGCGCTTAAGGGTGCGATTGTTAATGCCTCGCGGCCAGCAACTGAATTTGAGTAGCGAACAGCACCTTGAGAGATATTCTCATGCTCAGGAAAAGCCTGTGAAAAAATTTGATTTATCTTTCGTACCAAAGGCGCTTGAGAACGAAAATTCATCGTTAAATCGAGCGGTAATACGGGATGGTCGTCGATGCCATTGGCGCGTACATTTAAATAGATACCGACATTCGCATTACGGAAATTGTAGCAAGACTGCATCGCATCGCCGACCACGAAAAGCGTTCGACCATCCCCGGGCGTCCATCCGCTAATCAGTCGCTTAATAAGCTCGATTTGGCGCTCAGAGGTATCTTGAAATTCGTCGATCAAGATATGCGAAAGTTTGCTGTCGAGCGCAAGAGCAAGCTCTGTGGGGCCGTCATAATCGGCGAGTGCAGCGACAGCGGCGCCGCCTGCTTGAGTGTGATCGATCACGCTGCGGCGTGTGAATTCTAGAATCAGCTCCTGGTTCAATCTGCGCAGCGTCTTGAGAAGTGCAGACAAGAGCGGCCATTGGTTATTAATGGACGCTGCGGAGGGGAGGCCTGTAAGTGTTTGTAACGAGTAACGGATTAATTCACCTTGCGGGCTTTCGGCGATTTCAGAGATGAGACTTTTGATTTCTTGAATCGCTTTAGTAGCAGTTTCCGTTAGCTCTTTCGGCACGTTCTTAGGATTAGGAAAGCCTTCTGTCACGGTAATACGTGCGCGCCAACTGCCTGATCCGGTCAAAAGCAGTCGTGTAAGCTGTGTCCAATGTTCTAGGTCTTCGCTACTGACCGTGGGCATCGAGGTGAGAGCAATTGGTCCAGGGCCATTTTTGGCTAACCAATGTTCAGACGTATAATTATTGAGTTGAATTAGGGTGGCCGCATAAGGCGCTAAATAATCGGCGAGTGACTCGAGCGTTTCGACTGCAAGCTCATCGATATAATTTTTTAGCGTATTCTGTGCATCGATGGGATTGGAAAGTAATGCCGAGAGAGAGTCCAACCACTGGTCTCGTTTATTCAATAAACTCAGCAGCAATGGTTCGATGCGTGATATGTCATTATCTAAATGAGAGAACAATGCTCTAACGCTCGCACCATCATCACTCTCATCTTCGAGTAACGACAGCGTCGCGGTAATAGCCGATTGAAAGAGTGGGGTGACGTCGGTCGTTACGCTCAAGTCTCCACCCACTCGCGAAGCGATGGGCAGTTGATTAGCTAGATAAATATTGAAACTGTCGATTGTCTGTATACGCAGCCTTCCCGGATGCCGGTCTAAGTTCCAGCCTTTCTCGGCATCTGCGTCGAGAACGCTGTTTGCTATGCGAAAATTTTGCCGTTTAAGGGAGTCCTTAATCGGGTTTTCTTCGCTGTTGCTCATTAGTAGAGTAATACTGTACTTGCTTCGGTGGTCTTTAGCCGCCAGCAGCGATTTAATAATCCTGTCGCGCATTTCCGATGCCGCTTTACGAGTAAACGTGATAGCTAGCACTTCCTCGGGCTCATCGCAGCGAGCTAAAAGGCTCATGTAACGCAGCGTTAGAAGCTCTGTTTTTCCTGAGCCGGCAGGCGCTTGTACGATGTAGCTGTTTTCGTGATCGAGCGCCATTTCGCGCTCGCCACTGTCCTCTACAACACCCGTCATACTTCTGCTCCATCGCTGTCGTCGTCTGCGTCAAATCCGTCATCTGCTCTTAGTGCGGTAATCCGGCAGACACTTTGTAGTCGGCAGTATTCACAGACTGTCGTTGACTTGATCGGGGCAACCCTCGACTCGCCCGCTACAAACTCTGCGCCAAGTTCATCGACCAGCGTTGCCCAGCTTGCCCTTTTCTCTGACCATTTTGCGGCGTCTGAAATTAGGTCTCGCTCAAGGGTTTTGTCTTTTGCAGTCGGCTTGCCTCCGGTCAGCGGGGCGATGCTCGGATCGAAGTTGGCGCCTCGTGCCAAAGCCTTGTAACCAACCGCTTTGAGATTAACCTGAGCGATAGCGAGTGCAGAGACATCGAGGTTTGCATCTCGCGTGACCGCAGTCGAATAGACTGGAAGCTGCATCTCTTCGGGCCGCGCGTGCTGAAGCGAGCTGATCGCCTTGATCGTGCTGCCAGTTTTATAATCGATTAGCGCAAAACTGCCATCATTGAGTTGATCGATCCGATCGATTTTTAGGCTAAGTTTTAGGCCCTGTAAGGAGAGGGTGAACTGTTTTTCAAGCGAGCTCGACGTGAAGTCACCGCGCTCACTGTCTCGAAGGATAAACCTCGTAAGCATTCGTTTGATGCGCGCAGACTCAATCTCTGAGAAAACAGGCCCCATCAACTCAGGCTGTTGTTTTTTAAGCTCCTCTACGGCAATCGCCACAGCCGCGTCTAGCTTCGTGTCTAATTCCTCTTCGCGGCTGCTTATTAAAGAGACAAGCGCTGCTTTATGCGGGATTTCGGCATACAAGTTTTCCAATGCCACATGAATCGCTTGGCCACGTTCACGGTGATCGAGGCCGTGTTTAAATGCGTCGAGCTCTTCGGTGTTGAGTCTCCTTTTAACAAAGGCTTGGAATGGGCATTGCGACTGAGAGGTGATCAGCGCTTGTCCGCCACGAATTTTTTCGATGCTCGAAACGGGCACTCGACGTTGGTCGAGAAACTCTTCTAACTCTCCCCTTTGGTCTGCACTTGGCGGTTTGTCTGCGTTGAGGGCAATGGCCTGCGCGGCGCCATTAAAGGGCAGACTCGATAATAAATTGCTGAGGCGGAATTCAGAATCGCCACCTTGTGAGAAATNNAATACTGCTAAATCGTTTCTAGCAGCCGAATATTGAAGCGAGGCATTAGAGCCTGGAATGTTTAGATCCCGTTGCAGCGCAGGCGGAATGAGCGGATTGGGGTGGGCGGCTTGTGGCCAGCTCTGATCGTCAAAACCGAGAAGCCACAGATGCGTAAAACTCATTCCAGCAGCCTCTGCCGGCGAATACAGCGAAAGCGCGCATTGCTGGCGGTAAACATTCTGCCCCCGATGCTCGTCTACAAGGCGTTGTAACGCGCCGAGCGCTGCATTGAGAGTCAGTGATCTGCCTAGTTCGCTGCTTTGTTCGAACGCGTTGAGTAAAGTTTCCCAAGCATTGAGTGACGCCTTTTCGATAAGTGAGTTTTTGTCACCAGGCCAGCCAAGGAGGGCGAGTTGATCGCGGAAAACGCTAGCCCATGCACGCGCCGTGGTCTTGGTTTCGGCTGACCGAAGAAGAGTGCGGGCGTCGAGCATGGCGTTGTGTAATAACGGGCATGCATAATCTTTTTCATTCGCCCCTGTGATTCTGGTGATCGCGTGGCGACGAGTGCTAGCCTGCAATCGGCGCCTGAGGACTCGTTCGCACCTGATTCTCTGCTCGGATTCTTCCTTTGCCCCGATAACAAAAGGTGATCTCAGCAATCTGCAAAAGTCGACGAGCGATTGCCGCTCTTTATTGAGCCCCAGTAAGAGTAGTGCATCCTTGGCTAGTGCGGTGTCGGACAGTGTGGTGCCGGTGTTGCTCGAGTTTATCAGATGGGGCTTTTCTATAATGTGGAGGAATGCGTTTTGGTCATAGCCGCGGCGAAGCGCACGCTCGAGATCTTGCTGCACGTTTGCAGGTGCCGGCGTTATGATACCGATATGAGCGCCAGGGTCTTTTTTTTGCAGCATCAGTGCCCAATTAGCCGCGGCTTGGATTTCGTTAGCCTGCTCTTTGAATTCGGTCCTGTAAGCAGTCACGTTGTTTGTAGCCAGAAGATCGTTCGGCGTTTCTGAAAACCGGCTTTCATCGAGCGTCAGAAACCCGCGTAACGAAGTGTGTTCGGATAGACGCTCGAACAGGGCGCGATAATTTGCCGGCGTTTCATAGAAATTGAGAGTCGCTATATCGCCGAGTAATTTCGCGCTCGAAGCGTCTAATTTCTGGGCGAGTAGGGAGGTCGCCTCGACCAAGGTTATGCGTCCTAAGGCGTCACATCGCGATAAAAAATGGGTTTGCCATGTATTAAAAAGTGCGACATCGTCGAGATAATCATACTCTTGTAGCCAGTGCACACTGCTGTCGGCAGAGGCGCGGCGAAGATCTTGAAAAGCGCGCGAGGCAATGCGCGCCATTGCGGAGGCGTCGATAAGAGGATGCTCTTCGCGTGTCTCCTCTACGGCTTCTAGCCAGAGCTCTCTTTCGAGGCCTGGTTCCAGTATGTCCAAGTCGACATAGGGGCGTAGTCCGCGTGTCGAAAGCATTTCCCACACTTGCGCGATCCAGATGTCGACAGGAACAACATTGGGCTCGCGCCAGCTTGTAGTGGCGGCTGCACTGCCAAACGCTTCGAGGACAGACGCGGCAAGACGATAGTTTGGGGTGAGTAACGTAATGCCCGAGTCGAGGGCTCTCCGGAGTGTGTCGTCTAATTTGAATCGAGTTATGGCCATGCGCTTCGTGCCGCCTAGTTTAGGTTACTTCTTGTGACTTAGGTTTGTAGCTGATCGAACTCGCTTGCCCATTCGAGGAATGTGTCGCTGTCGCCCTTAAACACAACGCGTTGCGCTTTCTTTGTCATCTGATACTCGTACATCGGGTCGTAATAATCGACAAGTAATCCTCGTATCCATGCGCGATGCTGATCATGGTCGTTATTGCTAGTGAGAGCCGCAGACATGATGTCGCGCAGAGCCGAATGACGCTCGCCTCCGAGTCGCTTTTTTATTCTATCCAAACTAGCAAGGAGAGACTCCGAAAATAAAGAGTCTCCTTGCACCGGGTCTAGCCGCCTGATATCCGTAAGGTTAGACACAATATAATCGTTAAGTATTGTCTCAACCCGAAAATCCAACGACTCTTCTACGCGAACGATTGGCGCGACGCTCATTGCACGATGCAGTTCTAGAGGGAGGGAGATCGACCCGATCGCTCTGCTTTCATCCTCAAGAAAAAGTGTCGCTCCGCCCTCGCGCTCTTGTCTCAATAAATCGAGAGCTAATAGATTTTCAAATACGCTTTGAGCGGGCTGTGCTGACACGCGCCTGCCGAATGCCGAACCGCGATGATTGGCGAGACCTTCGAGATCGACCGAGCGCGTGAGGTTGTTGATCAGGTGAGTTTTACCCGTTCCGGTTTTTCCCGCTACGATTATGATCTTTTTTTCGCTTGCGACCCGTATTGTCGTGCTCAGCAAATGACGGCGCAGGGCTTTGTATCCTCCGCTTATCAATGGACGCTGCAATCCGCTTTCGGCAAGCCATTTTTGTACAGTCTGAGACCTCAGGCCTCCTCGAAAACAAAGTATTACCGCCGTTGGGTTGTCTGCTATAAAGCGTACCCAAGCAGTCATTCTTTCTTTTTTAGTATCACCGGAAACGAGCTCAGTGCCTAACGTGATCGCTGCCTCTTGCCCTTTCCGTTTGTAGCAAGTGCCGACCTCCGCCCGTTCTGCATCGTTTAGCAAAGGCAGGTTGACCGAGTGAGGGATATGCCCATCGTGGTATTCACATTCGGCTCTTACATCGATCAGTGGGGTTGAATTAAGTAAAAGTTCGGTGAAGCGATCGGCAGGTATTTGCGCTAGTTTGCCGGCCTTAGGTTTAGGGATATCCATGAGTCTTCGGTCCGTCTGGCTGCCTGCGATTCTTAGTCTTGCAGTGTAACAGCTCTATGCTAAATTGGAGAGCAATTGGGGGTGTGTCTGGTGCGCCGAATACGTCGCCAAATACGAGAAGCAGTAGAAAATTACGGCAAAAAAACGGGAGAGGCGCTCATTAAAAACTTAGCAGCAGATAAAATTAAGTCGATAGCAGCGGCTGCGGAATCCGGTGATTGGCGCGGCGCGGCGCCTGTGCATTTGTGGAATCCTCCCTTCTGTGGAGACATCGATATCGAGATCCGTCGGGATGGCAGTTGGTGGCATGAAGGTCGCCCGATCAGGCGTAAAGGTATGGCAGAGCTGTTTGCCTCTGTTCTCTTGTTTAACGAAGGGGAGTACTTTCTGGTAACCCCCTTTGAGAAAGTGCGCATGCGAGTCGAAGACTGTCCGTTTCTGCTGACCACGCTCAGGGTTGAAAATGCCGGTGACGCTTCGACGCAGACGCTCTATTTACGCACAAGCCTCGGCGAAGAGGTTGCGATCGGCGCGGAGCATCCATTGTTTATCGGTGCTGACAGCAGCGGAAACGCTGAGCCTCATCCTACCGTAAATGTGAGAGCGGGGCTGCTGGGCTTGGTTTCGCGATCGGTGTTCTATCAGCTGGCAGAGCTGGTTGTTAATCGAGCTGATACTGCTGTTGTGAGTGCTGTAGAGAGTACTGTAGATTGTGCTGCAGATAGTGCGGCAGGAAAGATAGGCGAACACTCAACTCATAGTCTTGGCATTTGGAGTAGCGGAGTATTTTTTGCTTTGGCATAAAATGGTTTTTCGCGACACACACACACAATTTTTCTCGCGCCGCGCTATTGGCAATACGCTGTCATAAATGCTCTCGTTATTTGACCTGAGCCACCAAAAGCGGCATGATTAGCGGCTGTTTTAA
>ENA-UZWV01000887-UZWV01000887.1-metagenome-genome-assembly--contig:-Day-3-1m-contig-887_pt1 | contig 9831 bp, 3 predicted proteins | sample MGYA00260342_ERZ794902 | MGnify/ENA metagenome assembly ERZ794902
AATGGTGATTACATTAAACTTTCTGATAATTCACTAACATATACTTGTGTATTAGATGGTAATACAACTCAAAAGAGTTATCCAAGAACTGGAATAGATTATCCATCAGGCAGATGGTTAGAAATTTCTAATGTAACTACAAACACATTTGATATNNATTAGAAAGACAAGATGGTACGTTTACAATTAATGTAGGTGATGCTGGGAGTGCTTCTGGTTCAATCCATACATTTGTATCATCTTCTAATGAAGCAGTAAAACATCTACCTCAATCGATTCATACATTTGTATCAGCATCGAATGGGGCAGTTAAACACTTACCACAATCAACTCATACATTCGTAAGAACTACTGAGAATTCGGTAAGTAGTTTACCAAATGAAATATCTAATGTAGTAAACACTATAAAAGTAACAGATGTATCTCAATACATTTCATCTTCGGTTAGTGGTACATTGGAAAATATTGAATTTATATCATCATCAGTATCTATTGTTTATGATATTGTAAGAAGTGGTATATCTGGTTCTTATACTCCTACTATGTATGATACTGGTAGTGGTACATCAACCGATGAATCAACAATAGCTGCATACGAAATTATTAAAAATAATATACCATTCATTCAAAGTGAAACTCTTGCTTATCTATCATCTTCTTGGAGTACTTCTTCATATGATGAAGATAAATGTGCTAGAGATATTGGTTTAATTATATCTGGAGCAGCTGAAGATTTAATTTGGAATACAACATCGGCATCGGTGGTTAATGGTACATTCTATTTAGAATACCCATCTCAGGCTGAGACATCTCAGTTAAATCAAACATTAGATGGGATTGAGTATGCTAGTAAACTTACTCAAAAACTTATTCAAAATGTAGAATTTACAAATCCAACTATTGAATCATCAACAACGCATGATTTATTATTGGATAATAAGTTATTCATACAAAATGAAACTATTGAATACATTTCATCGTCTTGGAGTGATTTCAATTATTCAGAAGGTTTATGTAGAAGAGATATAGGACATATCATAGATGCAGCAGCAACTGATGTATTATATGGAGGAAATGAGAGAAGTGTACAAGCGGCATCATTCTATTATAGTAATCCATCATCTGCAACAGGTTCACAACTAAATCAGACAGTTGATGCTATTGATTATGCTAGAAGATTATCTAATGAAATCATACAAAGTAACGTATTATCGTTACCATCATTACAAACACTTCAAGTTGCTGAATTAGTTACTCAAAATAGAAGTTTGATTCAAGAGGAAACAATTCAATTCCTTTCATCTTCTTGGAGTACATTTGAATACAATGAAGCTAAATGTAGAAGAGATACTGGATATATTATAGATGCAGTTGTAACTGATTTCGTTTATGGTGGTAATGAAAGAAGTGTTAATGCTGGTGAGTTCTATTACTTATATCCATCAGATGCAACTGGTTCACAATTAACTCAGACTGTTGATGGTATCGAATACGCTCAACGATTAACAAATAAATTAATAAACAATATAACATTAGTAAGTGCTTCGATAGAAAGACAAACTGCTCATAGTTTATTATTTGATAATAAAAATTTAATCCAAAACGAAGTAATTTCATTTATGAGTTCTTCTTGGAGTGATTTTGAATATGATGATATTAAATGTAAAAGAGATGTTGGTTATGTTATAGATGCAGTAGCAACTGATGTTCTATATGGTGGTAATCAAAGAAGTGTAGTAGCTGGAGAGTTCTATTACTTATACCCATCGGAAGCAACTACTACACAATCAGACCAAACAATAACAGGTATATTACATGCAGCTGGTTTAGCTAACAAAATTGTACAAAATACATTATTAGTTAATGCTAGTTCTGAAAAGATATCTGCTTATAATACTATATTAGATAATAAAAAATTAGTACAACATAACGTAACTGAATTTATAGACCAATTGTATCCATACTTTACTTATGATAGAGTTAAGTGTAGAAGAGATACTGGATATATTATAGATGCTGTGGCAACTGATTTATTATGGGGTGGTAATGAGAGAAGTATTGTAGCTGGTGATTACTATTATAGATACCCATCTCAAACAACTTCTTTAGAATTAACTGAAACAACTACTGCTATTGAATATGCTAAAGTGTTAGTTAATAAACTAATAACTAATATTCAATTAGGTGTTCCTTCAATAGTATCTAATACAAACAATACTATTAAGTTTAATAATAACGAACAATATACTGGTTCACTTTCAATTAGTGGAAGTAATATAACTGAAATTAGTTCTTCATTTGAAATGGTTGGTGGTATTATAAATGATGGTATAAAAACATTTACTCCAACATCAGCAACATATAATCCTGCAGATGGTGAGTTTGTAATGACTATTCCAAATCATACATTAACTACATCAAATGGTTTATATTTAAAACCTGAATCATTCGTATTCACTTGTGATATGGATGGAAATAGAAGTGAACATAAATTACCAGCAGCTGGACAACCTGCTTACAATAGTAGATTAGGTATCCAATCGGTAACATCAGATACTATAAGTGTAAACGTTGGAAAATCAGGTCCTAATATAAACTTTAATCCAACTACTGCTTCGTATGACCCTGCAACTGGAGATTTCGTTGTAAATGTTGGAACTCATAGTTTAAGTGTGGGTGAGGGTATTGTTATGGAACCTGAATCATTTGCTTTCACTTGTGATATGGATGATAATGATTCTACTAAATCTTATCCTAGAGTAGGTATAGACCCATTTGCAGTTCGTTCTATTCCAATAACGTCTGTAACTGATACTACATTAACATTCAATGTAGGTGCATCGGGTCCAAACAAATACTTTACACCAACTGATGCTAATTACAATGGATTAACTGGTGATATGGTTGTAACTGTTGGACAGCATGGATTGGGAGTTGGAAGAAGTGTAGTATTAGAAAATACTTCATTAGCATTTACTTGTGATATGGATAGTAATAGTACAACACACTCATACCCAAGATTAGGTTCAGACCCTTATGCTGGAAAATCTATTCCAATTACTTCAGTTGGAACAACACAACATACGGTATCATTCTCAACATACATACCATCAAGTGGATTAGTTAGTTTAACAATTACTGAGCATGGATTTAGTAATGGGGATTATATTAAACTATCTGATAATTCATTAACATTTAGTTGTTTATTAGATGGAAACATTGTAGGTAAATCATATCCAAGAGCTGGTGTAGATTACCCATCTGGAAGATGGTTAGAAATATCAAATGTAACTACTGATACTTTTGAAATTAATATTGGTACATCATCATATGATACACCACATACATTCGTATCGGCTGTATCAAATGGCTTAGAAAGACAAACTGGAACATTTACAATTAATGTGGGTGATGCTGGTATTGCATCTGGTTCGATACATACATTTGTATCATCATCAACTGATGCTATTAAGCATGAACCTCAATCAGTTCACACATTTGTATCCGCGTCAAATGGAGCATTAAAACACTTACCACAATCAAATCATACGTTCAAAAGAACTGATGGAAATTCGGTAAGTACGTTACCATATGAAGTTAGAAATGTAGATTCTTTAACTAAGGTAACAAATGCAACTCAAATTACGTTAGATACATCCGCAAGTGAAACTGAAGTAGGAATTATATCGGCAAGTATTAATATGATAAATGATATTATCAGATTAGGTTCTGAAAATATTCCATTTTCTATTGCTAAGAATTTCCAAACATCTGAATTAGATACTCCTCAGAATTTAACAACATCTACTTATGTAACTGCAAGTGGTACATATACTATCGATGATGAATTACAAATTGTAACTGATTCATTTACACAAATAAATGATATAATAACAAATGGTACAAATTCATTACCAACATTAGTAAGTAATGTTAATTCAAATATTAAAGTAACATCTACTAATCAATACACATCTTCAATTACTGGTTCATCTATTGAAACTTCAATAGTAAACGAAAGAGCTGGTTTAATTGAAAATATAGTAACTAATGGAGTGAGTGTAATACCAACTATTATCGATAATAATGTAAACATTGATAACTTAATAAAAGTTGGAAATGTAGAACAATATGTATCAGCTAGTGGAGCAGATAAGATACAATCAAAAATATTATCATCATCATTTGGATTAGTTATAAATGGTTTAACAAATGGAACAGGTTCATTACCAACTATTAGTGATTACACTACAAATGTAGATGCACCTAAGACTGTATTAGCTTACAACTTAGTAAAAGAAAATATTGATTTTATCAAAGAAGAAACTATATTATTTATGAGTTCTTCTTGGAGTACGTTTGTATATGATGAAGAAAAGTGTAGAAGAGATGTTGGTTTAATTGTTAGTGGAGCAGTTGAAGATTTAATTTGGAATTCAAATTCAGCATCAGTTGTAAATACTAAGTTCTATTACGAATATCCATCAGATGCAACTGGTTCACAATTAGAACAAACTGTAACTGCTATAAAATACGCTGGTAACTTAGTACAAAACATTGTAAGAAATTATGAATATACAACTGCATCTGCTGAGGTATCTTCATCTTATAACTTATTGATAGAAAATAGAGAATTTATACAAAACGAAACAATAGAATTTGTATCATCTTCTTGGAGCGATTTTGAATACCCAGAATTAACTTGTAAAAGAGATGTTGGGTATATCATTGATGCTGTTGCAACTGATTTATTATATGGTGGTACTGAGAGAAGTTCTATTGCCGGAAGATACTACTATGATTACCCATCTGCAGCAATCGTAGGTGGTGTACCATCTGTATCACAACAAAAAGACCCAACCGTAACTGCTATAAATTATGTAAAAGGATTGGTAACTGAATTAGTAGATGGTAGTGTATTTATTACACAATCAAATGAAGTTGATTATGTATATGATTCGATTAGGTTAAATAGAGAATTTATTCAATCTGAAACTGTTGCATTTGTAAACGCTAAATATCCAAACTTACAATACAATGAAGTTAGTTGTAGTAGAGATACTGGATTCATAGTAGATGCAGTAGCAACTGATTTAAGATATGGTGGTAACCAAAGAGCATTAACTGCTGGAGAATTCTATTATAGATTCCCATCTAAAGCAACTAATGTTCAATTAGGTGAAACTATTGATGCAATTGTTTACGCATCTGATTTAGTTGAAGAAATTGTATTAAAAAATACATTAACAATACCAACATTAACTGAAAATGTTGAAAATAATATAAAAGTAACTCCAGCAAATCAAACATTAGGAACTGGAACAACTGAGGTATCGGTATTAAACGCTATAAGTTCATCATTTGGAATTGTTATGGGAATCGTTCAGGATGGAACTGGTTCTTTACCAACAACTTCTGAATATACGGCATCAATTAGTGATTCCGATACATTAGAAGCATATTCATTATTAAAATCGAATATACCATTTATACAATCTGAAACAATAGCATATATATCTTCGTCTTGGAACGGATTTGATTATAACGAAGCTAGTTGTAGTAGAGATGTAGGACATATCGTAAGTGGTGCAGCTGAAGATTTATTATTTGGTTCAATATCATCATCGGTATTTAATGGTAAGTTCTACTATGATTTCCCATCACAAGCACAAGGTTCACAATTGAACCAAACACTTGATGGAATTAGATATGCTGGTAGATTAGCTAATAAAATTGTACAAAGTGTAACTTTAAATTACCCATCTAATGAAGCTTCTTCATCTTGGGAATTATTAAGAAGTAATAGAGAATTCATTCAATCAGAATCTATATCTTACATTTCTTCTTCTTGGAGTTCATTTGAATATAATGAGGAAACTTGTAAAAGAGATATTGGTCATATTATAGATGCTATTTCTACTGATATTATTTATGGTGGAAATGAAAGAAGTGTAAATGCTGGAGATTTCTATTATAGATATCCATCAAACGCTACTACATCAGAATTAGAACCTACAACAACTGGTATAGAATATGCTGGTGATTTGGCAGAGAAGATAATTGTAAATGAAATACTAACTTCACCTTCAGTTGAAAGGATAGCTGGTAACAAAACTATATTAGAAAATAGAGAGTTTATACAAAATGAAGTAATTTCATACATATCCTCTTCTTGGAGTGGGTTTGAATATAACGAAGTTAGTTGTAGTAGAGATACTGGATATATAATAGATGCAGTTGTAACTGATTTCTTATATGGTGGAAATGAAAGAAGTAGAACCGCTGGTGAGTTCTATTACAAATACCCATCTTCAGCAACTGTTGCTGGAGTAGAATCTCCAACTGTGGATGCACAATTGTACCCAACATTGGATGGTATTAAGTATGCAAGTGGAATTTCTCAAAAATTAATTCAGAACACACAATTTGTAACAGCTTCAAATGAAGTATCATCATCTTGGAACTTATTAAGAGATAATAAAGAATTTATTCAAAATGAAGTAATTGCTTATGTATCTTCTTCTTGGAGTGGTGTTTATTATAATGAAGATAAATGTAAAAGGGATGTTGGTTACCTAATCGATGCCGCAGCAACTGATGTGTATTATGGTGGAAATGAAAGAAGTGTAAATGCTGGTTCATTCTACTACTTATTCCCATCATCTGCAACTGAAAAAGGTGTTCCTTCAACAACGGCTCAATTAGACCCAACTGTTGATGGAATTAGATATGCTGGTAAGTTATCAACTAAAGTAATTAAAAACGAAACATTCGTACAACCATCTTCATCGGTATTAGTTGGAGCTGATTTATTACTTGGTAATAAAAACTTTATCCAAAAAGAAACAATCGCATTCCTAAGTTCATCTTGGAGTGAGTTTGAATATAATGAAGCTAGTTGTAGTAGAGATTTAGGATACATTTTAGATGCAGTTAGGACTGATTTAGTTTATGGTGGAAATGAAAGAAGTGTGCAAGCCGGAACGTTCTATTACTATATTCCTTCAGTAGCAACAACGGAACAAAAACCACAAACAACTGATGGTATTGATTTCGCTAAAGGATTATCTGAAAAAGTAATATTAAAAGAACAATTAGTAAGAGCTCCATTCCAAACGAGAGAATCGGTTGATTATCTGAGAGCTAGTAAGAAAGAATTACAATCAATTGCAATTTCTTACACAAACGGAGCATTCCCTGGATTTGTTTACAATGAAGAGAAATGTTATAGAGATACCGGATTTATATTAGATGCAATAGCAACTGATTTATACTATGGTGGAAATGAAAGAAGTATAGCAGCCGCAGAATCATATTACACTGGTGTATATGGTGATGCCGCTGAAGTAATTACTAATCAACAATATGAAACTGCTGATGTTAATAGATATTTAAGAACTCAATTCCAAAGAGTGGTGAGAAATTCACCTTTAGAAGAATTTGGTTCATTAATTATTACAACTGGACATGATTTCTCATATGCTGGTTCTGGTGTAACTTATAAAGCATTACCTCCTAATCAGGGTGGTGCTGGTATACCTGATCCTGATAAAGAAATTACTGAAATTGCAGGTGGTAGAGTGTTCTTTACTTCAGGTAACGAACTTGGTGACTTTAGAATTGGTAACGGACTTGTGATTAATCAAGCAACTGGTACGTTGCAGGGTAGAACATTCTCTCGTTCACTATTTTCATTAGTTACACCATTCTCTCTTGCGCTGGAAGGTTAATAATTAAAAAGATAATATTTATATAGGAAAAAGACAATAAAATGGCAGATGTATTTGTACCACTAAACGCATTTAAATCAATAGTAACAACTCTGACGGGTGAGGATGATACAGTTTATACTACTCCTACTGGAGTTTCAACTATCGTTCTATCAGCTCAGATTACAAATAATAGTAATTCTAGCGTTGAGGAAGTTACTATAAAATTAGATTCAAATAGAGAAATACCCGAACCACAACTTCAAAATGTGATAAATACGGGTAGTTTTTATAGCGCTTCAGCGTTATTAGAAATTAATAGAGAATATATTGAAAAAGAAGCCGCAGCATTTGTTGGTTTTCAAAATAATTTACAAGATATTCCATTCTCATTTACATCATCTATATTTGAAGAAAGAGTAAACACTGTTTTTGATGGTGTTTTGTTTGATATAGAAAATGGTGGTACTTTACGAACTAAAAAAGCAGCATTATCATTTTACGATAAAAACGGAGTTAGTTTAATTAGAGATGAAGCTCAATTAACATCATCATATGATGCTGTTACTTACGCAAATATACTATCACAACAAATTTTACTAAATGAATCAGTAACTGGTTCTGGTGAAGTTGATAGATTATATCAAACTAATGTAACACAATCATATAACACCGATATAACAATAGAAAGTGGTTCAGCTACTTTAATTTCAGATTTGATTACAATTGTTGCCGATACAATATATGACCCAATAACAAAACCTCAAGAAAAAATTGAATTTGTTAGTAATTACCCTATTCCAAAGGGAGATTCATTATCACCTGTTGTGGCTGGTAAGTTGGTATTGGAGCAAGATTTTGCATTAGTAGTTTCTGGCTCGAAGGATATAAAAATCGTTCTTTCTATATTAGAAAGTGCTAATGAATAATATTTAAGTTGAATAGATAGTAGATGAGTCAATTATTAAGCGGCAAGGTAAGGGTAGTTCGCCCGCAGGATGTTTCCGATGACAGGTATGAATATCTATCGTTAGGGGAAGCTGAACCTAATTTAGGATTACCATTAAGTGGTAGTATAGAAAGCGGCTCAGTAGCACTAATAGCCTCCGATATTGATGGAAATCGTTTATTTATCACAAAAATTCAATTAGAAGAATTTAGTGGTTCATTCTCAGGTTCATTTGAGGGGGAAGGAAGTGGTTCATATAGTGGTTCATTTCAAGGAGATGGTTCACAATTAAATAATTTACCTTTTTCAAGTCAATTAATAAGTGGTTCTGCATCCGCATCTATCGCTCCAAACACTGGATTCTTAGTTAATGTATCTTCATCATTTGATGGTGATATGGATATAGATGGAGATGTTAGAGTTACTGGTGATTTATATGTAGATAACCGAATAGTAGCTAGAGAGATTATTGTAGAAATAATTTCATCTTCAATAATATTTTCTTCAGGTTCAAATAGATTCGGTAATACTACTGGTGATTTGCAAGAATTTACTGGTTCGGTTGGGATAACTGGTTCATTGGAACTAAGTGGTTCAGCTGAGTTTAGTGGTGATTTAAGTATAGGTGGTGATTTATCAACAAATAATGTAACCGCATCAATTGTATCATCATCAGCCTTTATAGGAGATGGTAGTCAATTATTTAATCTACCAGCAGCAGAACAATCATCAAGAATAGCAGATGGGGCAGTAACTGCTTCGGTAGATAATGAAGATGGATTTATAGTACTTTCTACTGAAAGTGGTTCAACATTTAGTGGTGATGTAAGATTAACATCTGGTTCTGTATTTAGTGGTAGTGGTGCTAAATTATTTGATATACCAAAAGCAGCTTTAACCCCTGATGCATTATTATCATCATTTATTGTAAGTGGTTCAGTAACCGCATCGGTTGACCCTAATTTAGGATTTAAATTAGAAGGTACTGATAGAGCAGAATTTAGTTCATCACTTTTTGTAAGTGGTGGAGTTTCTTTAGGAAGTGGTTCTGTATTTAGTGGTAGTGGTAAGGATTTATTCGATATACCACGTTCAGCATTAACAAAAGATGCACTTTTATCTAATTTAATTGTAAGTGGAGCTGTAACAGCTTCTGTAACACCTGATGAAGGT